>PVMK01121473.1_pt1 | contig 23219 bp, 22 predicted proteins | sample 1853481 | NCBI WGS metagenome assembly PVMK01 (sample SAMN08533507, study PRJNA380276) | Marine sediment metagenome, whole genome shotgun sequencing project. | reverse complement strand
ACATCAACTCTGCCAAATCGAGGAAACCTGTCGAGTCGACCGGGGACTCCCATGGCTGCAGGCGGACGTTTGTGTTCTCCGTTTGCCGTCTGGTTTCCCGGCGGTGCCACAATATCTCAGCCATACCTTCGGTTGCGCCCCGGCCCCTCACAGAACCGGACAAGCGGATTTCCCATACATCCGGCTCTTCGGTTAACCATTCAGATTATAGACTTGCAAGTTATCCACCCAAACCACTCAGGTGAGACGGTGAACTCATTGCTTGTCTTTTCTCCTATCCGTGGCAGGTCAGTGCTCATCGGTTATCACTCTTTGCATAGTGCCAATGTTTCTCCTTCCACGGGCAATTAACCGTGGGGACCTTCACTCAGCGGGGGTTAGCCGCTTCATCGCTATACCATTGCGGTTTTACCGGTCCCCATCCCTCGCATCGGCGTCTTCCGGCCGCCTCCTTTTACGTTGGTCGACCGTACTCGGCTACTATCCTCTCGATCCGGGATGTTTCACCAAGAACCTTTGGGACTCTCCGATGCTCGCCTGGTTACTCCACTGTCTTCGCACAACTCGATGCTGTCTGAGACCCCGGGGTGTCGGAAATACACTCGTCATTAACGTGCTTCCCGTTTCGCCTGCGCCCTATCACAGAGGATCGGCACATTCCCAAAATTCATCATTCTCGGGGCTAAGGGGCAGATTCAGGGCACACACCCTTCACCTCGTTGTGCTCGCGAATCTCTGGTTAGATATAGAGTTCCGCTACCGGCTGGCTGACTAGACCTTGTCCAGGAGGGCCTGGCGCTTACGCGCTCCCTCTTGACAGTGAACCATTGCCAGGTTAAACGTGTTATCTGATTCCTTATCTCAGGTCTCGGAAACAATGTGATATCAACATGCTACCACCAAAAATTCAGCCTGGTAAAGCCAGGTAATCCCTTGGAATTATTTCCCGACCCCCTCAACCCTGTTACGAATACAGGCTACAAGAGTCTCGATCTCGGTTTTCTTGAGCCCCATCAGAAAACCGAGATCAGCATCGGTTTCTAACAAACCTCGAAGGATTTCGACCAGCTTTTCTTTGGTCATGTCGGCCATAAGAAGATTGAATATACCGGATAATATTTTGGGTCAACCAATACCACCCTATTTTGACGTACCCCAGCACCCCGGAACCTGAGTAGTCACCAGTAAGTATTTTACATTATTGACAAAACATCAAGGTTGGAATAGCCTCATCACTCAAAATCTTCAAAAGATAACCAAAAACATCTGAATCAATCCCAAGGAGCGCACCCTCATGCCTGTCACTAAAGCCACGCTGGCAGAATCAATAGTTGAAATGCAGCGGTGATGGAAAACGAAACTGCCAAATTGATTTTGCCAGTGAGCATCACCTATCTGGCTGCCATTCAGGGTTTCATTAGCGGATTGGCAAGGACTGCCGGTCTCCCCTCCAAGGATATTGATCTCCTCCTACTGGCAGTTGAAGAAGCCACTGTCAATGTCATCGAACACGCCTTTCTGCCGGATGAAAATGCCACCTATGAAGTCGCTTGTGAGTACACCCCCCTAGAGTTTACAGTGAAGATCCGGGATAAAGGTTTACCCTTCGACCCCAACCAAGTGAAAACCTTCGAACCGAGCCCCGATCTGAAAGATATCTCTCAGCCGGGGTTGGGGTTCAGACTGATGAAAGAAAGCGTGGACAAGCTCACTTTCCACAACCTGGGTTTTGACGGGAAAGAAGTGAGACTCACCAAATACATCCACCAGAAACACATCGAAGAGTATTTTTCTCCTGCGCATCTGGAACAATTTGAAGAGAACACGACCACGAAAGAAGCGCCCAGCAAAAAACACTCGTTTCAAGTTCAGTTCCTGCAGCCGAAACAGGCTATTGAAGTGGCTCAGTGTGCCTACCGGACTTATGGATACACTTACGTCATGGAAAATGTCTACTATCCGGAGCGGCTGGTTGAAATGACCCGGACAGGTGATCTTATTTCCGTTGTTGCGGTGAGTGACGCCAATCAGGAGGTAATGAGCCACTGCGCCCTTGAATTCCATGACCGTAAACATGGTATCCCGGAAATCGGAATGGGTTTTACCAAACCGATCTACAGGGGCATGGGGTGCCTCAACAGAATAAATGAGTTCATCCTAGATCACGCCCGAGAAATTGGAATAAAAGGTATCTATGGCAAGGCCGTAACAACACATATATATTCTCAAAAAGCCGCGAACACATTTGAGTTTCGTCCATGTGGACTGCTGGTGGGGCTCTCCCCTTCAAAGGAATTCGTTCGCATGGAGAAGCAGCTTACCCAAAGGGAGAGCCTTGTACTGCTTTATCAAAAAATAAACAAAATCCCACCACCGAAAATCTATCCCCCGTCATCTCACCATGAAATGATTGAAAAAATATTTGGCCAAATGGGTCTTCCAGTCGAATCAGTTCATTCAGGAGCGGAGGAAGACACGGATTTTGTGGATGAACATTCTCAGCTGGAATGTGATATCAATAACCGTCTGCAGCTGGCGAACATATACTTCGATAAATGCGGTAAAGACCTGGAATGGGAACTGCAGAATCGATTAAAGGAATTGTGCCAGAAAAAGATCGAAGCGATTAATATTTATCTGGACCTGACCGACCCGGGTATCAATAAGGCAGTCGGCATTCTGGAAAAACAAAATTGTTACTTTGCCGGCGTTTTTCCGGGACATTCCCGACCTTTTCTGATTCTTCAGTATCTCAATAACGTCCAAATTGATTATGATCAAATAGCGATTTATGACAGTTTCGCAAGAGAACTTCTCGAGTATATTATGGACCGCGATCCCAATCTAGAATAACCTGTCGCACTACCGAGTTTCTTTTTTCTCTGTAACATTTTGCCACAAAGCTCAACCGTTCAACCTCATAACTGGAGGACATGGGGACGACCGTTAATATTCAAATATCCCCAGTTTCCAGTTGGTAATCCTTTTCCTTTGCCATTTTTTCGCCATGTTGAACAGCACAACTGACAGCCGCCAGCGATGTTTTTGTCAGGTTATTTTCTTATTTACGGTCGTCCCCCTATTTACTGTGAGAACCGAGGAGCCGGATGTATCTGATTCCGTATTTCAATGTCTGATGTTGTCAGATTGGATCTTGCTTTCGGCTTTGAAGTTGTTTGGTCAAATATGGGTTAATTTTTAATACATTAATTCTTCGGAGATTTGGGTTCAGACTTTGATTTGTTAACTGATTCGCTTATCCAACCAGGCCTCAACATCGCCCAAGACCTCTTTGTGTTCAGGTTCGTTGAACACTTCATGGTATAATCCGTGGTAGATCTTAAGCGTCTTGTCTTCAGAGTTTATACCGTCGTATAGCATCTGTGCACCAGAGGGATCCACCAGCCTGTCCTCACTTCCCTGTACAATCAACACCGGCAACGTGATCCTGCCTGCTTCAACCGTTATCCGCTGCATTGCCTTCAGGAGTTCTGCGGCCAGACGGGCAGTGACTTTTCCCGTGTACACAAGGGGGTCGCTGACGTAGGCTTCCACAACTGCCGGATCGCGGCTGACGCCATCTGCCTCCAACCCAATCAACCCAAATTTGGGCATAAGGATTGAGAACACCTTGCCAAAAAAGATGGTGACCGATGAAATATTGCCCGGCACCTTTACACTGGGCCCTGAGATGACTGATCCCGCGAGTTCTGCCTGATGATCAAGCAGATAGATGGAACCGATCAACCCCCCCATGCTGTGCCCCACCAAAAAAATGGGTTTTTGGGGGTGCCATTCCTGTATCATGTCAAAGTAATTTTTGAGGGTATTTGTAAAATCCTCAAACCGATTGACAAAGACCCGAGTGCCGTCTGATTTTCCGTGACCGATGTGGTCGATTCCATACACACCGTATCCCAGCGGAACAAAATGGTCGACAACGTTCATGTATCGTCCGCTATGTTCGGCCAAGCCGTGGACGATTAACAGGACGGCTTTTGCATCATTTTCAGGGAGCCAGCACTGATAATAGACCCTGGTTTCACCAGCCCCTTGGAAAAACCCTTCTTGATGTCTCATTTCTTCTCCTTGATCACTATTTCAGTGACGGCCCTCCTGTTTACAGACGATGGGGTCCATTATCCAGGACTCGCCTTAGTTCATCGGTAAGCTTGAGGACCTCGTTGACCTGTTCTCTGGAAACATACCCTAAACCATGCAATATATCACCGATAAATCGATGTTCTCTCTTTTCGATATTTTCCATGACCTGAATTTCTAATGCTTCCACCAGTTGATTCGCGGCGATAAACCCCTTTTTTTCCGCAATAAAGCCAAATCGGTGTTCAATCCCTTCGAGTTTCATGGCAGTGTTCCCATCTCCTTTCTGTATGCTCCAAGGTCAGGTGGAGCCTTTCCGATATTGTGTTTGTATTCAAAGTATCTTTGGCAGTTCATGTTTGCCAATTCAAACGTCATAACATCAGAGAAAAAAGAGTAAGACGAAAATGGCTCTGGAAGACAAATCAGCGGTTACTGTTCTTTGGATATTTGAAATTGTCAAGGAGTTTATGATTATATCTGATGCACAACATAAAAAGTTCGGGTTGCCAACCCTTACTGTCCTTTGATAAACAATAGTAAAGGGGGAAGTGCTCTCATGGAAACCATAGAGACCATTTTTTTGGGAATTGTTCAGGGTTTGACCGAGTTTCTGCCTGTCAGCAGTTCGGGGCATCTGGTGATCTTTCAGAACCTGCTGGGGTTTAGCGAACCTGAACTTCTTTTGGATATTTCCCTGCATCTGGGGACGCTCTTGGCGGTCTGTTTTTATTTCCGCTCCGATCTCAAGAAAATGGTTACGGACCTGCTCCGACGCGATTTCGAGAGCCCCCATGCCAGGCTTGTTTTGTGGGTGCTGGTCGGCTCTGTTCCCACAGGTATTATCGGTTTGGTCTTTAAAACCCCGCTTGAAAAGGTCTTTGGATCATTGACCCTGGTCGGTGTAATGCTTATTGCCACTGGATTTATCGTTGGTTGCACCCGCCTGCTCCAGGGAGGCCATGGGAATCGAATGCAAATCGGCCTTCTGGCGGCCCTGGCTGTGGGGACGGCCCAGGGTCTGGCCATAATGCCGGGAATTTCTCGCTCTGGCGCCACCATTGTCTGCGCCCTGTTTTTCCGGGTGGATAGAGAACTCGCAGCCCGTTTCTCCTTTCTTTTATCCATACCCGCAATAACTGGTGCCCTCCTTCTTCATCTGGACCAGAGCGCTCTCGAAAAGGTTGGGTTTGTTCCGCTGTTTCTGGGGTTCATCGCATCAGCCTTTGTGGGGGTTTTTGCACTCAAATTCCTGATGGGCATGGTCAAAAAAGGTCACCTCTACTATTTTGCCCCTTACTGTTGGGCCCTGGGACTGGTTATCGTCTTGGCCTAGCATCCCCCCATCTTTCTTTTTATCAATCCCACTGGTTCTTCCTTCTCATTTTCTGTTCCGTTTTTGTGTTACGTTCCGACTTTAAAACGAGACACCTCATTTTGAAGACCCAGCGCAGCCTCGTTGAGGTATTCCGCAGTGAGCTTGAATTCCCGTAAGGACTCCACCGTATTCTGGGTAACCATATTCAATTGCTCCATGGTCTCACTGATCTGACCAGCACTTTGGGACTGGGCCTCCATGCCCTCACTAACTACCCCAAAGCGCGGTGTCAGGGTCCGCACCCCCGACATAATTCCCTCGAGCTGTTTGCCTATTTTGTTAATTTCATGGACCGCTGAACTCACTTCCTGTGAAAATATTTCCATTTCAGTGGCGCCTGCCGAGACAGATGCCTCCATCCGTTTGACCATGTTTTCAATATCCAATACCGCAACAGACGTTTGATCAGCCAATCTCCGGATCTCTCTCGCCACAACAGAGAACCCAACACCATACTCCCCCGCCTTCTCAGCTTCGATGGCCGCGTTCAGAGAGAGAAGGTTGGTCTGATCCGCCACCTTGGTAATCGTCGACACAATAGAATTGATGCTTACTGCGTTTTCTTTGATCCCCTCAAGTTTTGCGGAAACCGACTCAGCCCCTTTTAATACACCTTGCATTGATATTTTCATACCATCCAGTCCTGCCTGGCCTGACTCTGCCAGTGCGGCTGTCTCAGACGCTGCCATGGCTACCTCGTTCATGGTTCCAGCCAAGGCCTCACCGGTGTCTGAGATTTGTTTGGATGACACACTCACCTGTTTGGTAGCTGCCGCCTGTTCGCTCACAGTCGCTTCGAGATGTCTGGATGAAGTGGCTATTTCATTTGACGAAGAGGTTACCTGATTGCCCGACCGCTGGACCTGGCCAAGCAGCGAATTGAGCTGTCCACTCATACCTTGAAATGCACTAAGTAAACGTCCGGTCTCGTCTCTGCGCGCGCCCCCCCTTCTCTCGATCCGCTTCAGAGATTTGGAAGCGCCCACGAGGTCTCCCTCTGCAATCTCCTGAGCGATATCGGTCAATTTTCTGATTGGATTACATATGCGCCTCACCATAAAAACGGCAATCAGGAGAAACAGAATGACTTGTACCGAGATGACAACAATTGATGTATACATATTGGCGCGATTCAATTTGTTAATGTGGGCATAAAGCTCTTTGTGGGGTGACAAGATCCCAACGGCAACCCCGGTTCTGGTGACGGTGTAAAACAAGGAAAACCCCTCCCCTTCCAGAGTCAGCAAATTTACGGCAACCTTTCCGGGCTGCACGTTCTTAATCCCTTGGACCTTTTTCCACCAGCTGATATCGGTGATATTTTTTAACACCTTTGACGACTGAGCAGGATAAGCGATCAGCAGGCCGCTTGAGACATCGACCGCAAATGGGAGTGAGCCCGGCGTGACAGTCATCTTGGCCACCATGCCTTTCAAATCTTCCAGGCTGAAGTCAACAGTGGACATACCGATTATCGTACCCTGCTGATCATACATCAACGCGTCCACCGTGATCATGAGGGCTTCTGTTGCTGCCTCGTCAAAATAGGGGTCGGTCCAATAGATCCTGCGGGGTCTTTTTTTTGTCCGATCCCAATCCTTTGGAATACCAAGCAAATACCAACTCTGATTATGGTAGTCATAGGCAGGGGTATTCAGATCCCAGGTAAAAAGGACCTTATCATCTTCCCTAAAAACATACAGTCCATAACGAGCTTTCTCTTCAAACAGAACGTTTGGCTCATACCACAGACCACCGCCGATCGCTTCGGGTAATTTCTTGAAATTGTTGATGAGATACTTTCTTGTCTCTTCGGTGATATCCACCTTTGTTTTCTTGTAGATCGCAAAAAAGGCCTCCCCGGCTGCTGCAAGGTCATCCGAATTTCTTTCCATGAGCAGCATGGTGGACTCGATCCTTTCGGCATTTTTCCCTATCAGCACCTTAATATGGTCTATTGTTTCAATCTGCAGGTTGTTTCCAATGACCCTTGCGTTATAGATCAATACAATACACCCCAAGAGCGAACACAGCGTTATAATTCCGACCATAAAAAGCATGTTCTGTTTTAGCGTGACATTCATGGTTAAACCTCTGCGGGTTTTATCAAAAGACCTGTGGCGATCTCGAGTGTTTTCAGTTTCAATGCCCTGGTTGTTTGTCAAAAGGTGGTGGGCCAGTTGGCCAGGTGGCGGTGACTCATACCTTTTTGTTTCCCCCGGGCCAGTTCAAGGCAATGGATGATTGTCTTTCTTGTGTCCCGAGGGTCGATCACATCCTCCAAATAGCCCTGCCCTGCTGCCCGCCATGGTGCGCTGGCCAACCGCATCTCCTCAATGGCCTCCTGACGCGCTTTTTCCGGCTCTTCTGCCGCCATAATCTTGGCCGCATAAACCACGTTGGCCGCCACTTCAGGGGCCATAAAGCTGATGTCTGCGCTGGGCCACGCAAAAAGAAAGTCCGCCCCCATATCCCAGCCGCACATATTGGAATAGGCCATCCCGTATGATTTCCGGATGATGACCGAAATCTTGGGAACAGTGGAATAGCCAAGGGCCTGGATAAAATTGATGATCTTTCCGGGCATCCGTTTTTCTTCCGCGGGTTTTCCCACAAGAAAACCAGGGGTATCATGAAGAAAAATGATGGGGATATGAAAAGAATCGCACAAACAAATAAAACTGCAGCATTTGTCACACCCGTCAGGCCCCATGGCGCCTGCTAAATGGAGCGGATTATTGGCGATAATCCCCACGCTCTGGCCGTCCATACGGACAAGACAGGTGATGACGCTCTTGTCAAAGTCCGGCTTTACGGGAAATATTTTTCCGTGGTCCGCAATCGTTCTTATGATCCGGTGCATGTCATAGACTCGGCTTGACTGATCCGGAAGGATTGCCAGGATTGCCTCCTGTCCCACGTCGGGTTCCTCCAGACCGTGAACCACAGGCGGCAGTTCATCACCATTTGAAGGCAGATAAGAGAGGAATTCCCTCAAAATACAAAAGCAATCCTCCTCGTCTTCTGCTACACGATCCACCTGACCTGTCACCTTGCTATGAAGCTTCCAGCCCCCCAGTTCCTCATTGGTGACCTTTTCGCTTTTGGCGATTTCCAGCACACGTGGCCCCGAGACAGCCATACAGGATCCCTTGACCTGGATTACAAAGTCTGCGGCAGACGCGGCCCAGGCCGGGTCCCCAAAACATTCTCCCATAATGGTCGCCACCATGGGAACCCGACGCATCCGTGTCCCGTATTTGGCGCCGGGTGTCATGGAGCTCAAACCGTCAGATCCTTGGATATCCGGGATTCTCGCCCCACCGGCCTCCCCGAGGTTTATGATGGGATAGCCTTTCTCCAGGGCCAGTTGAAAGAGATGACGGCTTTTTTTGGCCCCGTTTCTCCCGCCGCTGCCGGCCAACACAGTGGCGTCATTGGCCCTCACAACCACGGGGCGGCCATCTATCTTTCCAAACCCATCGATCACACCGTCCGACGCGGTCTTTTCCGCCATCCCGGGGATATCCGAATGGACCAACATACCTGTTTCAAAAAAACTTCCCGGATCCAGCAATTTTTCGACCCGCTCCCTGGCCGTGAGATGTCCCCGGTCGTGCTGCCGCGCCACCTTATCTGGGCCTCCCATTTCCAGGGCCCTTGCCTTACGGCGCTCCAATTCCTCGATGGCATTATTTATGCTCATAAAAAATTCTCCCAGACATGTAAGTTCCAACCATTTCCAGCACCTTTAACCTCAAAACTAAATCACATTTTCAGTTGTTTTATCAGGAAGTTATATTTTCTTGTTAAACTTACACCTAAATGTTATGTTTTTTTAAACAAGGGGCCCGCGTTTTGGCCTGCCCTTTTGCGATCCTGGTGAAAATGGCAGCCGGGACAATACGGGACATTGGCATATCGTTCTGATTTCGTATTTAGGCCCCTTTTTTTCAGGTGGGTCCACCGGGCCTTTCCAGGGGGGGAAGGGTTGACCCATTGGAAGTGATATTGGTTTCCCTCCATATTGAGACATGCCACTTTTAATGTCAAGCCGCTATCCAGGCCTTTTAAAGGCCATTTGAGGAACATTTGGCTCCTTTTTTCTTAGACTATCTGGTCCTTTTTGAAGTATTTAGTGTCCGAACGAAAACTAGAATTTTTTGTTCAGATCAAGGAAGACGATAATTTTAACCGCAGGAATACATTGGGTATTTCGAGGATTAAAATTTGAGTCTGACGCAGATATGGGCGAAAAAGACAGTTTTCGTTCAGACACTATTTAAAGGAAGCGTATGACTGCGGGGGGGACATCTTTCTTTTTGACAACCCAGAAATATTCCGGTTTACAATGGGACTCAAAAGTGACACCATTTTGTCTGCCATTTCCCCACATACCCCGACACTCATAGAAGTGACTACATCCCATGCGGAGAAAAATAATGAAGCAGTCTGATACAGGGAATCATTCGTCACTTTACAAATACTCTCTCCTCTACGCATTGATCTGGACGCTGGTTCTTGCCGGGCTGTTTTACATGAACCTCCGGAGCGAATTGAGGCAGGCTGTTGAACTCGCTGCCTATCAGGCCCGGGCCTTTTTCCAGGAAATTGTAACAACCCGACAGTGGAATGCTGATCATGGGGGTGTTTACGTTCCCGTAACCAAGAGGGTACAGCCCAATCCTTATCTCGATGTTCCTGACCGAGATGTCACAACCACCGAGGGCAAAAAACTAACCAAAATAAACCCGGCGTATATGACGCGGCAAATTGGTGAAATTGCCTTCAAGCGAAACAAGGTTTGGTTCCATATCACAAGTACCAACCCCATTCGTCCGGCAAATACACCTGACTCCTGGGAGGCCAGCGCACTTGGGTCGTTTAAGAAAGGTATCTCGGAGTATTTCGAGTTCATAAATCCTCCTAATGAAACCAGAATATTTCGATATATGGCCCCTTTGTGGGTGGAACGTTCATGTCTTAAGTGTCATGCAAAACAGGGATACAAGGAAGGAGATCTGAGGGGAGGCATCAGTGTCTCCATTGATGCCGGACCCATTATGGCAACAAGGGTCAGAGAGATTCGGAATTTGACTCTCGCCTATGTTGTTATTTGGGTCGTCGGTTTGATCGGACTTTGGATTGGAGCCCGTGGTTTGCGTGTCAAAGAAAAGGAAAATGAACTGCTCATTCAAGAACTCAGGGAGTCACTTTCAGAGATCAAGAAATTGAGCGGTCTGCTCCCTATTTGCGCATCCTGCAAAAAGATTCGTGATGACAAAGGCTATTGGAATCAAATTGAATCGTATATCACCGACCGTTCTGACGCCCAATTCAGCCATGGTATTTGCCCAGAATGCGCAAGAAAACTCTATCCAGAAATTTATGATGCGAATGAGAAGGGGTGAGCCCGGGTTCTTGTTCTTTTAGCGTGAACCCCAAGACCTATTATCCGAGGGATTCACGCTCAGAGGCCGCAGCATCTGTTTATACATCGAACACAGTGTACCGACCAAAGGGCACAAAGGCGATGCTTGCGTCTTCTCCGTGTTTTGCCAATGCCTCACTGAGTGCCTCATCAAGGGAATCCCCGACATTCAGACCCACATCGCGTGCAAACTCCAGGTTCTCAGACAGGGTAACGACCTTTATCTCTCGATCCAACATACTTCTGAAGACAGGGTACCAGATACACCCGGCCCAGAGTTCCCTCTCTTTTACATAAAAGGACTTTAGGGCCTTTTCGTGGTTTTCGGGAGATGGAGGCATAAAATCCTTCATAAGATCCATCAACGCAAACCCGGGCCAATCGTGGTAGCCGGGACAGGGGCTGCTAAAGATGATAGTGCCTCCTTCCTTACAGATCGGCTGACAGTTTACAACGGCCCAACCCGTATGAAAGAACAGGTGGTTTGTGGGAGCCGTTGAACCGGCGATCACGATATCAAACTTCTCAAGTTCCTTGGCATCAAACCTGTAGATATCATCGTAGAACTTGACGGCTTCTTTGTGAGAGGCAACCGGTTCACCTGCATTTATGTAGATGATATCCCAGTTGTTGGCCACAACCACATTGATCCCCATATCTACGCCAACCATTCCTAGCGCTTCATATTTATCCAGCTGCATCCTGCAGTCGTTGTTTCCAGGTACACAGTCGGGCGCTACGCTCATCACATGGTTTATCTCGGTGGTCTCGTTCCCGGTAACTGCCGGTATGATCATTCCTGAACCGCCATACCCCCACAAGGTGGCCTGGGTGGTGCTGATGGTTATAACAACATCGGCTTTAGCGACCGAGTTTAAGATCCAGAGAGGGGTTCCCGAGGATGTGATGCCCTCAAAACTGTAATTATCGGTTTGGCTTACGTCGTTGCACTCGATGGGTATCCCCATCTCGACCACTTCCTTTCCCAGTTTTTCTTCGATTTCCTCTGGTGAAAGCGCAGGTACTTTTCCGCACCCGATTGCGACAGAGACCTCAGCCCCCGCCTCCTTTGCCTTTTTCAGGAGTGGGGTAAGAAGCGTCGTTGCCGGTGCAGCCCTGAATTGGTTCTCGGTGATAAATGTGACTTTTACACCCGGCCCTACCAGCTCTGAAAACTTTTTCCCATCAACCGGTCCTTCAACGGCCTTCATTAAGGCATCCTCCAGGTCGTCAATCCCCTTTGGCTCCTGAGGGACAAAGCTTTTCGCCAGGTTTTTGTCTGGAATCTCCAGATCCAGGGTGACACCCGTTTGTTCAGCGGTCTCAAAAGGAACTTGAATATTTGCCATAATGTTTCTCCTTTCTTTTTATAAGTTTACAGGAAGGTCATTCCTTTTTATCTTGCGATGGTTTCATTTGAAAAAACACCCGACATCACCGATGCGGTCTACCATCAGGTGGATGGCATCTCCTGCTTCAACAGGCACGGCCGCTGTCGGAGTTCCCGAAAGAATAACTTCGCCCGCCTTCAAAGAAATTCCATAATCGGCCAACCGGTTTGCAAGCCATGCCACGGATTGTACCGGGTTTCCAAGGACCGCAGCACCTGCCCCGGAACCGACCAACTGTCCGTTCTTTGTCATCACAAATCCAACGCGCCGCAGGTCCAGGTTGGCCAGAGGAACCAGTTTTGATCCCAAAACAAAACCGGCACTCGACGCATTGTCGGCAATCGTATCCTGGATCTTTATCTGCCAATCCTTTATACGACTGTCAATGATCTCCAAGGATGCCATGACTCCCGCGGTTGATCGGAGGACATCAACGGATGTGATACCGGGGCCCGACAGATCTTTTTCCAGCACAAAAGCGATTTCGCCTTCGATTTTAGGCTGGAGAAGGTGTGAAGCATCGAGCCCCATCCCTTCATAAACAAACATATCATCCAAGAGATGTCCGTAGTCGGGCTCGTCAACGCCCACCATTTCCTGCATTGCCGGACTGGTTAGCCCGATTTTTTTTCCCACCACCTTACAGCCCTGGGATAATCGCGCTTTCACATTAAGGAGCTGGATTTTGTAAGCTTCCTGAACAGTAATCTCGGGGTAGTTTTTAGTAACAGGTTCGATGGGCCTTCTGTCCCTGGTCGCTGTCAGCAGCCTTTGGGCCACACCGGAGAGTTCTTTATCACTGAGCGCCATGTTTGGCCTCCTTTGTTTTGTGGTAACGGTTCACAGGTTCACGGTTCAACGTTCAGGGTTAAGGATAAAGACGGCATTGCAGACCTGAAGTTCTCAATGAAACCTTGAACCCCTTAACCATTGAACCCGTGAACGCCTACGTTTTGTGTTTGACTTGGACTTGATCATCCCAGCTTATATCAAGAAATTTTTTTCTGAGTGCATTGGCCAAATGTTCAGCCAAGATCTCTTTATCCCAATTGGCCTGCACTCCTTCTTTCAGAACCGGCCACGCCAGTCTGACCTCATCATGCGGGCCGGGAAGACAAACTATCGACGTTTGCCCGTAACGCCCGACACCAATCCTAATTCCATCCTTTTTGTGTCTGCCCTGTCCCTGTCTAAACTTGAGGATATAGGGCATCTTTGCCTGTGGGTCAACCTGTTTTAGGGCCTCCAGGGTCTGATCTTTTTCCTCAGCACCAATACCGCCCGTGCTGACAATAAGCCCGAACCCTCCCTCCATGGCCCTCACAAAAGCCCTGGCAATGAGACGTGCATCATCATCCAGAACCGGTCCTTTGACCGCCTGAAACCCGACTGCTGAGAGTGAGTCCAAAAGAAAGGGGGTGTTTGTGTCACGGATTTGTCCTTTCAGGACCTCCTTCCCTGTAGAAAATACCATGGACCGTTTTTGAATCCGGTCTGTAATCTGGGTTTTGAGGGTCCGTGATCTTTCCAACAACTCCCGGCCCATTTCTTTATCAAGGCTGATCAACCCCAGTATACCCTCGGAATGAACCTCGGTCTGTTCCGTGATTTCCACCCCGTGTACCGTCGTCAGTTCGGAAAGCAACCTTTCCTTTTGAGCCACTATCTGCTCCGCCCGGACAGTTGGAACCAGAATGTCAAGGGTCAAACGATCTTCAAACGCGTCGGTTACCATTATCTCACCGGGGTTGAGACCCAGAGCCCTGGCCACAGCCAGCGCACAAGCCCCCAGATCAGCTTCTCTCAATTTCACCGGAGAGATCCACAATTCCGTTTTCTCAAGCAGTCTATATTCCATGTTTTTTTTAATCTACTTTGATCACATCAAAACGCATGGGGAGGCATGGGGCATCCAAGACAGCATAACCAATATCCAAGGCGTCCAGATCCATTTCTGCGATGGTATCGAGATCTTCAAGTCGTATATTACCTGCAAAGGCTATCTGTACCCGGGAACGTTGTCCGCTATTGGTTAGCGCTTTGATAACACGAGAAAGGTGCGCAACCTGCCCGGTATCCACCATGACCACCCCTGCGCCTGCCCGTGCCGCCAAAACCGCTTCCCGATCCACCGGCCCGGTCTCACCGCGAACCTGCACCACAATCTCCCGATCCAGCGAAACGACATTTTTCACCGCCTGGGACACGCCGCCCAGAATGCGGACATAGTTTTTATCAAGATACACAAATGGCCCTTCAGCAATACGCTGGTTGATTCCACCATGGTACACTGCTTCGCGAATCAATTCCTTTATCTCCAGAGGCATCTTCTTCCACCCCCCTGAGACAACACGACAACGAGAATTGACGCGTCTTTTTGCCTGGCGAGCGGCGGTTGCGACCCCTGACGATTTGGAAAGGGCCCCTATAATCTGTTCCTCTGCCATGGCGATTTGAACGGGTCTCCCCATGACTCTGGCGATCTCTTCTTCTTTATGGATTTCGTCTCCATCAGAAAAGATGGTTGAGAAGGCCAGCCCCAGCGATTCCATAAAATTACGCGCACGAGAAATACCGCTCAGCACTCCTGTGGCTTCAGCCAACACAACCGCTGTGATTAAACGATTCAAATGGTTTGCGAATATGTTTTCCCGAATATCCGGCAAGGGATTCAATAGCATCTTTTAGGGAATCGCTCCCATTAAGCTGATATCGATATTTCTCTGATCCAGCCATCTGGGTATAAGCGTATTCTCGACGTGGTCACAAACCGAGGGTGCGACTTTCAGCAGATGTTCAGCCAGGGAGACACTCACATTTAGCCCTCCCGTGGCCCCGTCAAATATAATGACCTTGTCAGTGCCGGCAGTCTCATAGGCAAATGCCATGGCGGTGTCGAGATTTCGGGCAAGAAGGGCATGTTTCATGTAATTCAGGTTCATGGGATCGCGATCAAAGTGTTTGGCCTGTTCCTCTCCCACAACGATAGTGGGGGTTTTCTCGGCAAAAAAGACCGCCGGATAACCGGTCCATGCATAATTGTGCACCACCATCTTGATGGCAGGGTTTACGGGCGGAATCTCGGGTATCAAAGGTTGTCCGTGCTCATCATAAAAGGTTTCAGTATACCACGTATAGGGGGGCAAGGGATTGTCAAGATCAAAGAGATCGATGTTTGCATTTACCATATTGGCGTAGATTACCCCTGCAGAGAACACATACGGAACAGGGCAAGGGAAATCCAGGATAGCAATACATTCATCGATCTCACCAAAAAGGCTGATAATTTTTCCATAATATTTCATACCACCCACGGTGGTTCGATCATTCAGGGCATAGAGATCGTTATCTGCATCGACATTCACCACACCCTGGGGAGACATAATCATAAAAACAGAAAATCCGTACTTATCCTGGACAAAGTCAGACTCAAAGATGGACCGCGCTACAAAGTTGGCACCCCTCGGACCCATATTCATATGATAGGTGGAACGGGTTTCACACCTTGCATAGCTCATTCCAAACGGTTTTATCGCGCGATCAACCTGACGGTGGAAATGGACCTCCCGGACATCACTGTTGTGGGCATGGATGATGACGTCTGCGTCATACGCCTTTCGAAGTCCATAAAGGGTCCCCAGTTTGGTTTCAATGGGGATTCCGGCATCGATTGGGGCAATTCCCAGGGCCTTGCCTTCAAAGTATTCGTCCAGACCGTGGGCCTTTATATATTCTTCGGTTTCTCTAAAACGCATACCCAGACCTGCCCGCAACCGGACTTCCTTGGCTTCGGTCTCGCGTATGACCACATCTCTTATGGTTCGAAGCATCTCGGCATAGGGTTCACCCCCGAGAAAAGTAAACCCGTGATGGGAGGCCAGAATATTTACCTTGTGCCCCGGTCTGATCTTTGAAAAATCCACAGAGGCCAATGCCCGCTCTGTTTCCTCTTTTATCACCGAAGCCCCCCGGCCATTGGGATAAATAACCGCGGGCATATCCGGAATAAGTTCCTTCAATGATACGCTCGTCATTCCTTCAAGATCTGCCCCCCTCTTGACAACATACTTGGGGTCAACGCCATACTGGGAATCGCGGGGCGCGGCCGGATTTATGGGTGCTCTATTCATTGGTTTTACCTCCTTGCCCGTTTCTCATAAATGTTCATGGCTCAACCGGGGCATTGATGATGCGGTCAAAGAGTTCCTGGTCTTCCCCAAATCGAAAGACGGGAAATTCTTCTCTGAGTCTGGAAGGGACTTCCCAAACGGTGATGGTCCTCCCATACCACTGAAAGCTTTGCTTCTTGCGTTCAAAACTCAGACCCGCAGATTCGAGAAAACGCAGGATAGGCTGATTGCACTCGATCCCGCACCCGGCCCCTACACCGGTGGCCAGCACCAATGCATCGGGTGTCCTGGCACCCGACAGAATGGCCGCAGCCAATTCCTCGGCCCTGCTTCCGGAACAGTAACAGACCAGTTGTTTTGGATGAAAGCGGGCTTTTCTGCACAAGGCCTCGATTTCCTTGTAGTCAAATTGAGTAACATCGGTAGACAGGACATATGGTTCACAGGGCTTCATTTCAATGGCATGCTCCGGACAACGTTGTTCACAGTTCCAACACCCCACACACCTTTTGGGGTCTATGTCCACCTTAAACTCTTTTTCCTGCTTACTTACCCGGATGGCATAAACAGGACACACCATCTCACAGGTTTTGCACCCCTTGCAAAGCCCTTCGTTTACACTGGCATGAACGTTGACCATCTTCATATCTGACTCCTTTCAGAGAGCTTTAAAAAACACAATACATCGGTAAAAAACCTTGGTCCACCCTCTTTCCGAGGCGCGGGCTCGCTTTTACGAGCCGGAGGCCGTCTAAAGGGTCTCTGCACTCTCCGCCAGCCGCATCCCGATCTCAAAGGCCTTCTCGTTTATTTCCAGAAAGTCGGAACTTATCTTGGATTTCACCATTTTCACCACAGAGCGGGGCCTTACCAGCTTGGTTAATCCGATCAGCGCCCCAAGCATACAAATGTTAAGGACGATCGGTTTTCCGATTTCCGCCATAACCGCACGATGCATCTCCAACTCCACCTGACGGGCATCCACCTTTCGTTCCACTTTGACAAATTTGGGGTCGGTCAGCAAAAGTCCTCCCGGTCGGATAATACTCGAGAACTTGCCGTAGGCCTCCTGGGTCAGGCAAACCAGAATATGGGGGTTGAGTACTTTTGGGTAATGAATCGGTTCTCCCGATATAATAACGTCCGCGCGTGTAGCACCGCCCCGGGCCTCCGGGCCATATGATTGCGTCTGAACCGCATTTAAATCGTCACAGATTACCGCTGCCTCCGCAAGAATGACAGAGGCTGTAATTACACCCTGCCCTCCTGAACCACTGAAGACAATCCGTTTAACCATCTTCGACACCTCGAAGTCCTTCTCTATGCAGAGTTATCCCTTTGTTTTTGGTGTTCTTCTATCAAATTCATATAACTTGACACATATTCCGGCCGGGCCTCATTGACAAGAATTCCCCGTTCAATAAACCCGGGTTGTTCTTCCAGTTTTTTTGATCCCTTTGGAGCTGTTCCTTCCTTAAACTCTTTCATCATGTCAACGGCCGTTCCTCCCTGGTTTTTTCTCCCATAGTAGGTCGGGCATTGAGACATCACTTCCACCAGGGAAAACCCCTTGTGCGCAATAGCATCATGAATCATTTTGATCATTTCTTTTACATGATACGTCGTCGTCCTTGCCACGAACGTGGCACCTGCCCCTTTTGCCAGCTCAACGATGTCAAAGGACTGCTCTATGACGCCCAAAACAGCCGTGGAACCTTTTCTGCCAAAGGGTGTCAGAGGAGATGTTTGACCGCCGGTCATGCCATAAATGTTGTTGTTCATGATGATGGCTGTGATATCTATGTTTCGGCGTGCGGCATGAATCAAGTGGTTTCCCCCGATGGCCAAGGCGTCACCATCGCCCATGGGTGAGATGACCTTTAGGTGGGGCATTCCCAATTTGACTCCTGTTGCAAATGCTAAAGCCCGCCCATGAATTGTATGCATGGTGTGAAAGTCCAGGTACCCGGATACCCGGGAGGAACACCCAATCCCGGAAACCAGCACCACTTCATTTTTCTCCAATCCCAGTTGCTCAATGGCACGGACCATCCCTCCCATCACAATACCGTGCCCGCATCCGGCACACCAGATCTGAGGGAAAAACCGTTGCCGAATATAATCCTTCACCTCCACTTTATACCCCTTTCCCCTGGATCATGTTCAAGGCTCTGAGGATATCGACCGGCGAGATAAAAATCCCATCAATACGATTGGCAAGAAAGACCCTGTCGGGTTCAGAAACGGCTTTTTTTACTTCCTGACATATCTGGCCCATGTTCATTTCCACCACCAGGATATGGCTCCTTCCCTCACACTCCCTTCGAACGGTCTGTCTGGGAAAGGGCCAGAGCGTCTGGAGCTCAAGGAGTCCGATTTTTAGCCCTCGCTTCCTCCGCGCCTCTATCATGTGGAGTGCACTTCGGGTGGAACTCCCATAAGATATCAGCAATATCTCAGCGTCTTTTGTATAGTATTTTTTATAGTGTGCAAGGAGTTCCGCCTGGTTCTCCAATTTGTCCACCAGGTGATGAAGAAGATCATAGGCGACTTTTGGGTCAGTGGAGGGAAACCCCCACATATCATGAACCAGACCTGTTACATTGTAACGATGAATCCCCCCGAAATCGCTCATGGGGAGTCTGCCGTCCTCTCGGGTCAGGTAGGGGTGATAATTGGTCCCCTTGGGAACTGACGTTCGCAACCGTTTTACCACCTCAATCTCTCCCGACGCCGGGATGACCACTTTTTCACGCATATGCGCCAGGACCTCATCAAACAGGAGAATAACCGGTGTTCGAAATGTTTCTGCAAGATTAAAGGCCTCCACGGTCATCCGGAAAGCCTGTCCCAGATTTGAAGCCGTAAGGGTAATGATTGAATGATCACCATGGGTTCCCCAACGGGCCTGCATAACGTCTCCCTGGGCCACACTGGTGGGCATGCCGGTGCTGGGACCGCCCCTTTGCACATTGACCACCACCAGGGGGACCTCCGTCATCACTGCATAGCCAATGGCTTCCTGCATCAGCGAAAATCCCGGACCACTGGTTGCCGTCATTGCCTTTAAACCTGTAAGTGAGGCTCCAATAATGGCACAGATGGATGAAATTTCATCCTCCATCTGAATAAACTTATCTCCTCTTTTTGGAAGTTCCTCGGACAGGATTTCCGCAATTTCAGTGGAGGGCGTAATGGGATATCCTGCAAAAAACTGGATGCCCGCGTACAATGCCGCTTCTGCAAAAACCTCGTTCCCCTGGATAAACTTTATGTTTGTGCTCATGGTTCCCAACCCTACTTCAACTCGATGGCCATGTCCGGGCATCGCAATTCACAAAGCCCGCAGCTGATGCATTCCTCAGGGTTAACGCAGCAAGCCTTTGGCTCGTCATCCAAATCCAAAACTTTTTTTGGGCAAAACGCCACGCAAATGCCACAGCCCTTGCACCATTCTTTATTGATTTTTACCTTTTTTTTTGCTTCCACTCAACAGCCTCAGCCAACCCTGTCCATTTTGCTAGTACACAACTATCTTGCTTGGGTCACCTTGCTGATTTTTCTATGGTGAAAATTGCAATATCTATTGTTGTAAAATTAGACAAAATGGTATTCAACGTATTTTGATTGCTTTAATTTAGGTGCATAGGGGATACGGATGACAGCTCAGATGATCGGAATTCTAAGAACTTGATACAGCAACCATTCAAACTGTATGTGTGGGGCAGGCTCAACCCGATCAAGGTTGAGCCTGCCGGCCACACCAAAAAAAATTGACTACGCGCCGCCTTTCTCGTCCAGGGCCCTGAGCACGCGCTCCGGAGTGGCTGGGAGCGTCGTGATCCACACGCCGACAGCGTCGTGGATGGCGTTTATGATGGCCGGCGCCGGCGTGTTAGCCGTCATTTCACCAATGCCTTTGGCTCCAAAGGGTCCGTTTGTAGACGGACACTCATGGATGACCGCCTCTATATCCGGTATATCCATAGTGGTAGGAATGGCATAGTCGCCAAGGTTTGTGGGTGCCTGTTCCAGGCTTGGATAATTTGGATACAATTCCTCGCTTAAGGCAGCGCCAATGCTCATGGCACCTCCTCCTTCGATTTGTCCCTCGGTCAGCAGGGGATTGATGGCAGTTCCCACATCATAGGAGCAGACCAGCCTGAGCAGGTCCACTTCCCCAGTCTCTGTATCCACCTCCACCTCTGCCAAAACCGCTGCCCAGGCCAGGGTACAAAAGGGATCAATCGCCCCCGTCTCCGGATCCGGGGCTGACGGTTCACGCATATAGTGCCCCAAACCAACCACAAGCTTACGCATCCCAAAGGTGGCGGCACCAGCCACTTCACCAATGGGCAGCGAACGATCGGGGGATCCCTTGACGGAAATTTTCTCATCAACGGCTTCCAGGTCTCCCGGGTTTGCTTCCAACATCTGGCCAGCTACCTCAAACAGGATATCCCTCGCCTTTTCGGCGGCATCCACCGTCGCTTTGCCGTCAACATAGGTAATCCGACTTGCAAAGGTGCCAAAACTCAAGGGGCAGTTATCCGTGTTGTCATTTATCACCTTTACCTGTTCATACTTAATGCCCAGCACCTCGGCAACCATCTGGGCCAGCACGGTTTTACAACCCTCACCAATATCACAGGCTCCGGTGGTTAAAACAACTGTGCCATCAGGCTGGACCTTGACCTGTGCCTGGCTTGAATCGCCTCCGCCACTCATCCCCGTAGGATAAAGGCTCGCCCCGATACCGATACCTCTTTTCTTCATCAGGTCCACCCCCTCTCTTTTGAATTCATGGCCTTTAATTTGTCCGGGAGATCGACCCCCGCCTTTTCAGCCAGTTTCTGCATAACTTCCACAAGAGCAACGCTGTTTAACACCCTTCGTGTCGGCGTCTGGTCTCCCGTGCGATAGGCATTAATAAACCGGACTTCCCATGGGTCCATACCAAGTTCTTGAGCGATCTTGTCCATCTGCAGTTCCGTGGCAAATACGCTCGGTGTCACGCCAAACCCTCTCATGGAGCTGGCCGGTGGTTTGTTGGTGTATACGCAGTATCCGTGAATTTGGACGTTTGGAACAAAGTAAGGCCCGGTGGCCACAAAGGAGTGTTTGTCCACCACATACGGGTTAAGGGAGCTATATCCGCCCGCATCCCGAATGGACTTCATCTGACGGGCCACAATCCTTCCGTCCTTTTTTACTCCGTCCTTTATAGTAATGAACCAGGCTCCCCGAAAAGTGGAGTAGAGGAGATCTTCTTCCCGGGTCCATCGCCACTTGCATGGCTGACCCGTTTTCAAGGCCAATAGCGCCGTAACATGGTCGGCGTGGATGTCGTTCTTTGACCCGAAACCACCACCAACGGTTCCACCAATGTAATTCACATCACTAAAGCCCGCATTGTGCCGCCAGCTGCTCCCGGTTTTGGGCGCCCAGGATTTACATTGAATCTGATCCGGCTCCATTTGGAGTATCCCACAGAGTTGCCCCAGATGAAAATAAAGGGCCTGACTCACCGTGTATATCGTGAGTTTGCCGCTGGCAGCAGGTACTGCCAGAGATGTCTGAAGTTCCAGCTGGGCGTGTTCGAGCGACGGGTGAACATATTCGTTTTCCACCACCACGTCGGCATCTTTGAACCCGGCATCTATGTCTCCAAGGATAATTTGGCGAAATGGGCGTTCATCATACATAAATATGTTTCCCTCGGGTCGTACCTTGGGCGCATCAGGCTTCATGGCCTCCAGGGGATCGAGAACGCATTCTTCTTCTTCAATTTCCAGATTAATTTTTTCCAAGGCCTCCAGGGCCGTGTCCTCATCAACGGCAGCAACAGCTGCGACGACCTCTCCTTTGAAACGAACGGTCTCATCTGCGATGACCGGTTGGTCCGGGACCAGGCCATAGGCGTTGCATGGCACGTCTTCTGCGGTTATTACCCCTGCCACACCGGGCATGGCTTCGGCAGAACTCGTGTCCATGGACTTGATAGTTCCTTTGGACACCGGACTCCGGAGGGCCTTCACCGTAAGAGTCCCGGGTACGATAACATCGTCGACGAAACGCGTTTCTCCCGTGACATGGGCCATACCATCATAACGTTTGACTCTCTGTCCAACCACTTTCATTGTCATCAAATCACCTCCTTTCAATGGTCAGTTCCTGGCTTGGCCCATTTGCTCAGCTGCCGCCATGACCGAATCGATTATTTTTCCGTAGCCGGTACACCGGCAAAGATTGCCCGAAAGCGCCTCTCTGACATCTTTCCGGCTGGGCGTGGGGTTTTCATCCAGCAGCGCCTTGGCCGCCAAAATCATCCCAGGGGTGCAAAAACCGCATTGGGCGCCATATTTTTCATGAAAGGCCTCCTGCAGCGGATGCAGATAACCCGGCTTAGCCAGACCTTCAACAGTGGTAATTTCCTTTTCATGTGCGGACAGGGCATTGGTGATACATGATCTGACCAGTTTGCCATCAATAAGAACCGAGCAGGTGCCGCAGTCTCCGCTGTCGCAACCCACCTTTGGGCTGGTGATAAACAGCTTGTCGCGCAGGACCTCCAGCAGGGTGGTCTTGAGAGTTACGGTCGTCTGGTAAGAACGGCCGTTTACGGTAAGTTCAAGCGAGTGCATTCGTGTCACCTCCTTCTTACGCTGAAATTTCGGCGAGTAGCTGTTTTACAAGCGCCTCGGTTGCCCTTCGGCGATACCAGGCTGACCCTCTAACATCATCTATAGGTCTGGTCGCCTCAGCAGCCGCCTTGGCCGCTTTATCTA
>PVMK01118831.1_pt1 | contig 23219 bp, 22 predicted proteins | sample 1853481 | NCBI WGS metagenome assembly PVMK01 (sample SAMN08533507, study PRJNA380276) | Marine sediment metagenome, whole genome shotgun sequencing project. | reverse complement strand
ATAGGCTAAAATGGCTTCCATATCAGGATCTGAAAGGTGGTTAAAATTAGGCATATAAATCATGTATTCTTCAAATAAGCGTTTGGCCCGCTCATTGCCTTGTTCGATCTTCTCTTTGGGGTTCCTGATATAACTCTTTAAGCTATCATAAGGGACCTCACTCGTAACTCCTGTTAAATTCGGACCAATACCGGAACTTTTAAAATTATGACAGGCAGCACAATGCATCTCAAATATCTTTTGCCCTTTTTCGATGATAGCAATATCAGTTTTATAGGGAGTCGCCTGTTTGCAGCTTTGACAAATGATAATTAATACCAAAAAAATTAACCAACTGGTTTTGTTCATTTTCATTTTTTATTAAAATCAATTCCAAGAGTTCATAGTAATAACTAATTTGCTTGACGACACAATTATACAGAAATTACCTGTTATGAGCCAAGGTTTATGATTGGGATTTGTTTAAATACATTTATTTTTGAGCTAATTTAAAGGCGTAGTAATAATCCCCTGAAGCAGTACCTTGTAAGCCACCACCTCCAGCTGCGATCACAACAAATTGCTCGCCGTCAATAGCATAAGTGGATGGTGTGGCATATCCACCAAAAGGGAGCTGAAATTCCCATAGCACCTTACCGGTTTTTTTGCTAAATGCTCTAAACATATTATCGCGTGAGGCGCCGATAAAAATAAGACCACCGGCGGTAACAATTCCTCCTCCAAATAACTGTGTTCCTGTTTGCGGTATTCCCTTTTTAGTAAGATCTTTATATTCCCCTAAGGGAACTTTCCATTCAATCTCGCCCGAATTAAGATTTACTGCACATAAAATTCCCCAGGGTGGCTTAATTCCCGGATATCCATCCTGATCACGTAATTGTTTATAGGCTTTTAATTTATACCTTTTAAAAGTGTCTAATACTTGGGTGTTCTCAATAGATTGTTTTTCCTCTATGGGAAGTAATTCCTTTGCTTTTTCATTATCTAGTTCAAAAAGGTAGGCCAACACGGCCCGTCTGTTACTTTCAGGCAATGCTTTGAACGAAGGCATCATCCCTCTTCCTGTTTTTAACAATATATTTGCATCTTTAAGAGTGATGCTGTCTCTTACATGGATGAGCGAAGGAAAAGTAATATTTCCTTTACGATCAGCACCATGACAAACCACACAATTTTTTGTAAATACTTTTTTTCCTTCCAAAGCCAAATCATCAAATTCGCTGATCTCTTCGTAAGTAAAGATATCTTCCATTAATTGCACCATATGTGGCATATCATTTAGACCAATATAAATGATACCGGTTTCAGGATCAAATGCTCCGCCACTCCATTCTGCTCCTCCCCGAAAACCCGGTAACTGAATATTGCCGCCAATTGATGGTGGGGTGTAAATACTACCCAGTGTATAGCCTTTAATTTGATTCATTATATTATCATGCGATTCCGGCGAAATATCTGTTATCAGACTTTCATTAAAGGATTGTCTCACTAATGGTGGTGGCTTAATAGGAAATGGCTGCGTTGGCCAGGTGGTTTCACCTTCCATAACAGAGCCGGGAACGGATCGTTCTTCGATCTCAAAAAGTGGTTCCCCTGTTTCCCGATCCAGCAGAAATATTAGCCCTTGTTTAGTGAGTTGGGCAACAGCATCAATATACTTACCATTGTGATTTACTGTAATTATATTGGGAGGTGCAGGTATGTCATAGTCCCAAAGATCATGATGAGACACCTGAAAATGCCATTTATACTTTCCTGTTGCAGCGTCTAAAGCCAATATAGAATTCCCAAACAGTCCTTTTCCTTTTCTGTCGATCCCATAGAAATCATGTGTTGGTGAACCCAAAGGGGCGTAAACGATACCTCTTTCTTTGTCAATACTTAATCCACTCCATGCATTTGCACCTCCCCCTGTTTTGTAATATTCTTTAGGCCATGTGTCATAACCAAATTCACCCGGATGTGGGATGGTATGAAATATCCATTTCATCTCACCGCTTCTAACATCATAAGCTCTAAGATGGCCCGGCAAAGAACCATGAGTTTCCTCCAGACTTGAGCCCATTATAAGGAGGTCTTTATAAACAACACCTGGCGATGTATTTCTAATATAGGCCGTTTCATTATTAATATCTCTATCGAGACCATCTCTTAGGTCTACAGCGCCATTATTTCCAAACTCAGCAATTCTTTTTCCCGTAGTGGCATCAACGGCGTGAATTTCATTCACCACACAATAAAATAATCTTTTATCGCTTCCATCTTCCCAATAGGTCAGGCCCCGATTCGTCCCTCCAACACCGGCAGTAATTTCCTTTCCTGACGAAGTGGGGTCGTATTCCCATATTTTATTGCCCGTCGCAGCCTCAAGCGCAACAATCTTCGAACCCGCTGTGGAGGCATATAAAACACCCTCAATTATAATTGGATTGCACTGAATTGATGTTCCCGGGTTACTGTCGCCAGTTCTATATGTCCAGGCCACTTTAAGAGTTTGAACATTGTTTGTATTTATTTGATCGAGTTTAGAATAGGCATTACTGCCATCATCGCCTCTATATACTTTCCAGGAATCGCAAGTCACTGTTGCGTTTTTATCTGAATTGCAGGAGAATAAAAATAAACTAACAAATAAGGTGCAAAAGTATATATATTCAATTTTCTTATTCATATTTTTAATCAATGCATACTATAGGCCATAATAATAGTATGTAGGTGATTGACCAAAGCAAAAATATGAAATAAAATAATGTAAGTAATTATATTCTATTTCGTTATTTTTGATGTGATAATAGTAAGTAAACGTAAGATGATGTATAAATAAATTCTATTCAATTATGAAAATTGCACAACCTTCAATTAAAGTATTAAAATGTCTATTAATTGTTTTATTGCCAGTCTTTTTTTCATGCGGACAAATGAACACTTCCGAAACAAACGAAAAAAAGAAAGATGATCAATTGATTACCGAATTGAATAGTCAAGAAATTCCAATCGGGGATAAGACCATTGCCATTGTGGGGGTAAATCTTGTTGATGGAATAAGTGATTATTCGGTTAAAAATACAACTGTAATTGTACGTAATGGGATAATTTCTGAAGTTGGAGAAAAAAGTTCCATTCAAATCCCGGAAGGTGCTGAGATAATCATTGGTGAAGGGTTGAGCCTTCTACCCGGTTTAATTGATGCGCATTATCATAATTCCAAGGGGTATCCAGCAATCTTTTTAAAAAGAGGCATCACCTCCTTAAGAGATCCCGGAATTTGGATAGAAGATTATGATCTTGACAGGCAATCCGGTGAACCGATCCCCAGGTTATTCCTTACTGGACCTCATTTGGATATGCCTCCTCCAACATATCCCAATGACGCCTATGTAGTTAGAGATAAGGCTGAAGTACGGAAGCGATGGACTTTTTAATCAACGAGGGGAGTACGGCAGTCAAGGTGTATTTCGGACTGTCGCTTGGATTAATTAAAGAAGCCTGCGATATTGCTCATGCAAACGGACTTCCAATTACCGGTCATTTAGAAATTACAGATGCCCGACAGGCAATATTAGCGGGATTAGATGGCATAGAGCATATAACTTCTTTTGGCACAGCATTGATACCAAGAAAAAAGGCAGAAGTATACAGACAGAGAATATTGGCCGATAGTAATGAACGCAAACCGGGACGGTATGAAATGTGGAAGGATATTGATGTCAATAGTAAGGCTGCTGATTCTTTGATCAATTTTCTGTTAGTTCATCAAACATTTGTAACACCAACATTAGGTGCCTTTGAGTATAGGTTGAGCGAGAAAGAACAAGACAGTATTAAATATTTGGGATTCCAAAATATGATGAATTTTGTTGGTAAGTGTCAAGAATCGGGAGTTAGAATAGTATTGGGATCACACGGCCCATGGAATAAATATATCGAAACGGGTTGGACCTACCAACATGAGATGGAACTTTTTTCTAAAACAGGAATGAGTAATATGAATATAATTAAATCCGCAACTATTGAGAATGCTCGATTTTTTAGAATTGATCAGCGTTAGGAAGTATCGAAAAAGGGAAACAAGCAGATCTGGTTTTGGTTGAAGGAGACCCTGTTACACGTATAAAAGACATTTACAATATAAAAAAAGTTATGTTAAATGGATTATGGATAGAGTAAAATCATTAGTAAATTATTATTTGATCTATTAAAGAATAAAAATGAGTTTGTCCCGAGAACAATTACATCTGTATCATAACGATGGGTATCTCACCATTGAGCAGGTATTTAGCAAAACTCGAATGGATAAGGCTATTGAGGAGGCACACACCAATGGCAGGAAGAGTTTCTTGAGAAAATGTCTAAAATAATATTAATGCTCATCAATAACAAGGTTAATGATAATAATATGTTTCTTTTCGTTGCTAATAATGTGTAATTTCTAATTATTCCTTTTTTTATAAAATATATTATAAAAATATATACATTAGCCTAATTTTGAATGGTATTAATGAGCAGGTAAAATTATGGAAAGACGAGAGGCGGTTATAAAAATTTCATGGATATTAAAATCGGCTTTTTTAGCTCCTACACTATTGACCGTTTTGCAAAGTTGCCAGGATCAGGTTTTAAGTGCCAGAGAACTTTTAGTACTGAGTGACGAACAAGATGACCTGATAATTGCCATTGCAGACACCATCCTTCCCAGAACGGCTAGCCCGAGTGCTTCGGATGTAAAAGTAGATCGGTTTATAGATTTATTATTAAAAGATGTCTTTGAAGAAGACGTAAAACAAAAATTTTATTAGGGCTTTTAGAATTCGACAAAGATTGTAAGTCAATTACTGGTATTAGTTTTGTAGAGCTCAATCAATCAGAACAGTATACCTATCTGGAAAAAATAGACAAAGAAATAATGGAACAGGAATATGATGAATTGGTCCCCTTCTATTATACTTTTAAACATCTTGTCATTACTACTTATTTTACTACAGAACAAGGTGTAAAACAAAACTTGAACTATATGCCAATTCCGGGAGCATATGTAGGGGAAGTTGATTTAAAACCAGGTGATAAAATAATAATTGGCAACAGAATGTGAATCATGGCGGAAAAAAGCAAATTTGACGTATTAGTCGTTGGTGGTGGCATGACCGGTAGTTGGGCGGCTAAGGAATTTACAGAAAAGGGGTATAAGACACTTGTTCTGGAAAGGGGAAGAGAAGTAAAACATATTGAGGATTATTCGACGACCAACAATGCGCCATGGGAATATAAACACAGAGATTACGATACGAAAAAAGTGAAGGGGGAGCAATACATGCAAAGTACTAAATATAACTTTGACGCCTCAAGTAAACAGTTTTTTGTAAATGATAAGGACCATCCCATAGAAAGTCCAAAAAACAAACCTGCAAGATGGTTTAGAGGATATCAGAGCGGGGGAAGAAGCTTGTTATGGGGCAGGGGAACTTATAGAATGAGTGATTACGATTTTAAACGAAATATTCAGGATGGGAATGGTAGTGACTGGCCCATTCGATACAAGGATATTGCTCCATGGTATGATTATATTGAAGAATTTATTGGTGTAAGTGGCACCAATGAAGATATGGATCATTATCCTGATGGAAAATTCCTACCGCCATTTGACATGAATGTTGTTGAAAAGGCGGTCAAAAAAAAGTTAGAGGATCACTATACCGACAGAAAACTTGTTCCTAATCGGGTGGCCCATCTCACAAAAATAAAACCGGGACAATTTTATGGAAGATCAGAATGTCAAACAAGAGACATGTGTCATACAGGCTGTCCCTTTGGCGGTTATTTTTCCAGTAATAGCTCCACCCTGCCTGCTGCACAGAGAACAGGAAAACTTACGATGGTATCCAATACAGTTGTTGATAGTATTATTTACGATGAAGAGAAAAATAAGGTCATAGGTGTAAAAGTGATAGATTCAATTACTAAAGAAAGATCAGAGTATTATGCAAGGGTAATTTTTCTTTGTGCATCCACCTTGGCAACTACCGGTATTTTAATGCGATCTAAAAACGATGCTTTTCCTAACGGGCTTGCAAATAGCAGTGGGGTACTTGGACATTATCTTATGGATCACCATAAAAACATAGGCGGTTCCGGTGTGATGGATGGGTTTGAAGATAAATACTACAAAGGCTTCAGACCTGCCGGTTTGACCATCCCTGCTTTCCGGAATATTTATGGCCGGGAAAAAGATTTTTTAAGAAGTTATGGGGTTTATGGCGGGGCCAAAAGAGAAGGAATCAACCCGGATCAGGTAGGTATTGGTAAGGAATTTAAGGAAAAATTGACAAGACCGGGCGCCTGGACAATGGGTCTTTATGCTTATGGTGAATGTTTACCTTACTACGAGAACAAGGTGGAAATGGACGAACAAAAAAAGGATAAATGGGGTTTCCCGATCCTTAAAATTACAGCCGATTTCAAGGAGAATGAAATGAAAATGAGGAAGGACATGAAAGAGCAAGTGTACGAAATGTTGGAAGTTATGGGCTTAAAAGATATTAAAGTACATGATGGAACACATATCATGGGAGATTCAACACATCTGACCGGTACGGCAAGAATGGGTAAAGATCCTAAAACTTCGATTTTGAATAGTTTTAATCAAAGTCACGATATTAAAAACCTCTTTATTACAGATGGCTCGTGTATGCCATCGGTTTCTTATAAAAGCCCTTCTCTTACATTTATGGCTTTAACTGCAAGAGCCTGTGACTATGCGGTTAAAGAAATGGATAAAGGTGTGTTTTAGTCTAATTAACAGCTAAATCTTAATAAATAATTTATTGCGATACAGTATATATAAGAAAATCCAAACCAGACCTAGGGCGCCAATTGAGATCAATGCTGCATGCCATTTCTCGTCAATAGGACTTAACAATCCACCAAATATCCTGTTCGACGTATAGGTAAAATCAATAAAACTGTATGCAAAGTATATGGTCAATGAATTCATTCCAACTACCTTGAAAAAGAAGGCCCATTTTCTATACCCTCTTATGTCTATCAGCCAAAAGAATAAGGCTAATATTAAAAAACTCAACCCTCCTGTCAATAAAATAAATGAACTTGTCCATAAGTGTTTGTTTATCGGAAAGTGCATGCTCCAAATTAAACCAACCACAATTATTGATGTTCCTATAATAACAAGGTTTAGAAATTTCTTATTGTTGTCATTCTGCTCACGCAAAACATCTCCTGCCCAAGCTCCCAAAACAGTCAGACACAGTGCCGGTAACTGTGTTAATAATGCCAATTCATCGTAAGTTCCTTGCCTAAGTATACCTGGCATCACACTTCTATCAATCCACCCAACAAGATTTCCTTCAAAGCTAAGATCTCCGGCTCCAAATCCCGGAACTGGGATGAGATAGAGCGCTCCATAATAAGCCGTCAATATGCCAATTACCCAATATAGTCTTTGTGTTTTTGAAAAATTGAGAAAGAGTAAGGCAGTGACGAATGTGGCAATTCCAATACGACCAAGGACAGATCCAAATCGTATTTCAGATGGATCAAACAAAGGAATCGGTGCGTTTTTATAGATAATCCCCAAGAGGATCAAAATGATCATTCTCTTAAATGCTTTTTTATAGAGATCTGTTTTGGAGCTATTTTTTTTGAGATGACGACTCAAAGAAAAACTTAAGGAGACCCCTGAAATAAATAGAAAGAGAGGCATTATTAAATCATAAAACGTAAAGCCATTCCAAGCCGGATGTTTCAACTGTGCCTTAATAAGTTCCGCCCAGGCCCAATTCGTATCCTTTGGCAGAAGGAAAATAAATGCTGCTCCACCAGAGATAAAGAACATATCAAATCCCCTCAATGCATCAATGGATAATAATCTTTTACTTTTTTCTTTCATTATTCTTTATTTAATGGATTCCTCTAATAGGAACAATCATTTTAGGATAGTTGTTTCATTTGGCCTGTTCACCTTTTACAGTTTTAAACATTTGAAAGGAACATAAATAAATTTAATCAATTATTTTACGAAAGGAAAGGATTAAATTTTTCATGAGAGAACATGGTGGTTACAGCTGTTCTCAAAATTTTAATTAATTTATTGATAATTGCAAAATTTTAAACAGCTGAAAATATAGTATCTATTAAAACAGTCGCACCACCATTTCGCTTACTTTCATCTGCAGCTTCCATAAAGGCATAAATCTCTAAGGTTTCTTGTGGACTTACCGGCGACATACCTGTTCGAAAAAACGCAACGATTTGTACGAGTAAAGGTCTGTACCCGTCATAAGGCCCTATCTGAGCATTTCCTTTCTCTCCAAATGCAGTGCCCCCATAACCAATTTTGCCCGAGCGTCCGCCCCGAAAAGTGCCTATACGACCATCCTTCCAAATACCCACAACCACATCGGTATCTTTAGTGTGTGTACGCGTTACACTTTTACAACCGGGACCCATTACAGTAAAAAGCAGTTCAACTCCATGAATACCATACCAAAACAGATCTGGATGAGTTATTTCTAATTTTGCAGGACTATAGGTATTGGCTCCGATAACATTCCCTATGGAATTGCCCTGCCTGATGGCCTGAGCATTCTCCGAATATCTTAGAGAGGAAGAAGAAAATAAAGGCACTTTATATTTTTTTGCTGCTTCAAAAATTGCATGGGCATCAGAAAAAGAAGCCGCTATGGGTTTGTCAATAAATACAGGTTTACCTGACTCAAATACTTGGAGGGCCTGTTCTAAGTGAGGATGCCCATCATTGGTTTCCAAAAGTATGACATCCACTTCGTCCAGTAGTTCTGCTATGGAATCTACTATCTTTACACCCATCTTTTTTATTTCTTCTGTATACTCGGGAATTCGACTTGTACTTGATTCTATATCTCTACTTCCCCATGGATAAGCTGCAACAACTCTGTTTCCGGCCAGATCCGATGCAACATCAGGAGCGTTCAATAATTTTGTGAATGCAATACAGTGGAAGTATCGAGTCCTATTATTCCAACTCTGTTTTCTTTAGACCGTATGTTTTTTGTTAAGATGTTGGCTGCACTTCCTTCTAAACTAAGTCCTAAACTTACGATAGAGGCTGTTTTGATAAAATTTCGTCGTTTAATGTTTTTCATCACTATTGAATATTTTTAAGATTCTAATGTTTAAATAAGCCGGCATAATGATCTAAAGGTAAAAATATACCTGCGCTTTCAGAATAAAAGTCCTTGTTCAAATTGAAAATACCATTTACCGTTTTGTTCCATGAAGCCCCGCCTGCAGGATGGTATCCGATCATTTTATTCCAATTCTTATAATTTTGACCACCATTGGTTTCTAATAAACCGTCCTTTAATCCCGGAATTGGTTTTAGTCGAGCTGCAATAGACTTATTCCAATCTACCAGTACGGGATTAACTGTTAGATCAGCACAAATACAAGGAATATTACGTTCCTGTGCAATTTTTAAAATTTTCATTGTCATACTTAGCGTTTTCGCTATTGGTTTCAACGCAATTACCGAATAACCCATTTCTATTCTTTCTAAAGCATCTTTATCCGTATGGGCACTTTCATCTGCCGCCAATCTTACATCAATATCTCTCACATCCTCTTTAAGTTCTTCCGGGAAAGGTTCTTCAACGATCAATAATCGTTCAAATGCTCCTATCTTTTTACAATGGTCTAAATAACGAAGTAGTGTTTCTTTTTCCTGATATCTGCCATTGGCATCCAAATAGTATAAAATTCTGCCATCCGGTGAATTCTCAGCGTGCATTTTGCTCAAACTTTTGTGAATGACATCCATTCTTGCCATGTCCTTTTCTAACATTTCCTGTTGAGAACCGGAGACCCAATTTTTATTTTTACTACATAATTACCATCTTTTCCTAATTGTGAGATCTCGGCTTCCGAAGTTGAATAGGAGATAGATGGAACACTAACCACCCCAGTATTTTTAAACGAAAGACCCGATTTATAATTCTTAGGGATAAGCTCATCGAAAGAAGTGATCCCATTTTGTTTCGCATATAACAACCACGCTGCATTATCCACTGACACTAATGCATTGAGAGCAAAAGTTTTTCTCAAATCTGGAGTGTTCGTTATTTTTGCACCATAATTAAGTACTTCTTCCAAAATACTATCGATCATGTCAATGGGCGATTCATAGGATTGACCCTTTATCAACTGCAGGGCTCTTCCTGTAAGGTTGTACATTAAAGCACTACTTCCGCTCTCTCCCCATCTTGATGCTATTCTAGAATCCGACCACAGTGGACTTTGGACGCCCAGGCCTATTGTATCATTGCCTGAAGTATCTTGTAACTTGGTAACTAATTGCCATAATCGTGTAATGTATCCGCCTTTAAATCCATAGGAATGGATCAAAGGTTCTCTCTCGAATGCAACTTCTCCTTCATCTATGGTGAAGGAACTTCTTAAATTCGCTTGATTATCTGATCTCATAATATTTGGTATTCCCAATGATAATGCGCCCGACAGTAATGCTGTTTTTTTAACAAAACTTCTTCTGCCCAATTTATTATTAGAGCTCATAATTTTTTAAGTTCTTCTCTTATTTACATTCCTTACACGCCAGAGTTTTTCTCATAAAAACGCATCGTCACTTTTTATTATTCATTTCTCACTCATATCCAAAGAAGCAAATAATTCAGTGCCTCTTCGATGCTAGAATGGAATCTCTACATTTATTTTTATTTGGAACAAAAGCGTGTTTTTAATAAATATCTTTCCATTTTCATCAGGTAAAATTCAATGCGTTTTCTTGGAAGAAATGAATAAAAATAAGATATAACAAGCAATACTAGTTTTGTTTGCTTATGCAATGTAGTAATTTTGTTTATATTTGGTTAGTAAAAAATAAACTAATATGGGTGAATCAAGAGATTAAAGGCGTTATTTCATCCAAATAATTTGAATTTACGAGCTATTACGGCAGATGGAAGTACCGGAAATAGAAGAAACAATTAAGGAAGTAATTAAATAGAGATCATCCGATCGACTTTCTGATTCTCAATCTATTTATGATATATACAATGAGCTTACAAAAAACAGAAAATGATTAGAAGTGAGATACACTTTAGCAAATTTAATCTGGATTAAAATATTTTCAAATGAACAAAACCTCAACAAACCGAATCCTGTCAATTGATGTATTCAGAGGCATAACTATGTTTTTATTGATAGGAGAATTTACCGGTCTTATGGGCTTGTTAACACCCGAATCTCTGGAAGGTACAATTATTTATTCTTTAGGAGAACAATTTCATCATCATCCATGGAATGGACTTCGCTTCTGGGATCTGATTCAACCCTATTTCATGTTTATTGTGGGCTTATCATTACCATTTGCAGTATTAAACCGTAAAAAAAAGGGAGAAAATGACAAACAAATATTGCAGCATACATTGAGGCGATCTGCTAAATTATTGTTTCTTGGCTGGGCATTGTATTGCATTGGCCCAGGAGAAATCACCTTCTATTTTCAAAATGTATTAGCACAAATCGCGGTGACTTATCTGATTGCATATCTGATAATGAATAAATCCATTACATTTCAAATAATCCTTTCTTTCACACTTTTAGTATTGACAGAAGCGGTATATCGATTATTCTCTGTCGAAGGGTTTGACGAACCATTTGTTAATCAAAAAAATTTCGGATTCTGGTTAGATCTCCAATACGGTGGTGAATCTTCAGGAGGATGGGCGTCAATTAATGCCATCCCAACCGCAGCCCATACGATTTGGGGCGTATTGATCGGTAAACTATTAATGGGTGAGAAATCCTTAAAAACAAAATTAAAGACAATGGTTTTTATTGGTCTTGCCTTAATAATGGTAGGTTATTTAATGGATCCAATCACACCTATTATTAAAAGGATTTCTACCTCCTCTTTTGTCATTGTAAGCGGTGGTTGGTCGATCCTGACTTTAGCATTTCTTTTCTGGATAATTGACTTTCTAAGATTAAAAGGTAAATGGACTTTGTTCTTCAGTGTAGTGGGAATGAACTCACTTTTTATATATTTGTTCGGCCATGTCGGTGGAGCGAAATTAATCGAACAAATTCTACATCCGTTTACTTATGCCATCTTCGATCGTTGGGGAGTTCTCTCAGCGGAGATCCTAACCAGTATATTTGTATGGATGTCTTTATGGTGGATATGCTATTGGATGTATAAGAACAAAATATTTATTAAAATATAGAACGATGAATACAAATAAACTAAATTTAAATAGAAGAGCTTTCGTGAGTAAAAGTGCAAAGGCCGCTACTTTAATTTCAGTTGCTCCTACCTTCGCTTTTCATGCGAACACAAAGTCTACAAAAAAATTAAGACTCGTTTTGGTGGGCACAGGCGTAAGAGGTATCCATTCCTGGGGAACTGAACTGGTGGGCCCTTATGAAGAATATGTTGAGATGACCGGCCTTTGCGACATTAATAAAAAAAGAGTAGAAGTTGCTAAATCAATGATCGGGATAAAAGCAAAAACCTATCATTCCGGTGAATTCGATCAAATGATCAAAGAGCAAAAACCCGATATGGTAATTGTTACTACCACAGATAGTGCACATGTGGATTATATTGTCAGGGCTATGGAATTAGGTTGTGATGCAATTTCTGAAAAACCTATTGCTACAGATGAAGCGCAGTGTCAACGAATTTTAGATGCCGAAAAAAAGACCGGAAAAAAAGTATATGTAGGTTTTAACGTACGATATTCTAATGATTCCATTGAAATGAAACGAATTTTAGACTCTGGTGTGTTGGGTAAGATCATCTCTATTGAATATCAGGAATATTTGGATACTGGTCATGGCGCCTCCTATTTTCGCAGATGGCATGGTAAAATCAAATATTCCGGTTCCCTTTTTGTACATAAATCTTCCCACCATTTTGACTTGATCAATTGGTTGTTAAACGCAGAACCGGTGGAAGTTCGGGCCATGGGAAAAGTAGGTTTTTATGGTTCAAACAATGAGTTCAGAGGTAAAAATTGTCGCAATTGTGATTTTACGAATCAATGCGATTTTTATTGGGATATTACCAAGAACGAAAAAGACACCAAGCTCTATGTTGATTGTGAAGACGTTGATCATTATTATAGAGATGGTTGTGTATGGGATGATAAAATTGACAGTCCGGATTCCGGTTCTGTTCTGGTACGATATGATAATGATACGCAATTAAATTATTCGCTCAATGCATACTTACCCTATGAAGGACAAAAAATTAGCTTTTCCGGAGAGAAAGGGAGGCTGGATGTACGGTTATTTTACCGGCAACCCTGGCTTGACCATAACAAAGCCGAATTCAGATTAACAACTGATCGGAAAACAACAAAAAAATGGGATATATTACCCGGTCAGGGAGGTCATGGAGGTGCTGACGAAAGAGTGAAGGACAATTTTTTTAAACCTCATCAAGAAGACTCGATAGGGCAAAGAGCCGGTAGTCGTGCCGGAGTGATGTCCAGTTTGATAGGTATTGCTGCTATAAAATCGATTAAATCAGGGGATATGATTAAAATTAAGGACTTGATCAGCATATAAAATAAATAATTAATAAGTATTGTAAATGAAGTTAAACAGAGATCTATCCATCTATCATGAATTGATCAGTGAACTATTTCCGAAAATTTCAGCGAAAGAAATCTGGGAGCAATATAAACTTACTGATGAACAAGTATCTTTTTATAAGGAGTATGGTTATCTGGCCAATGTAAAAATACTGGAAGATTTTCAAGTGGATCAACTGAATAAAGAGTTGGCAAAAATCATGGACCCGACTTATTCAAAAAATGATCTTTTTTATGAATTCAATTCCAATGAATCGGATGACCCAAACAGGGTGCTATTCCATTCTTTAGGACATTGGAGGATTACCGAAAGCTTTCACGATGTTTTATGGAACCCCCGATTTGTAGTTGCAGCTTCGCAACTTCTGGGAGATAAGGCCGTTCGATTTTGGCATGATCAATTATTTTGCAAACCTGCTCATCATGGGTCTGTAGTGGCCTGGCATCAGGATTACAGTTACTGGACCAGAACAACCCCCATGCAACATTTAACCTGTTGGGTTGGACTTGACGATGCTACTTCAAAAAACGGATGCCTTAATTATATTCCAAAAAGCCATAAATGGAATCTTTTAGATAAAATTAGTTTAGGTGGTACTATGGACAGTTTAAAGGAACTGCTCTCCAGTGAACAGCAAAAGGAGTATGATAATAAGGTAGCCATAGAAATGCCCAAAGGATTCGGCACATTTCATCATCCATTAATGGTTCATGGTTCTTATGAGAATAATTCGGACATTTCGAGAAGAGCGATGGTTTTGAATGTTTTTGCTGATGGTACTATGTCTAGCTCAGACGACGAAATGTTACCTGGAATACCAAAAACATTGACCGGTCTAAAAATGGAGGGTCAGTTTTATCCCTTACTGTTCGATCCATCAAAAATCTAATTCTATTGATGAAAATAATAAATTGTGAGGCTGCTATCTCCAAAGGCAATGGCACATTCAGTATAGAGGAAATTCAAGTTGGTGAACCGAAATCTGATGAGGTTTTGGTTAAAATGATGGCTGCGGGTTTGTGCCATACGGATTACGATTCTCTGTCTTGGGGAAAACCAATAGTAATGGGACATGAAGGATCAGGAGTTGTTGAACAGGTAGGTAGCGAGGTTAGTGGTCTTACTAAAGGAGATGCTGTCCTATTAAATTGGGCAACTCCCTGTATGAAATGTTTTCAATGCTTGCGTGGCAACCAGAATATCTGTGAAAATAATTCACCCGTTGTAGCTGGAAAAAATGGATATTCTCCTGGTCATGCGGATCTAGCAGGAACTACATGGAAAGGAATACCTATCGAACGCTCGTTTAATATTGGCACTTTATCAGAATATACCTTAGTTAAATCTTCCGCTCTTGTTAAATTGACCAGTAAAAAACTCTCCTATACATCCGCAAGTATAATTAGCTGTGGTGTAATGACGGGATATGGGTCCGCGGTAAATATAGCTAAGGTGGAAAAAGGGTCTTCTGCTGTAATTTTAGGAACCGGTGGTGTAGGTCTTAACGTCATTCAAGGTGCCAAAATAAGTGGTGCTTCAAAAATAATAGCTGTCGATATAAATTCTAAAAGACTGGAGATGGCAAAACAATTTGGAGCAACACATAGTATTTTGGCAAGTAGAGAAGATAAAGGATTGCTATTGGCAGCCAAAGAGGTAAAAAAGTTAACATCTGGAAGGGGAGCGGATTATGCATTTGAGTGTACTGCCATCCCGGAACTTGGAGCAGCCCCTTTATCAATGGTACGAAATGCAGGCATAGCTGTACAAGTAAGTGGTATTGAGGAGAATATATCCTTTGACATGACACTTTTTGAATGGGATAAACTTTATATCAATCCGCTTTACGGAAAATGTAAACCCCAGGAAGATTTTCCAATATTGGTCGAATTATATGATAAAGGAGAATTAATGTTAGACGAAATGGTTAGCAGAATATATCCTTTAAAGAGGTTACAAGATGCCTTCGATGACATGCTCAACGGAAAAAATGCGAAAGGAGTTATAAGTTTTACATAATGAGTGTTTTTAGAACTATCGAAATATCCAATCCCTTATTTGAGTGGAATAACCTTCGGTTTATTACTCTCAAATCAAAACACCTTAAAGGAAGAGGTGATATCTGTGTTTATGTTCCGGAAGGAAATGAACAAAGAGATCTGCCTATTGCAATTTTATTACATGGTGTTTATGGTAGTTCATGGAGTTGGGCCTTAAGTGGTGGAGCTCATGAAACCGCGCAAAAGTTAATTGACAATCATACTATCAAACCGATGGTTCTTGTCATGCCTTCGGATGGATTATGGGGGGATGGTTCCTCATATACTGAACACAATGGATTAAATTTTGAAAAATGGATAGTGGAAGACGTAATCCAAGCGGTTAAAGAAAGTGTCTCACAGGTAAAAGAATCAAAAAAAACATTTATTGCTGGCTTATCCATGGGGGGCTTTGGAGCGCTTAGAATTGGTGCTAAATACGGAAATATTTTTAATGCCATATCAGGACATAGTTCTATTACTAATATGGATCAAATGTCGCTTTTTGTTGAGGAGGAATTGACAAATTACAGACAGGTAAATGTCGAAGATGAATCTGTTTTAAAAACCATCTTAAAAAATAAAAACGGCCTTCCTCCCTTGCGGTTTGATTGTGGCAAAAAAGATCTTCTTCTAAATTATAACAGGTCACTTGCCAAAGATCTATTAAAACATAATATTCATCATATTTATGAAGAATTTGATGGAGAACATGAATGGAATTATTGGCAAAAGCATTTAAATGAAACCCTTCTGTTCTTTAATAAACAACTTTAAACCCGATTTATAGAATAGAATTTCCCAATTAGATGGTTAGAAATCACCAGACCACATATTCATCAATGAAAGAAATTAGACTCTGGGCCATTACCTGCTGTTCTTCAATATTAGGATGACCGGGAGTATTTTTATAGGGCATGATATGAGTATAGATCTTATCATCCTTTAAATTAGCTATAGCCTGGTAAATAATTTCAGGCCATTTTGAATCCTTTTCTGTAATATCCATATTACCCAAGACGCATATTATATTGGTTTCCGGGTAGTGTTTTCTAAGGGCCGAAATAAATTGTTGATAGGCATTTATGATAAATTCTTCATCTGGAGCTTCCTCACCAAATCTAGCCTGGAATTGATCATACTCAGGCATATTGACTAACCAGGAATCATTTTGCAATAGATTAACCACTACTATATCAGGGGTATACATTGAAAAATCCCATTTACTATTTTCATCTTCCGGAATAAGTCGATCATACATTTCGGGCATGATCAATGGATACCAGCTCACCGTAATACCGATGCCACTTCTGCATATACATCTGTATTCTGCATTATAATGTCTTGCTATTATAGCCGCATAGCTTAAATAATTATTCGTAAACGTACTATCCGGAGAATCATTTCTGGAATAATCTTCAACCGCATAAGCGGCGGTAATCGAATTCCCATAAAATTCTATCCTCCTATCCGGTGGAGAAGAAGGCTTTAATACTTTAGCATTTCCTTTTATAAGGAAGCCATAAAATGTGGATTTCCCTCTATCCCATTCTGTTCTTTTAAAAATTTCTAGCCTATGTTTTCCTTTAGAGAGTCCGGAAGCTATTTCATGATATTTTTGAATGGTATCTGGCCTTAGTATTCGTATACTGTCTTCATCTAAAATGATATTGTAATAATTATCTCCATAAGTATCTGCCATTAATGCGGATATAGATTCCCCTTCGAAATTGATTGCAATAGATGTACCTGACCAGTAGATTTCAGCACCCTTGATCTGTGAAGTATCAATACGACCCTCGTATTTAATATTCGGGTTATTATAATCAATGAACAGATCCCCTTTTCCATTACAACCTAATAGGGTAATTATAAAAAGAACTATAAAAAATCGATATTGGATCCTCATATTATTTTGAAATTATTTGATCTATTTTATGAATAATGGAAAGATCGTCTTATCCGTAATATTCTCATCCCCGTTCAAATTCGAATTGACGATGCTATTATAAATTATTTGTCCATCCTTGTACATGACAACCTGATTACTCACAATTTGACCTTTGACAATCAAATCCCTCTGAACATCTCCAATCTTTTTTAAGCGCTCAGAATCATAATTTTTTCTTTTTTCGTTCGTCTTGATGGAATAATCACATGCGTAATTAAGAAATAAAAGACTGATGAATAAATAGTTTAAAAGACGTTTCATAAAAATTTAAGTAGATATATTTTATTCTTATTCTTCAAAATTAAGAAGTAAGATCCAATGGCCATTAGATGGGGTTTTTACTTTTACAATTTCTCCACCTTTAATTATTCCACTTTTATTCCATTTCGAATTCATGATATCCAACCATTGAATTTGTGCTTTGCTCTTTGCCTTGGTCAGGTCTAGTTTTATTTCTCCACCATTTGTAAAATACACGGTATAACTTATCCCTTCAAGAGCACGGCAATAAGCTTCATTTTCTTCTCTATCGGTCAAAAGGTCATTACCGGGTATCGCCTTGAAAAAATCCATTTTATCCGACAATTGCCTCATGCCTTGAATAACAGCCTGAGCTTCAGAACCAATACCTAATCCTGAATTTGGACGATGAAAACGAGCTGACGCAGATCCAAAGAACAAACTTCTAATAAAGCTTTGAATGCCATTTTGTGTTCCTCCTCCATGTTCACCAAGGTCATTACCATAGATCTTCACATTGGTTACGGGTCTTAAATTATGTCGTAATTTTAGTCGTTCAATTTGTTTGATACCATTATCCCAGTGATTTTGTCCCCTTTGATGGTTGTTCTGAGAAATTTCGACGAAATCATAGGTCTCAGGGTGATCAAATGTTTCTCTGTGAGTAATATGGTTCAGGTCCCACGGATCCCACATCTCAGTAATATTCACCTGTTTATTTATTTCTTCCGCTTTTTTCCTGATATAGTCTGACCAAAATCTTCCCCAGGATGCGGTTACAGATGTTTCATTATCTATACAATAGATAACGTTTCCATATTTTAGCGAATAGGACAACAATTTGTCTACAAACCGTTGTTGATATTTTAGAACCGGAATATTATTTCGCAGTAACGGAACCGACCTGAAAAAAGGGTTCTCTGTAAATATTGGATGCGTTTTTATTTCTACAGGCAGATGGACCCGATCTTTATTATAGTTGTCATTATTTTTAGGATTAAATGGATTGATATTCCAATTATCACGATAAAAATCAAATGTTGCCCAAACTTCAATTTGAACAATGATGTTCATATCTGAAGTGTATTTTAATAAATTTTCAAACCTGATCCAATAGGTATCGTTCCACAGATCGAGATCGTACAATTTCTTATCTTTATCATAATGAAAGGCCCACACATTTCCCTCATCACGTGACGACATGGTATTTCGGACATAATTACCACCCACCTCTTTCAATTTGTCAAGCTGTAATTTTAAGTCGGGTACCTGGAATAAATTATCTTCAATACTACCTCCAAGTAACAATACTGTTTCTCCATTGTATGCCCAATATTGTGGAAATTCAGTACTGATTCCAATCGGCTCCTGGGCATTGACAAAATAGGCAATCAAAAGAAAAACGAATAGATTAATATGAGTTTTCATAATTCCAATTTGTTCGTTATTGTTTTGAACTTGTTAGCAGGGTTCAAAAAAAGAGCTTTATCAATGGCTCATAACCTTTTTTACAAGATTTCGCTCAGGATGCACTTTCAGTTTTGTCGTATCGAGCAGTTGAACAAATCCCTCATTTATATTTTTATCCTTATCCAATATTTTGTCGATATCCAGTTGTAAATGTTTCGCAAAAAACCGATACATCGGTTTTCTCTTGTTTACGCCATAGTCATGTACCTCATCCTTAAAATAAGCATATTCAACCTGATCACCGGCATCGAATAAATTATAAATATTTTGAATAAAAGGAAACTCCACTTCGGGCACATTTTTAGTCCAATCATTTCCATCTGCGATCAGCATCAGAGGTTTTGGTGCAAAGGAGGCCGCAATCTCCACATTATTGGTTTCAAAATCACCACTTTTATGAATAGGCTTTCCTGATTCGCAAACACAACCTCCATAGAAATGTGCCGAAACCATTACTGTAGGTACCGAAACATCAACTCTGTCATCGATAGCTGACAGAAGAAATGTTTGTGTTCCACCACCGGAAGCTCCGGTAATTCCTATCCTGTCTTTATCTACATTTGCCAGTGAACTGATATAGTCCAGGATCCTAATGCCATTATAAGTTTGTTTGGTTAAGGTTTCAGGCTCCAAATGCACATTTTGATGATCTTCTCCTGAACCTACCATGTCGTATGTAAATACTATAGCGCCCATTTTAGCCAAAGAGGCACATCTGTATTGAACATCAGGTCTTAGTCTTCCATAATCATCTGGTTCAAACCAATGACCATGTGGCGAAAGTATGGCCGGGTTAGAGGCTTTAAGTTCTGTTGGCTGGTATAAGTTTCCATAAATGAAATATTCCGGTTTTACTTCAAGAGCAATGTTTTCAACGGTATATCCATCCATCATATGTTTTTCACCATGCACAACATTAATCGGGAAATTCCAATCAGCATCGGAAATTTTATCCAGACCGGAACCTTTAATTATATTTTCCTTTATTGCTTTTGATCGGTTTTTCCAGTCCTCTGCCGTTTTATAATTAGAGGCTAATTCCTTTAATTTTTTTGCTCCTTCTTCCTCGGAAAAATATTTACCTACACGTAGTTCTACTTTCTTTTCTTCCACAGGATCCAATACCTGTTCTTTCTTTGGTTCCGTCTTACAGGATCCAACCAGGAGTAGGGAGAAAATCGAAATTTTAATAGCTATATACTTCATAATCTTATAATTTACTTTCAAGTTTATTTACTTCCATGCATTAGGGAATATTCGTTCCGCATTCATTCGGTATAATTTATCTATGACTTCTTTAGGTAAGGCCAGCCCCTGAACCGGAGTGTCCAACTGTGGAACCTTAACCATTTCATCCGTATTAAAATATTTCCAATCGTTATCTGCTCACAGTATACCCATCCACTTCTATCCAATCCACTCTGGAACAAGCTTCAGATCCTCCGCCTATCATGAGATCCGTCCAACCTATTTCTTCCACTTTTGTTAAATCAGGGTCTTCTATCCAGTTTTTTTCTGTCATCGTTTCAATATCTAAAGACATCCAACGAATATCGGCTATATTGAATTCCTTTATTCTCCAATCTTTTGATAAACCATCTGTTGCATCACTGATCAGCCAGGTTCCATCTGACAATTTAAGAATAATGTGCAATTCTCTGAATCCGGATTGTTTAGAACGCCATCTGATCTTTGCCTGTTTAGAGAGGTCCACATTTTTAGATTTATGCTTTAAAGTAACTGCCCAATTGTCTTCACATAATCCTGACCAAACATAGAATGGATCATCATAAGGTTTATCGTGATTACTTTTCTTAATCAGGTCAGCACCTTCACCATACAAGGAAATAAGAAGGTTTGAATTTACAATATGATCCTGTGTGATGGGAATTTGCGGTGGAGTTTCTTTAAAATCTTCACGGAAAAAAGTTTCCGGTCGTTGTTCCTGAGCAATGATCAGATATGGCAATGCAACAATTAAAAAAAGAAAATATTTCATAAAAAATGACATTAAACGAGTTACAAGTAAATTGATTCACACATTAATTAATGTGAAAAACAACAGGCCAAATATAGAAAATGTTTATCCAAAAAATATATTGCAAAGAATTTTTATCAAAGAAGCTCCTTGATCAAGTGCTGGTATAAATTGACCGCTACGCAAAGTCTCCGACTTTGAGTTAAAATTAAAGCCATGCAACCTAATCATGTTGCACTATTGTGCCTTCTAAAGCCCCCTATAATAATCCAACACCCATAATCGAAGTATATATTCATATTGTGCCTACGAGAGGTTCAATTTAGCGCTGTCCAAATTATTCTTACTCGTTAAATATTCTACAATATTTGAAACGCCATTATTTTGACCCGTCCAAAAATAAACACAACATAATTCTAAACAATTTTGTATAAAAACAACAGAGTAAACAGACGTCATAGCGAACCTTTCAAATTTAAAAATTTTAGACGAACTTAGTACAGGGAAATATTCTAACAGTCAAGTAGGAAAACTAAATGCTATTAAATCCAACAACCATTAATGAATGGATTAGGTTTAAAAATATAAAGTCAAACCAAAATTTACATTCTTATGCAAATTATCATTGAAAAAGTTGAAGATTGGGCTGCGGAAAAAATAAAAGAAAATAAACCTATTTATGGAGGAGATATTGCCCAAAGTCATGTGCTCATTTTTGAGTCCGGGCGAAAATACTTTTTAAAAAGAGGGGCATATAATGACAGGATGTTCCCTACGGAAGCCAACAGTCTTATAGAACTGTCAAGATCCAATACCATTCGTGTTCCACGTGTTTTAATGGCCGAACCCAAATTTTTATTGATAGAATATATTGAACCGGGCCAAAAACTTTCTTCATTTTTTGAAGAATTTGGAAGACAGTTTGCAGAGATGCACCATTTTAGGGCAAATCACTTTGGTTTATTTGAAGATAATTTTATAGGTCACACACCCCAGCAAAATATTCCGCAAGGCAATCAGGCAACTAATTGGACTAAATTCTATTTTGAGAAACGATTGTTATTTCAATTTAAACTGGCCGAAAGCAAGGGCTTGAGTTCTTCCTTTCTGAATAATGCATTTAAATTGCTTGAAAATAAGATTGAATCCATCCTAAAAACTGATGATGCTCTCCCGGTTCTATTGCATGGTGATCTTTGGAGTGGAAATTACTTGGCAGATGAAGACGGCAATCCAGTGTTGATCGATCCAGCAGTGTACTATGGTCATCGTGAAGCTGACTTGGCCATGACCAAAGTTTTTAGTGGTTTTTCACCCTCCTTTTACAGTGCTTATGATGAAGCCTTTCCCTTGGCGGATGGATACGAATACCGCGAAAACATTTATAAGCTATATCACATTTTAAACCACCTGAATCTTTTTGGTAGGAGCTATCACCGGCAGGCTGTAAGTTTGATTCAACACTATTTGTAATGCATTGAATCAATGATGAACGGGTTTGTGTCCGTGCATCCATTTCATCCGCTACGTAAAGTCTCCCGACTTTGAATTAAAATTATTAATCATGCAACCTAATCATGTTGCACTATTGTGCCTACTAAAGCCCCCTATAATAATCCAACACCCTTACACGAAGTATATATTCATATTTTGCTTTGGAGAGGTTCAATTTAGCAGCGTCTAAATTATTCTTACTGGTTAAATATTCAACAATATTTGAAACGCCATTGTTGAACCTGATCTCATTAGTATGAAACGATTGTTCGTAAGCTGTTACCTGTCCTATCAAGAGATGATGGCGGTTAAATGCAGACTCCATTTTTAAATAAGCCTCTTCAATAGATTGTTTAAATTCCAGCTTGGTATCCTGCAGATCAATGGAAGTTTCTTCCAGCTGAATTTTTTCCAAAGCAACCACATTCTTAGCCTGAAA
>PVMK01122970.1_pt1 | contig 23221 bp, 26 predicted proteins | sample 1853481 | NCBI WGS metagenome assembly PVMK01 (sample SAMN08533507, study PRJNA380276) | Marine sediment metagenome, whole genome shotgun sequencing project. | reverse complement strand
CTGTGCTGAGCTTGACAGGGGGCAGCGGGGAGGGTAGCTTGAAAACGAACAACGACTCTGTGTCCGCTTCACGAACCGTCGGCGTTTGTGCGAGTACGCTGGTGCCGTCGGAGAGGGGGGATGAGGGGGGGAATGGTGGGCGACCAGGTCAGGTACTGCACTGTCGGTGGGCACCGTCTCGGTCGCCTGGTCCGCATCCCCGGGGCGGGGCACTTCATCCAGGAAGACGAGCCGGAGGAGACGGCGGCGGCGATCCTGGATTTTTTGGGAGGGACCGGTGGATAAGGACGCCATCTCCGGCGGGCAGCCGGGAGATCTCGAAGAGAGGATCAGGTTCCTCGAGAGGGAAAATGATTTTCTCGTCACCCGGTCGGAGGACATGCTCCTCCTCGGTCTCGTCGCCGAGTCGGTTTACACCCAGGAGGACCGCGCCGACGCTCTCGGAGTGGGTCTCGAGCGCATGTCCGTTCTCCGCGGGATCCCCCTCTGTGTCTGCGGGTCCCTCGAAGGAGTGAGACTGAAGGTGGTGGGTGCCTACCTCTCCTTCGCCGACGAGAGCGAACTGGGGGGGGCGATCGCGGTGCCGGAAGCGGTCACCCGGGCCCTCGGCGGCACCGTCGGCCTGCTCACCCGGGAGGAATGCGAGCAAAGCGGGTTCTCCATCCCCTTCGAGCGGAGGCCTTTGTCCCCGACACCGTGCTTCTCGTCCCCTTCGCCAGCCGCTCCATACCGTCGGGACTCTTTCTCTTCGCCGACGACAGCCCGGGAGCCGCCTGACGGCGATGTCCGAGATGCTGCAGCGACTCGTCGAGCTGATCGTTTCCCGTCTCGATAACATCTCCCTTCTCGAGGAGCTGAAAGGGCCAACGAAGAGCTCGACCGGAAGGTGGAGGCCAGGACGAGGGAGCTCAGTTCGGCGAACGAGGGGCTGCGGAAGGAGGTCGAGTCCCGGGCAAAGGCCGAACAGGCGCTGCGGCTGAGCGAGGAGCGCTTCCGGCTCCTGATCGAGAACGCCCGGGATTCCCTCTTAGTCTTCGATCGATCCGGCTCTTTCGTCGACGTGAACCCTCAGGCCTGCCTCCAGCTGGGATACACGCGCGAGGAGCTGATGACCCTCTCCGTCTCCGACATAGTCGTCGAGCTGAGCGCCAAAGAACTGGAGGAGTGATGCAGCGCGTCGACTCCGACGGCCACCTGACCAGGGAAGGGCCCACCGGCGCAAAGACGGCTCGACCTTCCCCGTGGAAGTCAGTCTCGCGGCCTTCGACACGGCCGTCGGAAGGCGGTACCAGGCCCTCGGCCGCGACATCACCAGCCGCCAGCGACTTGAGGAGCAGCTCCGTCAGGCCCAGAAGATGGAGTCGGTGGGCCGCCTGGCGGGAGGGATAGCCCACGACTTCAACAACCTGCTCTCGTCCATTATCGGTTTCAGCGAACTGACGCTCATGAGCCTGCCGCCCGACGATCCCCTGAGGGAAAACCTGAACGAGATAATAGACGCCGGACAGCGGGCCGCCGGTCTGACACGGCAGCTCCTCGTTTTCAGCCGGAAGCAGGTCCTCGAGATGAAGGTCGTTGACCTCAATGCCGTTATCGAGAACTCGACCCGGATGCTCGGCCGCATGATCGGAGAGGACGTGGTGATAAAGATTAATCTCGGCCCGTCTCTTCCCCCCATCAATGCCGACGTCGGGCAGCTCGAGCAGGTGCTGATGAACCTCGTCGTCAACGCCAGGGATGCCATGCCCCGAGGAGGAGATCTGGTGATTGAAACCGCCTGCGTCGATCTCGACGAGGCCTATGCCAGCAGCCACCAGGACCTCGCTCCCGGTAAGTATGTCATGTTCTCGGTGACCGACTCCGGGTCCGGCATCGCCCCCGATGTCCAGGAGAGGATGTTCGACCCCTTCTTTACCACCAAGGAAGAGGGCAAGGGGACCGGACTCGGGCTGGCCACCGTCTACGGCATCGTCAAGCAGCACAAGGGGCACATCTGGGTCTACAGCGAGCCCGGCCGGGGGGCGACCTTCAAGGTCCACTTCCCGGCGGTTCTCGAAGGCGACCTCGAGGAGGGTGCGCCGGTTCGGGCTGAGACCCCCCGCGGCAGCGAGACCGTCCTCGTCGTCGACGACGACCTGTCGGTCCGCCGGCTCATCGCCCGCACCATCGATTCCCTCGGCTATCGCACTCTCGTGGCCGGATCGAGCCAGGAGGCGCTGGGATACTTCGAGGAGGCAGTGGGAGAGATCGATGTCATGCTCACCGACGTCATCATGCCCGGCATGAACGGCAGTCGGCTGGCGGAGATTGCCCGCTCCCGGAATCCGGAGATGAAGATCATCTTCATGTCCGGCTACCCCGGCGACCACATCGTGGGGAACGAACTGCAGGAAGGGACAACCTACCTGCAGAAACCGATAGCCCTCTCCACCCTGGCGACAAAGATAAGGGAAGTCCTAGACGGAAAGAGTTAACGGACTTTGTCGGGGGGCCGCCGTTCCGGCACTGAGGCGTGCGACTCTTCGTTCCACCCCTTCGAGACGTAGAGGTTGCAGTAGCAGGAGCCGAACTCCTTCACGTCCGGCTCACGGTAGAGGCAGGGGCAGACGATGTCCCGGTCCCATTCGCGGTTGCCGCTCGCCAGCCGGCAGGGGCAGGTCATGGTGCCGTAGCGCTCACGGTTGAGGAGGAGGGCCTCGAGAAGCTCCATCGTTCTCTCGCGGTCCCTGTTGAAGACGTAACCCTTCGGCCCCTGTACCCTTCTGAGAGTCTCGCGAAGTTTCTCCCCGGCACTCATGACAGTCCCAGCGCCTCCCTGATCTCTTCCTCGTCAAAACCGATGATGGTCCTGTCACCGATGATGATGGTCGGCACCGAGCACTTCGGGTTGAGCTTGCGCAGGTCGGCGATGACGCCTGTCCTCTCCTCCCCGGTGAGCAGGTCGATGTCGGTGAACTCGTACCTGACCGTACACCCGTCGAAGAAGCGTTTCGCCGCCTTGCAGTGGCTGCAGGTGCTGAGGGTGTACATGGTGACTGCCTTGTCCGTCATGGCTGTGGCTCCCTTCCTTCTTGACCGTTCCGGAGAAACCGTGCCGGTTATGAGCAGAATTTCCGGTAAATCTCCTGAAACTCCCGGCTGCTGTCCTTGAAGGCCTCGAGCACGACGGGATCGAAGTGGGAGGGCATAGTGCGCCCGTCCCCCTCGGTGATGATTCTGAAGACCTCATCGTGTCCGAGGGCGGGCTTATAGGGCCTCTCGGTCCTGAGGGCGTCGTACTGGTCGGCGACGTTCATGATCCTCCCCGCCATGGGGATCGCCTCCTCCTTCAGGCCCTGCGGGTAGCCGCTGCCGTCCCACCGTTCGTGGTGGGTCATGGCGATCTGCTCCGCGAGACTGAGGTATTCGGAAGAAGACCCTTCCAGAATCCTGGCCCCTGTCCGGGTGTGTGTCTTCATGAGGGCGTACTCCTCGGCGGTGAGGCGGCCGGGCTTGAGAAGGATATCGGCGGGGATGCTGACCTTGCCGATGTCGTGCATGGGGCTGGAGTAAAATATCTTGTCCTGCAGCTCTTCCGTCCACCCGATCTTTTGGGCGAGGACCCGGCAGTAATGACCGACCTTCTTGATGTGGTCCGAGGTGAAGCCGTCCTTGTATTCGGCCACGACGGTGAGTTTGAATATCGTGTCGAGATAGCTCTTCCGCAGTTCCTCCTTCGACTGCCGGAGCTCGTCGAGGGCGTCGCTGAGCTGGCGGGTTCTCTCCTTCACCTGCATGTCGAGTTCCTCGTTGTGATGCCGGAGGAAGTCCTCGAACTCCTTGACCCGGAGAAGGTTCTTGGCGCGAATGGAGATCTCGCTCCCGTCCGCCGGCTTGGAGAGGAAATCGTTGGCCCCGACGGAAAGCCCCCGGAGCTTGGACTCGTGGTCCCCGAGCGAGGTGACGAGGACGACGGGGATGTGCCTCGTCCGGGGGTCGCTCTTGAGCTCCTCACAGGCGGTGAAGCCGTCCATGACCGGCATGACGACGTCGAGGAAGACCAGGTCGGGAAGGTGGCGCCGCACCATCTCGAGGCACTCGGCGCCGTTGTCGGCGCCCATTACTTCGTAGCCGAGAGGGACGAGAATGTCGACCATCATCTCCCGGCTCAGCCTGTCATCATCGACTACGAGGATGCGGCTTTTCTTGCTCCCGGAGACCTCCCTTTCCGTCACGCAGCTCCCTCCCCCCTTTGTGCCGGCTGACCGCCGGCGTCACTACTCTACTACATGAGCAACCCTCTCTGTCAACCGCGGTTCGGCTGGCTGGTACTTGATCGTGGCCGGCCGAATCAGCGTCTGTCGGATTGTTGTACGGACGGTCTCGGAAAAGGTCCAGATGCAAGGCGGGCAAATTCTGAGGAATGAGACGTACGGATGTACGTCGCAGTGACGAAGGATGCAGCGCAACGCCGCAGCTGGGCCTTTTCCGAGACCGTCAACCTTCAGGCGGGATAGGCGCCTCGGATGTACCTTTCGAACTGCTCGATCCGCTCATCCTGTTCCGACATGACCGACTTGACGAGGTCGCCTATCGAGACGAGCCCGACCACGTGGTCTTTCTCGAGGACGGGGAGGTGGCGGAGGCGCCGGTCGGTCATCATCGACAGACATTCGGAAACGGTGTGGTTCGGTGTGACGGCCATGACGGGGTGGCTCATTATTTCGCTGACGGCGGTGTCACTCGAACTCTTACCTGTGAGGATCACCTTGCGGGCGTAATCACGCTCCGAAATGATGCCCGTCAGGCTTGAGCCCTTGAGGACGACCAGGGCGCCGATCTCGTGGCGGGCCATCCTTTTCAACGCCTCCAGAACAGTGGCCGTCGGCGCAATGGTATGCACCTCGCGGCCCTTGAGGTGCAGCAACTGCTTGATTTTAGTGGATCCGCAGAGCTTGGTACCGACATAGAGACCGATATCGTCCAACTCGCTCCTCGCTGTTTTCTGTCCTTCCATAGAGCACCTCCTTCGCTTGTGCTGCACTCTTTCCCGGAATCCGCCTTCCCCGGAAACACCCGTCTTCGCGGAAGATAATGATTTCGTATGAGGTACCGGTCCCAAACCTTCTGGCGGAAGGAAAAGGACCTAAATCATTATCTAATAACTAATATTAATATAATCATTATTTAATTGCTGTCAATAGGGAGCGTCTCCCGATCGAAGCCAAGCCTGCCCGGGTTGTTAGACCCCGCTCGCGGTGCGCGGGCGGCCCACACTTCTCCGGTGCGTCGAGGGGGTAATCTGGAGGCGGCGAGACTAGTGTCTATCGCGCGGTGCGGCGGCGCGGATCGTGCAGGATCGGGGTTAGTAAGCGTCGGTGCCGAAGGTGTTCCGGAAGCGCTCGTTGAACGCTTCCCGGGTGTAGTGAAAAGTCTGGGTGCCGTAGACTTCGACGGCGAAGGCCGCGCAGGCCGACCCCATCCTGGCGGCGTGAAAGATGTCGCCTCCCGGCAGACGCAGCCCCTTGATAAGCCCCGCCCGATAGGCGTCGCCGGCGCCGGTCGGGTCGAAGACTTCCCGCGGCTTTACCGGCGGGACGGGCACGGTCTTCACCTCTCCGTCCCGGAGGCATTTCACCTCCGAGCCCTTTTCGCCCTGCGTGGTGATGAGCCAGTCCGTCATCGTCATCAGGGTTTCGGAGCGGCGGCCCGTTTTATCCATGATCAGTTCGAGTTCGTAGTCGTTGCTGATGAGGATGTGCGAGCCGTCGATGGCGTGCCTGAGCCGGTCAGCCGCCCAACCAGGAATTGATTGCCCCGGGTCGAATATGTAGGGAATGCCCCTTTCCCGGAATCCGGTCGCGAAGGCGTACATTTCGTCGAGGTTGCCGGGGGCGACGATCGCCAGCGCCCCGTCGGCGGCGTCGCGGCCGACTTCGAAGGTCGTGCGATGATTCATTGCCCCCGGGTTGAAAGCCGTTATCTGGTTGTCGGACTGGTCGGTGGTGATGTAGGCCCCCGCCGTGAGCTCGTTGGGAACGACGTCGATGCCTTCGTCGGAGAGCCCGTTCTGCGCGAGCCAGTCGCGGTAAGGGGCGAAATCCCTTCCGGCGGTGGCGATGATCTTCGGCCTCTCCCCGAGGAGGGAGAGGGAGAAAGCGATGTTGCCGGCCGTGCCGCCGAAGTTCTCCCGCAGACCGTTGATAGTGAAGCAGACGTTGAGGATGTGGATTTTGTCCGGCAGGATATGGTCGGAGAACTTGCCCGGAAAGTCCATGATCCTGTCGAAGGCCACCGAACCTGATACGTAAATGCTCACGACCTCACCCCTTTCAGCGGTTGCGGACGGACGAACTGCGGGGGATTGTAGCAGGAAAGGGCGGGGTCTGATAGAAGGCGTATCACGCCGCACCGTACTCGATCAAGAGAAGATAGTCGTGATAATTGCCGGCTCCTGTTGTTATAATGACAAAAAAAAGGGAGGAAGACAGTGAAGATAGGTATTACCGGTCTGGCCAACTGCGGCAAGACGACCTTGTTCAACGCCCTCACGGGGCAGAATGTTCCCGTTACCGGATACTCCTCGAGGGAAGAGGAGCCGAACGTCGGCATCGTCAAGGTTCCGGACAGCCGGGTGGACACCCTCACCGGGATCTACCGGCCCCGGAAGACGACCCTCGCGACGGTGGAGTACATCGATTACCTGGGTGTGGTCAAGGGCGACGCGCGCCAGAACCGGAAGGTCGTCGACATGATCAAGGATGTCGATGCCGTGGTGCACGTCGTCCGGGGATTCGGCGATGAAGCCGTTGTGCATCCCCTCGAGAGCGTCGATCCCGCGCGTGACGCCGGAGTGGTCGAACTGGAACTCCTCTTCTCCGACCTGGAACTGGTTGAAAAGCGCCTCGAGAGGATCGAGGAGGGGGAAAAGAAGGGCAAGAAAGCCGACGAGGTCGAGAGGTCGCTGCTGCTGAAATGCCGGGAGGCCCTGGAAGAGGAGGTGCCGCTGCGACGGGTGGAATTCTCCGAGAGTGAGCGGCGGGCCATGCGCCACCTCCAGTTCATTTCCATGCTCCCCGAGCTGATGCTCCTCAACGTCGGCGAGGAAGACCTCGGCGGCGAGAAGGAGTCGGAGCTGGTCGGACGCCTCGAAGAGGTTTACCACCTGCCGGTGCTCGCCGTGCCGGGCAAGATCGAGATGGAGATCTCACAACTCTCACCCGAGGAGTCGGAGCTCTTTCTCCAGGACCTCGGTGTCGGTGACTCGGCCATGGCCCGGGTGATCCGGTTCTGCTACGAGCACCTCGGCCTCATATCTTTCCTCACCGTCGGCGAGGACGAGGTGCGGGCGTGGACGATCGAAAAGGGGACGACGGCACAGGCCGCCGCGGGCAAGATCCACTCCGACATCGAACGGGGGTTTATCCGGGCCGAAGTCGTGGCCTTCGAAGATTTCAGCCGGTCCGGATCGATGGCGGCGGCCCGGGAGAAGGGGCTTGTCCGTCTGGAGGGAAAAACCTACGCCGTCCAGGACGGCGACATCATCAATTTCCGGTTCAACGTCTGATGTCCGATGAGCGGCCGCCGTCTCTGACCCTCTCCCGCCTGGGACGGGCTTTCCTGGTTTTCCTGGTGGCCCCTTTCAGCACCCTGTACATCAGTCTGGCCGCCCTTTTTCTCGTTCACGTCCTGCGCCGCTCTTCCGATTCCTGCCAGGGGCTCGCCCGGGGATGGGGAAGGCTTATTCTGCGGGCCGGCGGCGTGCGCGTGAAGAGGGAGGGTGGCGACGACCTCGACCCGTCGGCGCCCTACATCTTCGCCTGCAATCACCAGAGCCAGTTCGACATCCCCGTCCTCCACGGTTTCCTCGGACACGACTTCCGCTGGCTGGCCAAGAAAGAGCTCTTCCAGGTGCCGATCTGGGGAGCGGCGATGCGGGCTTCGGGGTATATCGCCATCGATCGCAGCCGGGGGCGGGAGGCGCTCAGAAGCCTCTCCGAGGCGGCGGCGGAAATAGCGGCCGGAAAGTCGGTCGTCATCTTTCCCGAGGGCACCAGGAGCCCCGATGGGAGACTCGGCGATTTCAAGGCCGGCGGCATGCAGCTGGCGATCAAGGCGGGGGTGCCGATCGTGCCCGTCGCCATCCGGGGAACGCACCGTATACTGCCCAAGGGGAAGCTGCTGGTCACGCCGGGAGAAGTGGCGATTCGGGTCGGCGCCCCGATGGAGGTGGAAGGTCTCCGCCCGAGGGAGAAGCATGATCTCGCCCTGCGGGTGAGGACTTGCGTCGCCGGCATGCTCGGGGAGGAAGGGGAGAGGTTGCCGGCGGAGGGAATGTCGGCGTTTTCCAGTTGAAATGCAGCGGGAAAAACACTATACTAAAACACTTTAGGAGAGAATAGTTCTTTAGGAGAGAATAGTTGTGCGGCTGAGACATGAAGAGATAGAATACGTGACCTGGCGGATCGTCCGGAATCTCGAAAAGAGCGGCGAGGTGGATTTTTTCGACTCCGAAGAGGGGGCCCAGGAACAACTCAGCCACGCCGTCACCGAAGATCTCATGGTGGAAGATCGGCTGAACAGGGAGGTCGACGACATCCTCCGTGCGCACCAGAACGAGATTCAGCACGAGTCGGTCGACTATCGCCGCATGTTTCAGCTCATCAAGAACAAGCTCTCCCGGGAGAGAGGGCTCATCCTGTGAGGCTGTCGGACGACAAGATCAGCCATCTTTCCCACGTGCTCCTCGCCGTTCTTCAGGAATACCCCGATGTCGACTACCGGGCCGAGGACAACCAGGTAAGGCTGATGATCAAGGAAGCCCTGATCGAGAGCCTCGGAGCCCTGGACGAGCTCGAGGAAAAAGTCAACCGCACCCTGCGGTCCTACTCACGGAAAATTGTCGAGGGAAGCCGGGAGTGGGATCTCATGTACGGCAAGACCTACGAAGAAGAGCTGCAGAAGCTGAAGGTGGTTTGAACCCGATCGGGGAGGGTAGAGGAAGGGCTGAGCCCTTTTCGATCCAATGACACGTAAGAAGTCAGTCTTCAGGGAGTACGTCGAAGCGATCCTTATCGCCGTCGTGCTCGCCCTTCTGATCAGGCAGTTCATCGTCCAGGCTTTCAAAATCCCATCGGGCTCGATGATCCCGACCCTCCTGGTGGGGGATCATCTGCTGGTGAACAAGTTCATCTTCCGCTTCCGCTCTCCCCGGAGGGGGGAAATAGTCGTCTTCAAGTTTCCCCAGGACCGCGAGACCGACTTCATCAAACGGGTGATCGCTCTTCCGGGTGAGGAGGTTTCCCTCCGCGACGGAAAGCTCTACGTCAATGGTGTGGAAACGGAAGATCGGCACGCTGTCTACGAATCCGGCTTTCAGGCCGGCAAGGAGCGCAACTTCCCGTCTTTCAGGGTGCCGGCCCGGGGGGACGTCATCCATTTCGAATCGGGGTTTCCCGACATCTACCGGCATCTCGTCGCCAACGAACTCGGGGACCGGGGGGGTATCGTGAACGGCCGCCTTTTCATCGACGGCAAGCCCGCGACATCCTATGCCGTGCAGAATGATTACGTCTTCATGATGGGCGACAACCGGGACAACAGTTATGACAGCCGCTTCTGGGGGCCGGTGATGACCAAGGACCTCGTCGGCAAGGCGATGATCATCTACTGGTCCTTCGGCGACCGGTTCTATCACATCCGATGGGATCGCCTCGGAGATCTCATTCGCTGAACTCCATGGAGGAGAGGTGTTCCCGGCCGCTCCCCTTCGGTGAAGATTTTCTCGCCTCCCTCAGGGTGGAGCGCCGCCTGGCGGACAACACCGTTCAGTCTTACGGCCGGGACCTGATGCTGTACGAAACTTTTCTCCGGGCCCGGGGGATCGAGTCGCCGACGGAATCCGGGCACGACGATCTCCAGGCCTATCTGCAGTGGCTCTCCCGGCGGGGACTGTCGGCTCGCTCGCGGGCGAGAAACCTTTCCGCCCTTCGCGCCTTCTACCGCTTTCTGAAGCTGGAGGGGATTACCGAGCGGGATCCCACCGAGTGGATCGAGTCTCCCCGGGGCTGGCGCAAGCTCCCCCGGTACCTCTCGGGAGCGGAAGTCGAGGCCCTTCTTTGCCGTCCCGACAGGAAGACGCCGGCGGGCATTCGTGACGCCGCCCTCCTGGAACTTCTCTATGACTGCGGGCTGCGCGTGTCGGAGCTCGCGGCCCTGAAGGTGGGTCAGGTCGATGTGGAGTCGTGGCTTATCCTCGTGCCCGGCAAGGGGGGGAAAGAGCGCTATGTCCCTTTCGGCGAGGAGGCTCTCGAAGTTCTCGGTCTCTACCTGAGGGACGGCCGGCCGCGGATGGTGAAGGACGAGGGAAGCCCCTTTCTCTTTCCCGGCAGGAGCAGCGGGCACCTCACCCGGCAGGGCATATGGAAGATCGTCAAGCGTCACCTCCGGGCGAGCGGCGTCATGAAGGATGTCTCTCCGCATATGCTGCGCCACTCCTTCGCCACTCACCTCCTCAATAACGGGGCTGACCTGCGCGCTGTCCAGATGATGCTCGGGCACGCCGACATCTCGACGACGCAGATCTACACCCACCTCTCCCAGGAGAGGCTGAAGAAGATCCATCGTAAGTATCACCCCCGTCCGTAACATGACCCGGCGCCGAAATTGACAGTCCTCTCGAGCATGTGATATCTGATACCATCATGGAGAACGGCGTTTCAGGGCACGGCCGAGGTGCCCTTGGGGAGGAGAAAGAGGGCGGTCCCGAGAGAGGGCGGGAGGGCACTTTCGGTGACTACCTCAGGTGGGAGAGGGAGCGTCGCCACTGGACCCTCGACGATCTGGCGCGGGCGGTGCGTGTCCCCCGGCGCTATCTCGAAGCCTTGGAGGGAGATGATTTCCGGGGCCTGCCGCCTGAAACCTATGTCAGAGGTTTCCTCGAGGCCTGCTGCGGGGAGCTTTCGCTTGACTCGAAGGAACTCTTCCGCCGCTTCGAAAGGGCGCTCCACGAGCACTCGCAAGGCCACCGCGACGGGGAGAAAGAGGCTATCTTTGCCCTCTTTCGCCCGCGGGGAGAGAAACTTCGCCTTCGGGACTGGTCGATGCCTCTCACTCTGGCCGCCCTCGTCTGCATTTTCCTTTCCGGGCGCTGGTTCCTGGGCCGGGGGCCGGATGGGGGAGCGGGCGACACACCCCTTCCCCCGCCGGTGATCTCGACCGCTCCCATAGGAGTGCCCGCCTCCGCCGGGAAGGCGCCCGCTCCGCCGGAAAGTGAAGGGGCGGTGGAGGAGGCCGCCGTCGGGGTCCGTCTCCTCCTCAGCGCCGAGGGTTCCACCTGGGTGTCGGCGGAGAGCGACGGCCGGGGGGGCTCGGAGTGGATCATGCGGGATGGAGAGACGAAAGAACTGACGGCCGCCGGGAAGTTGGTGCTTTCCCTCGGCAACGCGGGTGTGGTAAGACTGACCTACAATGGCAGAGTGATCGGTCTCATCGGTCAGAAGGGGGAGGTGAAGAGGGGCCTTGTCTTTACCGCGGGGGAAGACTGAATCTTGCTGGTCCCGTAAATAAGTTTTTTGTACGGACGGTCTCGAAAAATGTCTGGAGGCAGAACAACGCCGCCGCTGAGCATTTTCCGAGACCGTCAATCTTGCTGACAGGGGGATTGCATGATCGTAGAGTGTCCGAAGTGCGGCAGCCGGTATCGCATCGGCGAAGAGCGAATGAGTGAAAAGGAGGTGCAGGTACGATGCAGCGCCTGCAAGACGGTTTTCAAGATTGCGGGTTCCGAGGCGAAGGGCGGGGAGGCCGCCGGCCAGCCCGGAACACCCTTGGGAAATGAGTGCATTCTTGTCTGTGACGACGCCCTTTTCTTCCGGACCATGCTCGAGGAGATGCTCACCGAGGCCGGATATGCCGTCGAACTGGCGGCCAGCGGCGAAGAGGCGCTCTCGAAGGTGGTGGAAGTGCGGCCGGCCCTTCTCATTCTCGACCTTCAGCTTCCGGGCATGAGCGGATTCGATGTCCTCAAGGTGATACGCGACAGCGAGTCGTCGAAGAATCTTCCTGTCCTGGCCATGAGTGCGGTCTACACGGATTCATCGGACATCATGGACCTCGAAGACATCGGGGCCGACGACTACATCGGAAAGAAGTTCAAGGCGGAGCATCTGCTGCGAAGAGTGAGGAACCTCCTCGGGTCTGCCGGCGGTAAATGAGCGGGACTCTAAGGTGTTCATCGAGAGAAAGGTCCGGGAAGCCGTTGATGTCCTGCGCCGGAGAGGAGTTTCCGAGGCCGGGAAGGGGATGGTCCTTGACGTGGGCATGGGAGGTTTTTCCAACGAACTGAACCGCCTGACCGTCGTCCCCATTACGGGACTGCCTTACTTTCCCCAGCCTCTCGTGTCGGGGAAGAAGGGGAAGCTTCTCTTCGGACTCCTCGACGGGGTGTCGGTGGCGATCCAGCAGGGCCGAAGCTACCTTTACGAGGGGTACTTTCACCGCGAGCTCGCCTTTCCCCTCCGGGTGCTGTCGAAGTTGGGAGTCCGCCGGGTGGTGTTGGCCACCGGCGTCTTTTCGCTCCGTCAGGACCGGCCGCCGGGAGAGATCGTCGTCATCGGGGACCACCTCGACCTGACCGGCGGAACGCCCCTGAAAGGTCTTCTCTCCGAGGGGGGGAGCGTTTTTCCCCTTCAACTTTCGCGGGTGCGTACGGAGGCCATGAGGAAGAAGGCCCTGGAGACGGCGGAAATGGTCGGGGTTCCCCTGCGAGAGGGGGTGGCGGCCTTGCTCTCAGGACCTTCCCTGCCGACTCCGGCGGAGACTCGCATGCTGGCCACGCTTGGGGCCGACCTCATTTCCTTTTCTCTGGCGGCGGAGATTTCCATGGCCGCCTACCTTGGGATCGAGGTCGTGACGATAGGACTTGTCAACGGCGTCATCGGGGAAGACGCCGATCCCCCTGGCGTCAGCGGGTGGGGAGAGATGTCTCTCGTGTACCTGAAAGAGCTGCTCCGGGCCGTCTGAGGACGACGGATGCCGCGCAACGCCGCCGATGGGCTTTTTCCAAGACCGTCAACATTGCTCTTGACTTGGCCGGTGAGCCGCCCTAGCATTCCTGGTAACAACCGTCTCTTTCTCGCTCGACGAAAGGAGAAATCCGGCGCCGGTGAAAATAAAACGCGGACAGATTGTGCTGCTCCTGACCTTGGTGGTCGCCCTGACCGCTTGCCGGCCTCTCCAGTCGTCCGACGGGAACTCCTCCGTGGAAGGGGGTGCTCCCGGCGATCTCATGGAAAGGTATGTCCACCAGACAATCTTCGACCTGCGTGACAGTTTTGCCGCCGCCGATGTCCCGGGTTTCATGAGGCACATTTCCGAAGGTTTCTACGGCGGACACGCCAGGCTCAGGGAAAGCCTGGAGCGCACTTTTCGTGCCGCCTCCCCTTTCTCCCTCACCGTCACGATCGGGCCGGTGGAGAGGTCGGGAAGCAGAGTCACCGCCCTGGTGAAGTGGCGACGCGGGAACTCCGGCGGAGGAGAGGGAGGTCTCGGGTCTGAACGGCGCGGGGAGAGCCTTCTCGTCTTTCACAGTTCCGACAGAATCACGCTCGTCGCCTTCGAGAAGGATCCCCTCTTCGGCATTGAGGGTTTCTGATGCGACGGGGGGAGGTCTATTTCCAGAGGTAGAAGAGGCGCCCGCCGGAGACGAGCCCGCCCGTCGGGCGGGGTAGTATTATCGCGAGGCGGCTCTCCAGAAGGTCCCAGAAGCGGCGTTTCTTTTTCTCCTGGAGAATGACCGGCTCGCCTTCGATGCCTGCGAGTTCGGCCGCCCTGTCGATGGCTTCCTTGAGATCGCCGAGTTCGTCGATCAACCCGAGTTCCTTTGCCTGCCGGCCGGTGAAGATGCGGCCGTCGGCCAGGGTCCGCACTTCCCCTTCATCCATTTCCCGGCCTTTCTCGACGGCGTCGACGAACTGGGCGAAGACGTCGTCGATGAGGTCCTGAAGGAGGCGTGTTTCCCGTTCCGTCATCGCGCGGAGGGCGTTCCCGGTGTCCTTGAACTCCCCGCTCTTGATGGTGGTGGTCCTGATGCCGATTTTTCCGAAGAGCCCCTCGAGATTGGGGAACTCCATGATCACACCGATGCTCCCGGTTATGGTCCCGGGATTGGCGAAGATTATGTCGGCGGCGCAGGAAATGTAGTATCCCCCCGATGCCGCGACGTCCGCCATTGAGACGACGACGGTCTTGCCGGTCTCATGGCGCAGGCGGTTCACGGCCCCGTAGACCTCCTGGGCCGCCACCACCGTCCCTCCCGGACTGTCTATCCGGAGCACAATGGCCTTGACGGAGTCGTTTTCGCCGTACTTCTGCAGCTGTTCGATGATGTGGCGGGAGCTGGACGTGCCCTGAGAGATGTCGTGGGAGCTGGTGATGACCCCGACGATGTCAATGATGGCTACTCTATCCCGGGTGAGAACCGATGACGAGATGATCGGATCTTCCCGGTTGGCGTTAAAGACCAGGAGGGCGGCGGCGATCAGGCCCGACGCCAGAACGAGGTAGAGGAAAGGGTACCTCAGCTTCATGCTCATTACTCCTCCGGGAGGGGAGGAGGCACCCCCTCCTCCCCTCCACGGCGATTATTCTTCCGGTTCTTTCTCTTCCGAGGTTCCTGACAGAAGAGAATCGGTGTCGATCTTCTTGGCCTGCATCATTTCGCCGAGGCTCACGACTCCGCTACCCTGACGCTGAATGTAACTGTTGATCTGCTGCCGCTCCTGGTCGTTGGCAAGAGCGCTGATGCTGAGCGATATCTTCCTTTCGCCGGGATCGATCTTGACGATCTTCGCCTCCAGCTCCTGCTCGATGGCGAAGTGCCGTTCCGGCTGGTCGTCCTTGTCCATCCCCATCTCGGAAGAGTGGACGAGACCTTCCAGCCCTCCCTGAAGCGCGAGAAAGAGGCCGAAGTCGGTGACTTTCACGATGGTGCCGGTGATGGTCTTCCCCACACCGTAGTCCCGCATGAACTCCTTCCAGGGATCGGGAGTGAGCTGCTTGACTCCCAGGGAGAGTCTCTCCCTGGACTTGTCGATGTTCAGGACCTTCGCCTGCACCAAGTCACCTTTCGTCAGCACTTCCGACGGGTGGTTGACCTTGGTCGTCCACGACAGGTCGGAGATGTGCACCAGCCCGTCGATGCCCTCTTCCAGCCCAATGAAGGCGCCGAACTCGGTCAGATTGCGGACGGTTCCGGAGATGATGCTTCCGGGAGGGTGATTCTCCTCGATGACATCCCAGGGGTTCGGCTGGATCTGCTTCAGCCCCAGCGATATCCTCTTCTTCTCGGGGTCGACGTTCAGCACCATAGTCTCTATCGTGTCGCCGATGGCGAGCACCTTCGACGGGTGCTTGACCTTCCGCGTCCAGGACATCTCGGAGACGTGGATCAGACCCTCAACGCCTTCCTCGAGTTCAATGAAGGCGCCGTAGTCGGTAAGGCTGACGACTTTTCCGTGGGTCCTGGTGGCGGCGGGGTATTTTTCGGCGATGCCGGTCCAGGGGTCGGGGGTCTTCTGCTTCAGGCCGAGGGAAACCCTTTCCGTCTCACGGTCGAATTTGAGCACAACCACGTCGATCTCCTCGCCGACGATGAGCAGTTCCGACGGATGGCTGATACGGCCCCAGGACATGTCGGTGATATGAAGCAGGCCGTCGATCCCTCCGAGGTCGATGAACCCACCGTACTCGGTGATGTTCTTCACGACGCCCTTGACCAGCTTGCCGACTTCGAGATTCTCCAGAGTCTCGCGACGCTTCTCTTCCCGGCCTTTCTCGAGGACCGCCCGGCGCGAGAGGACGATGTTGCCCCGCTGGCGGTTGAGCTTGAGGATCTTCATCGTGATCTTCTGCCCGACGAAGCTGCCCAGGTCCCGGACGGGCCGGAGGTCCGCCTGGGAACCGGGGAGAAAGCCGCGCACGCCGATGTCGACCGCCAGACCTCCCTTGATCTTGTCGGTCACGACGCCTTCGACCTCCTCGTCATTTTCGAAGGCCCTGGTTATTTCTTCCCAGACCTTGGCCTTGTCGGCCTTCTCCTTGGAGAGGACGACGTGCCCGTCCTTGTTCTCGGCTTCTTCAAGGAAGACTTCGATCTCATCGCCCACGGAGACGGGAATTTCGCCCCCCCTTCGGAACTCACGAATGGAGATGGCTCCCTCGGATTTGAATCCTACGTCGACGAGCACTTCCTGGTCGGTGACCTTGACGATGGTGCCTCTTACGACCTCGCCCTCGGTGATGTCCTTGAGGGTTTCGTCGTAGAGTGCCGCCATCTCCGACCGGTTCTCATCGTCGTCGTCGATGTCTCCTCCTCCTTCGGGGGATTCCTCGGCGGCGTTGGTGTCTTCGCCCTCGGGGGACTCCTCGGCGGACTCCTCGGCGGCGGCCGCGGGGCGAATCTCTTGCTCTCTTTCTTCGGGATTTTCCGACGTTTGTTCGTCTGTTGACATGGGGGTACTACCTCCTGTTATTGGATTACCTCCCCACTGGGAGGGTGATGCCTGCATTGGTGCTTTTCGAAGTGAGCACTTTGAGTTGCGCCACCACTTCGTCGATGATCCACTTCGGTGTCGAGGCGCCGGCGGTAAGGCCCACGCTATTCGTACCACTGACCATCCGCAGCTGGAGTTCAGATGCTGTTTCCACCCAGAAGGTGCGGGTGCCCGACTCCTGGCAGATTCTAGCGAGGCGGTGGGTGTTGGCGCTGTTTCGGCCGCCGATGATGATCATCGTCTCGACCTGGGACGCGATTTCGCGGGCTTCCAGCTGGCGGGTGATCGTCGAGTCGCAGATGGTGTTGAATATCTTCAGTTCCGACGCTTCCAGCAGCAGACGGCCGGCGACTTCGTTGAAGTTCTCCGTCGGCTGGGTCGTCTGTGAGATGAGCCCCAGCTTCTTCGAAAGTTTCACGCCGTCGAGTTCCGAGGCCCGGCTGATGACGAGGGCCTGAAAGTGCGGGTCGTCGGTGAGGCTGGTGATTTCCGGGTGGTGCCGATCGCCGACGATGATGAGTTGATACCCTTCCTGGAAGAGGCTTCGCGCCTTCCGGTGCATCTTCTTGACAAAGGGGCAGGTGGTGTCGACAACGGTCAGGCCCTTCTCCTCGATCTCCCGATAGATGTGCGGGGGCACGCCGTGGGAGCGGATGATCACGACTCCCTCATTGATCGCCCCGAGATCCTCTTCCTCGCGCAAACCGTTTTCCTTCAGCTGCCGCATGACCTGGGGGTTGTGGATAACCGGTCCCAGGGAATAGACGGGCGTCTTCCCGGCGAGGGCGTCTTCCACCATCTCGATGGCCCGCCGCACACCGAAACAGAATCCGGCTTTCTTTGCAATGATTACTTCCATGCGCTTCTTCCTGACTGCTCCCGAGTTCCAATGCCCGGTCTCCAGTCCTCAGAGCATAAATCGACCTTGCGGACTACCGGGGATGATGTCGTGGAAGTTGTCGAGTTGTCCATGCTTCCGTAAAAGAGAAAATATACAGGAATTTTCAGGAAAATCAACAGGAAATGTCGGGTCAGCGGGGAGGAGCTCCCCCCGTCGATTCCCTCCGGAGGATGTCCCGCAGCGTGACGGCGCGGTGCTCTTTCCGGGACCGCCGGTAGGCCTCCATGGCGATGTTGTTGATGAAGGTCGGGAAGTACCAGCCCATCTTGCGGGCCAGGACGGCCATCAGCGACTCCTCCCCGATGAGGGGATTGACGTTGACCTCGAAGACGTACAGCCTCCCGTCGCCGGCGAGGCGGAAGTCGACCCGGCCGTACCCGCGCAGCCGAAGGGCTCGGAAGGTCTTTACGGCGAGCCGCCGCACCTCCTCCTCGACGGCGGGGTCGATATTCTCGGCGGGACACTCCGTCGGGTCGACGTTGGAATACTCCGTCGATTCGTCGTCCCACTTGGCGGTGTAAGTGTAGACCCGCGGCTGACTGGGGGGGGTGTAGAAGACCACCTCCGAGAGGGGAGAGACGAGGAGTTTTCCGCGGTGCTCAAAGACGGCGACGCTCAACTCGCGGCCGTGGATGTACTCTTCCGCCAGAGCCGGCTGGTGGTAGGAGCGCAGGACCCGGCGGACCTGCCGGCGCAGGCCCTTGTGGTCCTTGACGACGGACTCGCGGAAGATGCCGATGCCGGCATCCTCATGAAGCGGTTTGACTATGAGAGGAAAGCGGAGGTCCGGCCTGACCTCTTCCCGGGCCGACTCGAAGAGCTGGAAGGCCGGCGTCGGCACCCGGTGGTAGGTGAGAATCTCCTTGGCGCGGGCCTTGTCGGCCGTGAGGGCGATGGAGAGAAAATCGCCGCCGGTGTAGGGAATGCCGTAGACGTCGAGGATGGCCGGAAGGTGCGGTTCGAGGGAGGAGCTGTTGTTCAGGCCCTCCTCGACGAGATTGAAGGCGAGGTCACAGTCGAGATGCTGCAGTTCCTGCAGCGCCTCTTCACGGATGGCGAAGACACTGACTTCGTGGCCGCGCTTCCTCAGGGCGTTGACGATTTCGTCGGTATAGCCATCGTCTTCCCGCCCTTCGATGTCGCGGGGGAAGTTCTCCTTGAACCTCATGTCGAGGCGGCGATGGAGGACCGACACCTTGATGGTTTTTCTGGTCCGGGACCCCGGAGGGGGGGCAACCTCTCGACGGGCGGTTCCGGCAGTCCATGTCCCGACGAGGGCGAGGATCTTCTCCGCCACCCCTTCCGGGGTGAGGTCGGTCGTGTCGACGAGGACGGCGTCCGCCGCCTGGCGGAGGGGCGCGTGTTCCCGCCGGCGGTCCTGATCGTCGCGGTGCGTGAGATCCTGCCGCACCTCTTCCAGCGACCCATGAATCCCCCGCTCTTCCATCTCGAGCCACCGCCGCCGGCTCCGCTCCTCTTCGCTGGCGCTGAGGAAGACTTTCACCTCGGCGTCGGGAAAGATGACGGTGCCGATGTCGCGGCCGTCCATGACGACGCCGCCCTCCCTGCCGAGCTGCCGCTGGAGGTGCAGGAGCTCCTCTCGCACCTCCGGGAGGGCGGAGAGGGAAGAGGCCATATGCCCCACTTCTTCGCTCCGGATCTCCCCGGATAAGTCGCGCCCGTCGACGAAGACCTGCCGCGCCTCCTCACCTCTCCCGAGGCCAATCGACCTCTTCTCTATGATCGGCACGAGGCCCGCCGGATGCTCCGGGGTTATGTCGTGGCGGGCGGCTATCCAGGCCACCGCCCGGTAGAGGGCGCCGGTGTCGATGTAGGTGTAACCGAGAGCGGCGGCGACCTTCCGGCCGACAGTCGACTTGCCCGCCGCCGCCGGTCCGTCGATGGCGACGATCGGTTTTTCCCTCCTGCCCGTCATCGGCGGATTCTCGCGGCTCACCCGTTTTCTCCCGTTGGTCGGGATTTCATCAGCCCGCCGAGGCCGTTGAACTTGTCCAGGAATCCGGGGAAGCTCGTCTTCACGCAGGCCGTGTCCTCCACCGTGACCTCTCCCTCGGCCGCGCAGCCGGCCACGGCGGCGGCCATGGCCACGCGGTGATCGCCGTGGCTGCGGCAGACCCCCCCCGCCAGAGGCCTCCCGCCCTCGATCTCGAGGCCGTCTTCGCGCTCCCGCACCTTTCCGCCGAGGCGGGTGAGTTCGGCCGCCATGGTGCCGATGCGGTCCGACTCCTTGACGCGGAGCTCGGCGGCGCCGGTGAAGACGGTGCGGCCCTCGGCGAAGAGGGCGAGAGCGGCGAGAATCGGGAACTCGTCGATAGCGCTGGGCACCAGTGCCGGCGGGACCTCGATGCCGCGCAGGGAGCTCGTGCGCGCGGTGATGTCGGCCACCGGCTCCCCCCCCGCTTCGCCGCGGCTCGTGACGGTGACGTCACCGCCCATGGCGGCGATGATCTCGAGAAAGCCGTTGCGGGTGGGGTTGACGCAGACGTTGCGAACCGTGATCTCCGAATCGGGCACGATCAGCGCCGCCGCCAGGAGGAAGGCGGCCGCCGACGGATCCCCGGGGACGGTGAGGTTCATCCCTTTCCACTCCTGCCCTCCCCGGAGGCGAAGGGTCGTTTCCTCCCGGCGGATGTCGACGCCGAGAGAGAGGAGCATGCGCTCGGTGTGGTCGCGGGAGAGGGCCGGCTCGGTAACCGTCGTCTCGCCCTCGGCCAGGAGACCGGCGAGGAGGATGGCGGACTTGACCTGGGCCGAGGCGACGGCGGTGCGGCAGGAAGTGCCCCGCAGCCGGCCGCCGCGGATGGCGAGGGGAGGCAGTGTCCCCCCGTGACGCCCGCCGATGTCCGCGCCCATGAGGCGCAGGGGTTCGACGATGCGCTTCATCGGGCGCCGGAGGAGGTAACGGTCGCCGCTGAGCACCGAGAAAAAGGGGTGGGCGGCGAGCATTCCCCCCATGAGCCGGAACCCGGTGCCCGAGTTGCCGAAGTCGAGAACATCCTCCGGCTCCTTCCAACCCCCCGGCCCCGAACCGGAAACGACGAACGGCTCTTCACCCCACCGGCTCGTCGAAACTCCGAGAGCGCGAAGGGCCCGGGCGGTGTCGCGCACGTCCTCCCCCTTCGAGAGACCGCTGAGCCGGCTCTCCCCCCGGGCCTGGGAGGAAAGGATGAGGGCCCGGTGGGATATGGACTTGTCCCCCGGGACGGTGACTTCACCCCTCAGTGAAACCGCCGGAGCAACGGTGATAGTTTCCATTTCAGTGAGATTCATTGAGAATCATGCGTCCCCATCTCTTATTCCGGGAGTCCCGGATACAGTATCGCCGTGCATGACGGACAAATCCCGTGTGAAAACTCAGCTTCAGAGTGCTTGGAAATGTAGCCCTCTATTTGCTGCCAATACCCTTTATCATCCCTTATCTTCTTGCATGAAGAACAAATGGGCAACATCCCGCTGAGGACCTTTATCTGTGAATTAGCATCCTTCAAATCGATGCTCTTCGTCTTCAAGCTGTGTATAAGGACGAGAATGTTTTCCTGCAACTCAGTAATTGGGTTCTTATAAACAGCATTCTGATATACCTTGCATTTCAGGCAACTCTTATATTTCTTGGCAAAGAGGCCTTCCGTCTCCCCTCCACAAAGCGTGCCGGCAATAAGCCAACAGCGACCGCATTCGTTCTTATGCGCAGGACATTCCTTTTGGGCACAGCCCTTCTTCTCCCAGCAGCGGGTTTCGATCTTATCGACGGTCGAGGATATCCATTCTTCCCAAGGGGTGAGCTCATCAAGGTTGGAGTAATCAATGAAGGTTCGCAGATTCTTGCTGAGTTCAAGTAGAGATGATTCCATTATTGTTCCTGTCCTCTTGGGTGTTGTTCACGGATGTATAATTGTTTGCGGCTAGTCTTGAAGATTGTAATGCTGTGGCTCAGGATTCGTCAACTCACACCCTCCGGATCTCCATGGAGTCGCCCGGCACATGGCAGCGATATTTCTTGCCGTCACGATCCCCTTGATGGTTCGGATGATCGATGTCGGATCGGTCATTTCATGTTGGATCTCTCTCGTCTGCAATTCTGTCTCTTGTGCATGCAAGCCTCGTGGCGTACAAGTAGCTGTTCAGCAATCTCCGGCACCGCCCTTTTTGCTACTTCTATCCTGTCTTCCATTGACAATTTCCTGAGGGGATTTATCGGACAAGTCTCAAGTGGGTCGCCCATGGAGCATTCCACAAGTAGGCTGAGCAGCCTTGCCTTTGTATTCTCAGGGCACATGGTTATCTATTGCCTCTCAGTTGCGTGTCTCATCTGCAAGCATGCCATGTCAGTGCGGCGGGGTGTTATCTGGCTTCGTCATAGTTTGATATTTCTACCAAGTTGCCATCCGGATCCTTGATGTAGACGGACATCATTTTTCCAAGTGCGCCATTTCTCCTTAGTGGTCCATCTATTATCTTCGCGTTACATGCGAGCAGATGAGCCATAACATCTAACATTGAATCCTCTGTGACAAAGCATATATTCATGGAGCCCGTAATGGACCTGCTTTGTTTTATCTCTTCCTCCTCGCCCTTCTTGTAGAGATGTATTTTTTGGTTTCCAAACACCAAGGCTTTTCTGCCCTTCGAAAACCTTCTTGCTTCCATGCCAAGTACTTTGGTATAGAACGCTTTGGTCTCCTCAATGTCGTTCACTAGCAGCGCGATATGATCTATTCGAGATATTTTCATTCTCTCAGTACCTCTGCTTCAGCGCGATCCGATAGACTCTTCTGTCAAGGCTCAAGCTTGTAATAAGCTTCATGGTCTTTCGAATACAAGAAGATTTCTTCTTCTGAATCTTGCTCTATTTTCATTGTAGTTTTTGGCGCCAGATAGAATATCCTGCCGATTGGGATTCTGTCTCCTTGCCGTAGGATAATATAGTCTTTATTTTCTACGTCTCGCATATATGCGGCTCCGCTTAATTTGGTGATTACACCGTCTTGTTTTGTTGGAACTACGGTTAATTCAGGGGTGAACTCAACAAGGGGCTCCTCGATGACGGGCTGCTCTTCAACTACAGGGGCTGTCGCACATCCGACCAAAAGTCCATATGCTATGAATATCAGTGTTGCTCTCATGGTTAGCCTCCCCTCCTGTCAACGCCAGCCCTCATCCGCCACCCTGCGCGTCCGTGTCAGCCGGCGGGGCGGGTGGATGCTGCTCCTTAGCGTAGCGCCGCCGATATTCAATCCTTTCGCGCTGAGCATTTCGATATGTTTCAACAGATAAATGATCGCCCTTCTTCCTTTTCTACAAGCTTGAAGAAATCACATGCTGCGCAGTTTTGTATTTTCATGGCCCATGTCCCTTGAACCTGACCTCCGCACATAGTTCCAGCGACTCTCCAACAGTAACGTCCAGCCATCGCGCCATTGTTTTTTCCATCATATGTCGAATCCTCTGCTGCTGGACATATTCCTAGCTCTGCAACTCTGTCGCCATTCGGGTGCCGGCCACATTTTTTGATTCCCCAGCAATTCATCTTCATAGCACTTTCTCCATGGAACGTTCTAATTCGTAAGCTGCCTACCGTCAGCCCTCATCCGTCACCTTGCAAGCGTCCATGTCAGCGCGGCGGGGTGACCCCATCACTGGCCCCGCGCCCTGCCATCATGACTTCGGCAGCCCCCCGACTTGCTTCTCAAGCGCCTCGACCCTGGCCGCGATTTCCTCAAGCTGATCCAGCGGTGACGTTAGCTCCCGCTTTGTGCCGGCGAGGAGC
>PVMK01128554.1_pt1 | contig 23227 bp, 18 predicted proteins | sample 1853481 | NCBI WGS metagenome assembly PVMK01 (sample SAMN08533507, study PRJNA380276) | Marine sediment metagenome, whole genome shotgun sequencing project. | reverse complement strand
CCAGGCCTCTTTGTATTGGCTATATAGCTCCGGGCAAGCATCGGCGAAAGCGAACCATAAAGCCTCCTCCAGACGAGCGATGACTATGTCACGTTGTGGAGTCTCGCCACCCCTTTCGCCTAGCGCCCTGCACAGCACGCCCAGAATCGAAGTAAACACGGAATACCGTTCGTCCGACAGATCCAACGTAAGACTGAAAGACTTTTCGGGTGGGATCAGAAAATCGACCTTGTCACCGACAAAATGCTCGAAACCCTCAGCAGACAAGCTGGCGACGATCGCCACATAATTTGCCGATCGCCATATATCGTAGACGGAGCCGGCCGAACTCAGACGTGCAAATGGCGGCTTCGTATTGACCTTACCGGATTCAGTGATGATGAGCTGACTGCCCGATAAGGGAATCGCCAACGAATAATAATTGATTCGTGCCGGCGTTCTCATCCTCGTTTCGACATTGTTAAACGTCAGACCGATTTCAGAGTACTTGAGGCGCGCCCGGCGGAGCTCAATGAAGGGAGTTGGCTCGTTTGCCAACGCCTCAAATGTTCGGGGCTCGGAGATTGAGCTGACCGCTGCGCCGGCTCGCGCAAAATCACTGCCTTTATAGATGAGGTTATCTTCCAGCGGCAGCTTCTTCGGGTCGAGACCCAAAGTAGCAACAATTTTTTCATCCAGGCGGACGGAGCGGAGTGAGGCGTCGGTAGTGCTGGCTTGTATTAACATACGTTTGTTGATTCGGTCGTTCAATATTAGCAGTAAATTGCCATTCACACGGTACCGATTGCAGTCATCTGTTAGCGGGAACCAGCGGGGATCGGATACCATTGGCGAATGCTGGAACTTTATCACTACGACCATTCGACGGCAGCACAAAAAATCAGAATTGCGCTCGCCGAAAAACGACTCGAATGGAAAAGCCATCATCTCGATACGTCGGTCGCAAAACGCGAGCACTTTTCTCCGGAGTATCTGAAAATAAATCCGCGCGGCATTGTTCCGACGTTGGTTCATGACGGCGTCGTCGTACGCGAATCGCAGGTTATTCTCGAATATCTGGATGATGCTTTTCCGGAACGGCCGCTGCGACCCGCGAGCGCCGGCGACAAAGCAAGCATGCGCCTCTGGACAAAACTGATCGACGAGGGCTTGCACGTGCATAGTCGCGTTGTCGGTATGTGCATCGTTGTTCGCCACGCGAAAGCCGCGGCAGGCCCTGAGGAGCTGAGGAGATACCTCGATGAAATGCCGGAAATCGTTCGCAAGGAAAACGATCGCGTCAATATCAAGGAGGGACTGGACTCGCCGTTGCTGCCGCGCGCAATTAGCTATTTCAGAAAGGTCTTTGAAGATATGAATGCAACTCTGGCCGATTCGCCCTGGCTGGCCGGCGAGACTTTTTCGCTCGCTGACATCTCATTGGGTGTCTACGTCACGCGCCTGAAGAGTTTCCAGATGGCCCCTCTGTGGAGCAATCTGAATCACCTGAACGAATGGTACGGACGTTTCATCGCCCGGCCATCGTATGAAGAAGGCGTCACGAAGTGGGGTGACAAGACGACTTCCAAACGGGAAAGCTATGGGATTGAGGCATTCGAAAAGATCAGTGAGCTCTGGAATGCAGAATAGAGGTGGGCAGACATGGGCTTTCTGATCAATGGCGAGTGGCACGATAAATGGCGCGACTCGGAAGCGAAGGACGGCAGCTTCGTCCGCCCCGATGCCAAAATTCGTAACTGGATAACGGCGACCGGCGAACCCGGACCGTCCGGAGACGGCGGCTTTATGGCCGAGTCCGGTCGCTACCATCTCTACATCGCCAACTCCTGTCCCTGGGCCCACAGGGCCATCATCTTCCGGCAACTGAAAGGCCTGGAAGACTTCATCAGCATATCGGTCGTTAACGCCATTTCCGGCGCCAACGGCTGGACCTTCGAAGAAGGTCACGGCGTTATCCCGGATCCGGAATTCGGGGCGAATTTTCTATATGAGATTTACCAGCGATCTGATTCGACCTACACCGGTCAGGTGACGGTACCGACACTTTGGGACAAAACACAAAAAAAACTCGTCTCCAATGAGTCAGGTGAAATCATCAGAATGTTCAATAGTGCATTTGATGATATCGGCGCGACAGAGGGTGACTATTATCCCAAAGAATTGCGTGCGGAAATCGACGCGGTCAACGAACTGGTTTACGGTGCCGTCAACAACGGTGTTTATCGCGTAGGATTTGCAATATCGCAACAAGCCTACGAAGAGGCTTACATAAAACTCTTTGCTGCCCTCGATCAACTCGAGGAGCGCCTGTCATCCCAAACCTTCCTCGTCGGTGAGCAACTAACCGAAGCCGACTGGCGGCTGTTCACGACGCTCGTGCGTTTCGATTACGTTTACTACGGTGCATTCCGCTGTAACAAGCGGCGTATTGTGGACTATCCGCATCTCTGGCGATTTGTTCGTCAGCTGTACGCAATGCCCGGTATCGCCGACACAACGGATGTCTGGTCGATAAAGGCGCATTATTACGCCAGCGGCAAACTGCTAAAACAAACGCAGATCGTTCCGCTTGGCCCGGATATTGATTTTCTAAGTGAGCACCCCAAATAATGAACTACACGATCACGTACTGGCTCCGCATTCTATTGGGCTCGCTTGCCAGTATTCTTCTGCTGTCGTGCAGTCCCGGCCAGACTGACGCCGATAAGGCCCCGGTAAATCTCCAGCACTCATATGCGGGTGAGACAATCACCGTCGTGATTGGGCTGGATGCTTCTGCCGGCGGAACAACCGTCGGCCGCTTGCTCGCCAAACACCTTGAGGAAAACCTGGCCGGGAATCCCACGGTTATCGTCAATAACATGCCGGGTGCGTCCGGCCTGAACGCGCATCTGCATGTGCTGCTGAGGGCACCTGATGACGGCACGACTGTGTACTACGGTCCGCGTTCGTCGCTCGGTGAATTGCTTGAACTTCCTGGTTTTTCGTTCAAGTACAGCCAATTCACTCCTCTTGGCGGCGTACAGATAGGGGGCCTGGTCGTCTACGCCAGAACGGATGCAGTACCCGGCGGTTTCAGCAAACCACAAGACCTCATCGCAACCGGGACGCTGCGCTTCGGTGGCATGCCACCCGAACACGGTCGCATGATAATCAGCTCGATGGGGCTGGACCTGATCGGAGTCAATTACAAATATATCGCTGGTTATCCGAGCAGCGGCAATATTCGAGCAGCGATGATCAGCGGAGAAGTTAATGCTGCCACAGATGCCGCACACGCATATCTGAATCAAGTGGTACCCGTGCTGGTGGACGAGGGTCACGCGCTACCGATTTTCAGCATGCCGATGTTAAGCGCCGACGGCGAACTCATACAAAATGAGATGGTCCCCAATGTGCCCTCGCTACCCGATCTGTATGAATCAATTCACGGAGAGGCGCCATCCGGAATTGTCTGGGACTCAATCACAACACTGCTCGAATTGGACCAGACAATGCAGCACGTTTTTCTCGGCCCACCCAATATGGATCCCGCGGCGGCCAAGACGTTTCGCGAGGGGCTTGAAAAAGCAATGGCCTCTCCCGCGTTTCGCGAAGAGGCACAGCATATCCTGAGTTACGTCCCGGGGCCCGTTAGCCATGAGCGCCAGGCAGAAATACTTGGTGCTACCGCCGAGGTCACTCCAGACGTGCTTGAGTACATCAAGGCGCACATAGAGAAAAACAGTCGTTATTAGAAACATTTGAGGTTGCAATGTTCGAAGCGCTAGTCGAGGGCCTTGGCCTCATTTTCCAGTTGCACGTGCTGGCCTACTTCGCGCTTGGCTGTGTCCTCGGCATCCTGATGGGCGCAATACCGGGTATGGGCGGGGCCATAGGGCTTGTTTTGTTGCTGCCTTTTACTTTCAGCATGGAACCCGTCGCCGCGTTCGCCCTGCTTTTGTCATCCTGGGCATCGACGTCGACCAGCGGGGCCATCACCTCTGTATTGCTCGGCGTGCCGAGCACCGCAGCTTCGCAAGCGACCGTACTGGATGGCTATCCCATGGCAAAGCGTGGTGAGGCGGCGCGCGCACTTGGAGCTGCGTTCACGTCATCGGCCATCGGCGGCGTATGCGGTGCGGCAGCACTTGGTATCTCGCTGCCGTTGATTCTTCCCGTTATTCTGGCGTTCGAATCTCCGGAGCAGTTTATGCTCGGCATGCTGGGACTGGCGATGGTCGGTTCACTTTCCGGACAGTCGATAGCGAAAGGCGCGGCGGCGGCGATGTTTGGACTACTACTCGCGACCATCGGTCTCCCGGAGTCACAGGCAATTCCGCGATACACCTTCGGCACTCTTTATCTCCTGGATAAGTTGCCGCTGATTCCTGTGTTGCTGGGACTGTTCGCAATTCCGGAGCTTATGGAACTGGCCCTTAAGGATGTATCGATCGCCCGCACGGGAAAAGACGACAGCGCGGGTAAAGGACTGATGCAAGGCGTTCGCGACGCGTTCAAACATTGGTGGCTGGTCGTTCGCTGCAGTGTCATCGGTGCCTATATCGGAATGCTGCCCGGCCTCGGTGCTTCGATCGTTGGCTGGGTCACCTACGCGCATGCCAAGCAAAGCGTCAAGGACAATTCACAATTCGGACGGGGAGACGTACGCGGACTCCTTGCACCCGAAGCGGCAAACAACGCGCTGCGAGGCGGCGCGTTGATTCCGACCCTGACGCTGGGTATTCCCGGCAGTGTTGGCACCTCCATCCTGATGGGCGCACTGATCATGCACGGAATGCGACCGGGGCCGAGCATGCTCAGTTCCGAGTTACCCATGACCTTCAGCTTCGTGTGGATGATCGCAATCGCCAGTGTGGTTGCGACGTTGGTGTTACTCAAGACTGTCAATCAGGTAGCGAAGGTCGCTTTGCTGCCAGGGCAACTGGTCGTACCCGGCGTGCTTCTGTTTGTGTTCATGGGTGCCTGGCTTGGCGGTGCGTCGATCGGTGCCTGGCTGAGCTGTGCAGCGTTCGGTGTTGTCGGCTTCCTGATGAAGCGTGGTGGCTGGCCGAGGCCGCCGGTTATTCTTGCCTTGGTTCTTGGCGAAATCCTTGAACGTTCATTTCAAATCAGCACCCGCATTCACGAGGGACTTGGGTGGCTGGGTCGGCCGATCGTAGTCGTCTTGCTGCTTATCATCGTCGTTACGATCTTTCTCGCCGCCCGCGGCGTCGCGAGAGAAAAGCTGGCCGGCAGTGTCCCGGCAGGCGAAGCGTCCGAGAAAAACCCGGCCGTGTCGCTGCCGTTTTCGTTGCTCCTGTTTGTGGGTTTCGTATGGGCCGGGTATACGGCCCTGGATTGGCCGCCGCCTGTGCGACAGTTCCCGTTGATTATCTCAGTGCCGGGTGCGCTGCTGTCACTCGTCGTCATCATTCGCGATCTAGTGCATCTGCTTGAGATGAAAAAGGCGATCGGAAGCTGGCGAACTACTCTACAAAAAGCGAGCGAGGATGCCTGGCTGGCCGCGGCGCTGCCCTTTTTTGCTTACCTGTTCGGTATGATTATTTTGACGCTGCTGGTCGGCCAGAAGATTGCCCTGCCGTTGTTCATTGGCCTCTATGTCCTGCGCTGGGGACACTATCGCAAGCGCGTTGCGCTGGCCTACTCGCTCAGCGCCTGGGCGATACTCGTATTTTTCTACGATCAGGTCATGAGCCTGTTGTTTCACCCATCGTATCTTGCGCTTTGGCTACAACCGAAGCTTCCAGCAGCCGTGCCGGACTGGTTGTTTCTTTAATCAGTCGGAAATGACGGCGACAGCCTCGACCTCCAAAATAAACCGTGGATCCGTCGCCAGTCGTACGATCTCAACGGATGTACTGGCCGGACGGTGATTGCCCCAATAGCGATTCATCACGGCGTTAATCGCGACCTGATTCCTGCCGATGTCCACGACGAAGCGAGTCACCTGCACGATATCGCTGAGTTCGCCGCCGGCTGCCCGCACCGTTTCCTGTAACCTCTCCATGACCGCCTCGGTTTGCGCCTCGGCGCTGTAATCAAGATGATCGAACTCGGCCGGAATATGCGGATGACTATGTGGAACCGGCGCACCGGTAATTCCTGACAGGAAGACAATATCGCCGCCGTGTACCTTAATGGCTGGCGTAAAAGGCAAATTAGCACCGGAGCCAAGCTCTGTTCCCGGCAGATAGATGTATTCGAAGTCTGGCTTCTCAGCCTCGCAGCCCGCGATCATTGCGATGAGGACGGCCACCGTTAACCATCGAGCATGAGCACGGGTATTGTTTGTTGCAATGGACATTGTCATTCTCCTGTCGTGCAAACAGACGCTCAGTGGATTGTGTTCTTGAGAACCAGAATCGATGGCGCCGACTCCGCCAACGTACGGTAGGTATCCATATACGCGAACATTCCTGTTGGGATATACGCCCCACCAAGTACGATATCGATATCATCATCACCGTCCAGGTCCCCCACATCCATCGTCATCCAGCGGCCAAATATCAAATCCGGATTGGTGTGCGCAGTAAAGTTCATTTCGCCGTCGTTTTGCAGAAGGACAAACGACTCACGTCTTTCAATGGCGAAATCGGGGAAGAAAGAAATTGCAGCGATATCCAGGTCGCCATCATTATCAAAGTCCGCTGCCTTGGCACCGAACGCGCCGTACATAGGATAGAAATACGCCTCCTCAAATCGAAGCTCGCCGAGATTCAGGTAAATACGAACACCGTGATAATTCTTTAGTGTGTTGTAGGGGTCCGAGTCGACGTTATCGCCGTTCACGGTCATGATATCCATCTGTCCATCACCGTTGAAGTCCTGCAGTTCGAAATAAGTGTGGCCATATGACGGGCCGGTCTCAAACACTGTGTTGCTTTCGAATTCATTCGCGCCGTTATTGATCAGTATGTAGAAACCCTCTCTCGCATCCGACATCAGCACCGCTATATCGAGGTGTTGATCACCGTTGAAATCATGCAGCTCCGCCTTCACCGCACCAGCCCGACTGATAAGCACATGCTCCAGGTAGCTACCATCCGCTTGCGATTCGAACCAGGCGACATTTCCCTGGCGCGTGCCAAATCCACACACAACGAAGTCCGGTAATCCGTCACCATTCAGGTCCGCCACCGCCATGTCCGCCATCCGGTAGATATCGTCGATCAACACGCTGATACCTGCCGCCTCAATACTCTGGTCAACAACTGCGATTTGGCTGATCGTCGCAACCTTCTCACTCGCTATCTTGTTGGCAAAAAGGTCACCGATGGATGCTACGTAAGCCACATCCTCGCTGAACTCAATGTCCACCGGCATCATCGCCCGTCCGAAACTCCGCGGCTCATAGACCAACTGACCGTCCCCGTCGATAACCGCGATCGTATTCGCGGCAGCATCACCGATGTATACCTCACTGGTTTCCTCCCTGACATGGACCATCGTCGTTACGGCTGGGTCGGCACGGTAGTCGGAGTGAGTAATTTCAAAATGGGGTAGCTCCCAGTTCAGCGAAGGCTTGACTGCCTGAGGTAGCGACTCCGTTGGGGCTGACTCTACGTAATAATGCCGCAGTGACTCCCAGTCACCCTGACTCAGGAGCGGAGCGTCCGGAAGCATGTTTTCTTTGCGCAGATAGGACTCCTTCGATTTCACATTTTCCTGCGCAAACTCCGGATGGTCAGCCAGATAATCGATGTTTTTCATTCCCAGCATATAGCCCATGTAAGCCAGTGCGACCTCCCAGCTTTTTCCCGGCAAAATATCGGGTGATGGCTCGAGGTGGCAGGATGAGCAGTAGATGTTCGCCAGTTCCTGTCCGCGCGATAACCGGCGCTCGTCCTGTAACTCGCGAAACCCGTCGCGAAGGACCGGGAAAACGACTATGACAATACTCGCCGCGATCAGGACAATGCCAATAATGAGTACCTTGCGTGTGACCAATTTTACAACTCCGAATCTGATGTGGGCTTATTATTTCCTGCGCTGATGATGTCCATCTCAATTTCACGTTTTTAGAATCGAAAAGTGTAACGAAATTTCAACACGATATCAGACGCCGTTGAAGTCGTGCGCCTGCTCAGGGGATCGACATAAAATTGACGATTCAAGACCAGGAACATGTCCTGACCTGCTTGCGGGTTGAAGCGCAAGCGGCTATTGAGGCCGGCAGTGTCCGTTACGTTGTCATATTGGAGGACATTCAGCCACGACCATTTAGCGCTGATTGCGAGATCCATGCGCATGCGGTAAAGGCGTGTAATGAATGAGCCCTGTGGCAACTCTACATCATTGAGTTCGTAGCCTAACTGGAGGAATAGATGTTTGTTCGGTCGCCAGTTCAGGTCGCCGCCTACTTTTAGCAGATCGCCATCATAGAACTCACCAATATCGATATCGATATTCACAGCGAAACGTCGTTCGAGCGCCGACTGCAGTACGAACTGCACACGATCGAATGTATACGCGCCAGTACCAATTATGATGCCGGGACTGATTTCAAAATCATCAACCAGAACCTCATCGATTTGCTTCAGGCGTATCTCAAAAAAATCCCCGAACTGTGTTTCAACACTGAATGGCTCCAATACGAATTCGCGGCTTTCCAGCGCACCGTCAGTATTGTCTATACTTTCGTAAATGGTCTTGAACGTAACATTGCGAAAAAACCGACCATTCGGCGTAAACGTGTAACCCAACTCTCCTTTATTACCAACAATGTCGGCTCTGTTCACGAAGCCGACAGCCGGATTGAAATTCTCCTCGATAACCCATTGTCCCAACTCACCGAACCACCGCTCGCTGTTCGGGAATTCGATACGCCAGCCGAACGCTTCCTCATCGGCACTAACACCCTCAGTATCGGATCGTTGGTACCAGGCCACGGCCTGGACAGTGTTTCCGGGAATCAGGCTGGTATTCCTGTAACGGAAGTCGACGCCAAAAAGCTGATTTTCCAGGTCGGCTGTCGGATTTCCATTTGTGTAGATAACCCCCACACTGGACTCTTGCAGGATATTGGCGGACGCACGTCCTACGAACACATTGCTTTGGCTCACGTCCTCAGTTGCTTCCTGCAATACATCGAGAACGCCGACATTCCATCGACCAATGCGACCAGAAAGTTTGGCCCCGGCGATAATACCAACCGGTTCTCCGGAGTCACTCAAGCCAATTCGTCGCGAGAAGAACGGGCGCCCATTTTCCTCCAGCCCTCCGAAGGTGAAAATATCCAGATCCTGATTGAAAAACTGCCGTTTTTCAGGAAGAAATAACGAAAAACGGGTCAGGTTAACTTGCCGGTCATCCACCTCGGTCGCAGAAAAATCGGTGTTCAGGGTGAGTGCGGCAGTCAACGATGGTGTAACTTTATAATAAGCATCCAGGGAAGGGTCCACTGCTCCGGACCCGCTCCCGGCAATGAAGTCGTTCGACTGTTTGACTGCCACGGAGGGCACAATGTCGAGGCCGCGCCCCTGATGAATGCCATTAATGCAGTCGAGATAGCCTGCAGATCCCGGATTGATGGCGCGATCAAAAGATGACCAGGCGATTTCCTCTCTCTTTCGGGCAATGGTGCGCGCGATGGTGAAACCCCAGCGACTTTTGTTTTCATTGAAGTTCAGCGTTTTGAACGGAATCGCTATCTCTGCCGTCCAGCCGAATTCATTAATTCTCGCCTGTGCAAGCCAGATGCCGTCCCAGTCCCGGTTGATTTCAGTAGGACTTTCGTAGACACCATCCCTGCGAATTCCATTGGGATTAAGCTGAAACCAATAGCCTGTTCTGCGTGTTTCAAAGGGGTCCAGCAAGAACTCAATGGCATCGTCAAATTTTAGTGTTTTGCCTTGCACCAGTTGGCGCGCACTGATCGCCCCGGGATTGCTGTCATACAAATGAGCGCCTATGTAGAGGAAATCTTCATCGTAGGAAATGAAGAATTCGGATTTCTCTGACGGCTCACCGTGGTCGACGGGCTGAAACTGATGCAGATCATCGATACGGGTGGCGCGAACCCAGATAGCATCGTCCAGCACGCCGTCGATGACCGGCGCAGCAACGCCTCGCTGCAGGCATACCGACTTCGATTGACTGCCGACCGACGTCGCGTTGGCACTGCTGGCACAGATCGCCAACAGGAGGATCGCGTGGCTCTTCCAGACGCCCTGCGGTGAACACATTTAATTACGTCTTCAATTGGCAGCCTGGTTTAATTTCGGCAGGTTCCACTCGGATATCGCAAGAGGTTTAAGTATCGGATCTCCCAACTTCGGCGTCGTTAGCAAGTAAAGCCCCGTGTCGGTCGCCGTCCAGATCAATTTACGATCCCACTCGATGAAAACGTTATCCGTATTGCGTGTGTAGCTTCCGGGTATGTCCAGATCGCCACCTTGAGGAGGGATAAAGTAGGCAGAGATAAGCGGATACTTTGGATCGCTTAAGTCATAGCACTGCAGGCCGGCGTTAAAAAACGTGTAGCAGGTAAAATTGGGGTCGGCTTTTCCCGGTGCCTTGAGATGAGGAGGATTATGTGGACCGAAGCGACCGCGCTTTTGGCAGAAGTTATCGTATGGCGCCTCTTCCGGCGGTCGTGGTATTGGCAACGTGGATATTTCGTGCGGATTTGCAGGATCGGTAATATCGATGATGTAGCTATGATGGTACGGCTCATTGCAGTCCGGGTTTAAAGTCTCCGGTGCACCGATGATGAAACCCCTGTCGACCCTGGAGGCGTCGACGGAGTGAAACGCAATCGCTCCAGGCTTGTAAGGCCCCTGAAAACGACCCACCAACTTCGGTGCGGCAGGGTCGCTGAAATCATGAATAAAGACGCCAAGAGATCCCCACGGACTGAAGCTCAGTTTGCCACCGTTCTCCAGCTTTCGCGGAACATAGAATGCGCCATGCAAACCGGTAAATGATTGCTTGTCGCCATACTCTCGCCAGGCCTTGTACTCCTCTTGCTCATCCTCGCGTTGACCGGGTAACCACCAGGTTGATACATGCGTCGGCGCCCCGGGGTCGGAGACATCAATCACCATGACGCCGTGACTGTGCACACGTACAGGGCTTTCTTGATGTGTGAAACTGTCATCCGGTGCGGCATCGAGAAAAGCGTATTTACCACCATCATAGTAATCCCGATGTGTGCCACCGCCTGTCTGTCTCGTACGCGCAGGGTCGCCAAGATCGGTACTGAATTCGGAAAGCAGCTTGATGTCGTATGGATCACTCGCATCGTAGAAGCGCACGCCGCGTAGTCCGTCGTGGTTCTTAACTCTCTCGTCAGCGCCTGGGTCATCATACTTACCGTGCGGGAATTCGGCTGTTGCTTTAATCAGCGGTGGCGCCGCACCCGTCATAAGAATCCACTTTCCAATATCGGCATTGTAAGCGAGCTGAATCTGTCTACCGACGAAGGCGTCCTCATTGATCACAACAGGATTTAGTGGATCCGTAACCTCGATGACATTGCCCTTCGGTTTGCCACCCTGAAACAGAAAGCGTCGCTCACCCAGGGACATCATTTGCATCTTCCAACGGCGATTCTCACCACCAATATGGGCCCGTACAGCCATATTTCGGATGTAAGTCGATTGATCCAGGTACGGCAGACTATCCGGCCGTGGGTGCGGGTGCGCGTTCGCGAACACGGTTACAGGAAGAGCGGCTGCCAGTAATACCAGTGCCGATAGTGCGGATACGAATTTTTTGCCACCTACAGTCATTTTGGTTCCCCTTGAACGTTTTCTTCCGGGTCGAAGCGACGTCTAGTCTAGCTGAAGCAATTCACCGAATGCAATCGTTTGCAACGATTGCAAAAACGGACTAGGAATTCTTTAATTGTGCCGCTGTCAGGGGCAGGTCTCGAATACGAGCACCGGTCGCGTTGGCCACCGCATTGGCAATGGCTGCTGCGGTTGGCCCGTGTGACGCCTCGCCGGCTCCCAGCGCTGGCTCATGCGGCTGATCCATCAGCACAACTTCGACCTGTGGCACCTCGGGAAACGTCAAAATCGGATAGCTTGCCCAGTCCTTCGATGCAGACCCGGCATGCCCCAGCCGCAGCTGCTCCTTGATGGTCCAGCTTGACGACTGGATGACGCCACCTTCGATCTGATTGATGGCGCCGTCCGGGTTGATGACCAGACCAATATCCACAGCGCAAAGTGCACGCTCCAGATCAAACTTCCCTGTCGCAGAATCCACGATGACCCGCATCGCGACAGCACAATAGGCGCCTGAATTTTTGTACTGCGCCATGGCGATCCCGACTCCTGTCGACGGCGCTGCCGCATCGAAATCAGCGGCCGCCATTTGCTCACGCAGTTTTTCAAGCACGCCGATCGCACGTTGATCGTCCAAGTGGCGAATCCTGAACTCTATTGGGTCCTCTCCCTGCGCTTGCGCGATCTCATCCATAAAGGACTCAATCGCAAATACATTCATGTAAGCACCCAGGCCCCTTAATGCAGAAACCCGTAGTGGCATATCCGGTATCAGGTGTTTAGTGATTTGATGATTGGCGAATGAATATAACGGCACCGCATTGCGGTCACCGCCGCCTCGCGGCTGTGGAATATTACCAACCGGTGGCAAAGGCAGCGGCTTGGCGATTTGTCGTGCGGCGAACAGGTTTCCCGCACGTTTGGCACCGGCTGGTCTGATCGAATGAGTTCCACTCCAGACATCGTATTGCCAATCAACAATACGTCCTTTCGCATTTAGACCCGCACTGATCCTGGTGCTCATGGCCGAACCGTAGGGCTCCCCCAGAAATTCGTCGGCGCGTGACCACTGCAAACGTATGGGTCTGCCCGGCATTTGCATTGCGATTAATGCAGCATCCGCAGCTGCATCATCGGCACCGTTGTGGCCGTAACATCCAGCAGCTTCGGCGATTATCAGCCGAACACTTTCTTCATTGAGACTGACCAGCCTTGCGATCGCTCCACGCATGAGAAAGGCACCCTGTGTGTGGCTCCACACCGTGAGTGCGTTTTCAGACTTATGCGCTATCGCCATTGACGGCGACATGGACGCGTGTGCCTGAAATGGCCGTGAGTAATTTTCACTAACGTTACGGGCTATTTCCTGAGAACCTATCGAGCCACGCTCAGCCACAACCTTTACGTCCGCTGGCGCTTTCCTCAGCCATTCATTAATCGTGCCCTCTCGCAGCGAAAGCTCTGCCGTATCCCAGCGACACAGTTTTGCCAACGCTCTTGCAGCATTAATTGCTTGTTCCTCTCTCTTCGACACGACCGCCAAAAATGATCCGTCACGAATAATCTTGATGACACCAGGCATCCGCGACACCGCATCGAAGTCCGTCGGCGGTAGCAATTTCGCTTCGCGATCACCGGTGCGTACAACTCTCGCATGTAACATGCACTCCATGCGGATATCCTGAATGTACGCAACCTCAGCAAATACCTTGCGCGGGATATCAATTCGCGGCAGTGACTGGCCAACAATCTGGTAGCGATCGCGGCTCTTGGGTGACACCAGCCCAGTGGCATTTTGGGAAAGACTGCGATCTTCGACCACGGCCCCGTAGTCGAGCCCCGAGCTGCTTCCGTTGATCGTAAAAACACCGTCCCGAACAGCGATGTTTTTGCTGTCTACTGCAAGCTCGTCAGCCGCCAGACCAACGAGGATGGCGCGTACTTCTGCGGCAGCGGCGCGCACGGCAGCACCGCTAACCTCGACCGAGCGACTGCCATTGGTGTATGCCTCGTTCGGTGATAATGCGGTGTCAACCGTGGTAACGCGCACGCGATCAAAGGACACGTCCAGTTCTTCAGCCGCTATTTGTGCCAGTGCCGTCTGAATTCCCTGGCCCAGTTCGCACTTGCCCGGAGATAAAGTAACCGATCCGTCTGCAGCGATACGCAGCCAGGTATCGAGGCCAGGGTTGCTGGCCAGCGAACTTGGCAGGTCAATCGCAGTGGCCTGCTGTGCAAGCGCACTTAACGGCGCCATATTGAAGTACAAGACAACGGATCCTGTGCTCTTCAGGAAGGTTCGGCGAGTTGTCATGACGGGTCACCTTCCTGGTAGCTACGCGCCGCCTCGCTGACCGCGCGCACGATACGACCATGTGCACCACAACGGCAGAGATTTCCGCGCAGCGCAGAGCGGATTTGTTCCTCTGTCGGATTCTTGTTTTTCTCCAGTAACGCCGCCGCCGTCATCACCATGCTGTTCGTGCAGTAGCCACATTGCATCGCTTGCTCCTTGATAAATGCAGCCTGCAGTGGATGCGGTTCATCACGACTGCCCAGACCCTCCAGAGTAACGATGTTGCGGCCAGCAACGCTGGCTACCGGCATTACACAGGACCGTACTGGATTACCATCCACCAACACGGTACATGCACCGCACTGTGCCAGCCCACAGCCGAATTTCGGACCATTGAGCTCCAGATCATTGCGCAACACATACAAAAGCGGTGTCTTTGCTTCGATGTCCAGCTGCACTTCTTCGCCGTTAACGTTCAGCTTTATTGTCATGGGTAAACCTCAATATACAGCCAAGTATGAATAGTGGGCTCGGGCATCACGCACGGTCCTTTCGATGCACAGCGCGCAGTGTATCGATAAGCTCGCTGTCGTTAAGGTCGCCCATGGAAAGCTCCACCATTTGTTCGAACACCTGTTTGGCTGCATGACCGATAACGGACTGGCCGCCAACATCTTCGATCAGCTGGATGCCATACGCCATATCCTTGATTCGCATGCGTGCGGAGAATTGAACCGGGTTTTCATGACTATTCTCGGCCATATATCGGGCATGACGAACGACGTGCGGACTGCCGGTTGCGCCGGTCGAAAAACCCTCCGCGGCAACCGCTATATCAATGCCCGCCGCCTCGCAAGCCTGCATGCCTTCAGCGCATGCCGCAACCTGGAGCGCCCCCATAACGTTATAGATGAGCTTGAACGTGATACCGCTGCCAACGCTACCCAAATGCATCACACTCTTACTTATCGCGTCCAACACCGGTCGCATTGCATCTACGTTTTCGCTGGCGCCGCCCGCAAAAATTTTCAGTTGGCCTGCTTCTGCGACGTCCGGACGACCCGCGACAGGACAGTCCAGAAAATGTAACCCCCTGTGCTTCGCAAGTTCATTGAGCTCGGCCACCCACGTCAAAGACACTGTCGACATTTCAATAGCGTACGCTCCGGGTTTGAGCTCTGCCTGCAGGGCCCCGTCAGGTCCGTTCCAGGTAACTCGTGACGCATCGTCATTGGACAGACTTGAGAAAATAACATCTGCGCCTGCGGCCGCCTCTTTCGGTGTCTCAGCCAGCACAGCCCCGAGGGCTTGCAACGGCCGCGCCTTGTCCTGCGTCCGGTTGTAGACGGTCACCGCATGTCCGCCACGAAGGAAATTTCGTACGATTGGCTGGCCCATCATCCCAGCACCCAGAAAAGCTATCTTCGCCATCTTTTCTTCCTGTGTTCAATGTCAACGCGTGATCGCGAGTCCTTCCAGCGCCAGGCCGTAAGGCAGTAATTCATGCATTCGACGGCGTAGCTGTTCGGTCAGTAACAGGCGCGTATAGCGTCGATTCATTTCCGGCTGCTGCATAATTTGGCGTGCCAGCTCCCAGGCGCGCGGCAATAGTTTTTCTCGCGGCAGGACCTCATTCACCAATCCGTATTCCATCGCAAGGCGCGCGTCGAGGACCTGTCCGGTCAGAAGAAAGTAGCGCGCACGATTCAGTCCCATGATCATCGGAAATACGACATGGACTCCATCTCCCGGAACGAGACCGCCTGCAAAGTGAGCGGAATCCTGGAAGGAGGCATTCTCTGCAGCGAGCACGATGTCGCACATGATGGGCAATTCAGCATGGCGCGCTGCGGGGCCATTAACCGCACTGATCATCGGTACGTCAATAGCCAGCAGATTACTGAGAAGGCTATTGGACTCCCAGCCCAGTTCCGCCCACTCATCCGGCGTCTGTTGATGCGCGGCCTTGTTCGATTCCGTCTCAGCCACCGGCCCGGAAAACTCCGCACCCGTACCGGTCATTATTACAAGCTGGTTTTGGCGGTCGCGGCCGATATTAAGAAAAGCCTCTTCCAGTTCGGCGTGCGGTTGCCTGCCCCACTGCAGCGGTCCGCCATCCGTGCCCAGCGTGATCTCCAGGATGCCATCTTCGCGGCGCATACTGAGCGCAGCGTACTTATCGCTGTAATCTTCGAAACGCACTCTAAGTTTGTCTATGTTCATTGTATTTCGTTCTCAACTTTCTGCCTTTGATGCACGAATATCGTCCAGTCCGTCAAAGAACGTTACTGGCGGGTAGGCTGCCGGATCTGTTATGACATCAAGGACTGTCGTTTCATTGCACGCCAGCGCCTCGCGCAGTGCCGGAAGATATTCGCTGGGCTTTTCAATGCGAACGCCACGACAACCGCTGGCACGTGCGATCGCTGCATGGTCCACTTCCGTAAAATAACAGGCCGTACTATGGCGTCCGAACTTCACATCTTCGGCATCCTTTTGGTATCCCAGACAGCTGTTGTTCAAGACCGTCAGCACCACGGGTGTCTTGCGGCGGGCCGCAGTTTCAAGCTCGGCCCATACATGTGCAAAACCGCCATCTCCCACCATGCAAAACACCGGGCTGTCCGGGCACGCGACTTTCGCACCGATGGCAAGTGGCAAGCCCCAGCCAAGCCCGGCTAATCCACGTGGCGTGATAAACCTCATTCCAACCTTGAGGGACGGCAAGTAACAGGCTACCCAAAGGGTGGCATAACTTGCGTCGGCAACAACGATCATATCCGCAGTTAGAACCTGCCGAATATCCGCTGCCATGCGCTCGGGCCTTATTGGGCTGTCATCCGATTGCTCAAGAACGGCAATATCTGTCGCGTGCTTCTGTTTCGCGTCCGCAATACGAGCTTCTATTTCGGGCGCTGGTCCGCGTCGACCTTTGAGTTTTTCGTAAATAGCTTCAAGTGTGAGCCTGGCATCGCCGTTGAGACGCAAAGCTTCGTAATTACGGCCAATCTCAGCACCATCGACATCGATATGAATGTAGCGCGCGTGTTGCGGATATAGCGCCCAGGAATCTGTGCCGTTTTGATTGGTGCGCGTGCCCACGAGAAGTATGACATCGGCCTCTTCGATTATTGGACGCATATAGCGGGTTGGCGAGAGTTTTCCCATCGCATAACCGGTTACACCAAGAGAAAGAGGATGGCGCTCATCGACTACGCCTTTGCCCATCACAGTCGTCATCACGGGCATGTGGGTATCCCGTTGCAATGCCGCCACAGCATCGCTTGCAGCTGACAAATGAACACCACCGCCTGCAAGGAGCAACGGATTGCTTGCGGACGCCAACAATTCTACGGCTTCGTCAATTCGGTCCGGGTCGGCAACGGCACGGTCGAGCGGGAAGTAACCCAGGTTGCTCTTTCGTTGCTCGGGAACCTCAATTTCTTCCAGTAGCAAATCAGCCGGTAAGATCAATACGACCGGGCCTGGCCGACCGCTGGCGGCATTGGCAAAGGCCATGTCAATATAGTCAACGATCCGCGATGCCTCTGTCACCCTGCGTACCCATTTCGTACACGACTGAAACAGGGCGATGTGATCAAACTCCTGAAAAGCGTTGCGATCAGCCTGTGCCCGCACCACATCCTGAACAAGCGCGACGATCGGGACTGATACTTTGAGCGCCTCAGCCAAGCCCGGCACAAGCAGTGTCGCTGCAGGTCCGTTCTGTGCAGAAACGACACCGACCTTGCCACTGATCCGGGCGTAACCATCCGCCATGGCCGTGCCTGCGTTTTCGGTGCGGTACATGAACTGTTCAATATTGCGATCCTCGGCTGCAAGCAATACAGCTGACGGTAGCGACTGCGAGAACATCACATCCACGCCGTGGCGAGCCAGCGTGTCTACGATAATCCCGGCTACGGTTTGTTTGTCGCTTTTGGTCATTTATCCAGACTCCTTAATGGTTTGGGACAAGCGCATCTCGTCCTGAAAAAATTCCAGCTATTAAATTTCGACTGGAGTAGGCAAACTGCCCGACTGAAGAGCTTGAATAATACTTAACGCAGGAAGAAAAATGACCAGCACTACCGAAGCTAAAACGATTTTTGCGCCACCTGCCGTAACCACTGTTACGATCAAAGGGTCGGAATTGCGTTTCCCCGTGAACCGAATATTTTGTGTGGGCCGGAATTATGCAGCGCACGCGAAAGAGATGGGTATGGCGGTCGATCGGGAATCGCCCTTCTACTTTACCAAGAGTGCGTCCAGCATCGTGGAGTCCGGTACCACAGTGCCATACCCGCCGGGAACCAGTAATTACCATCATGAAATGGAGCTGGTTGTTGCCATCGAAAAACCTGCTTTCTGTGTGTCAGTCGAGGATGCACTGGAGATTGTTTTTGGGTATGCCTGCGGACTGGACATGACGCGACGGGACCTGCAACTCGACGCGCGTGATAAAGGCCGCCCCTGGGATCTCGGCAAGAACTTTGAAGACTCAGCGGTGATATCTGAAATCGTCACAGCAAGCGAATCAGGACACATCAAGTCCGGAGACATCAGCTTGTCAGTCAACAAAGACCCGAGGCAATCCGGAGACATCAGCGACCTCATCTGGAACGTGCCTGAACTAATCGCGGATCTGTCAAAGTACTACCACTTGCAGCCGGGGGACTTACTGTATACCGGAACGCCGGCCGGTGTCGGCCCCGTTGAGCCTGGAGACATCATCACAGGCAGCATAGATAAAGTGGGCAAAATCGAATTCATAATTGCTGAATAAATAGCGAAGGCACAGCACTTGCGCACTGCTGACTGGTCGAGAATACGCATTAATTTGCCAAACTGCAATCGATTGCAGCATAATGAGAGCTCGTTCGCCTGGGGAAGTGGATGACGACAATATCGCGAAGGGTTTTTCTGCAGGGCGCAGCTCTGAGTTCTCTTTCTATGAATGCCGCTGCGTTCGATAAAGTGTCTGTAGCCGACTCCACTTTTGATTTCGTGGTCGCCGGCGCCGGACACAATAGTCTTATTACCGCAGCCTACCTTGTCAAAGCAGGGTTTAGTGTTCTGGTACTCGAAGGACGACCCACCATTGGTGGCGGCTGCAAAACAGCTGAGGTCTGCATGCCGGGTTTCAAGGAGGATCTGTGCTCAAGCGTGCATGGGTTCATCCAGTCCAATCCCGTGCTGAGCAAGAACGAGTTGCATCTCTTCGACTACGGACTGGAATATTTTGACCCCGATCCGATCATGCACACGTCGTTTGCGGACAAGGCTTCGATCACGATGTGGCACGACATCGACCGGACGTACGCCGAATACGCCAAATACTCGAAAGCGGATGCAGACACGTTCCGGCAACTGGTGACCGAATACAAAGCGTATAACGTAGCCAAGAGCAGCGGTTCTGACATTCCGAACAGTACTGTTTGGCGTCGCAGATTTGCCATGTCTGGCTATGATCTCGTCAATCAGACGTTCGAGAACCACTATATCCGCAGCTTCCATCTCGCCCAGGGACGCTTCAGCAGCATCCCGGGCGGGCACCCCAACACTGGCAGCCAGCTGTTTTCTGCAATCCGGCACCAGGTCAAAGGTCGCCCCATGCCGAAGGGTGGCTCAGGGATGTTGCCAGTGGCTCTCGGCAGAGTGATCGAGGCTCATGGCGGTGTGATCCAGACCAACATGCCGGTGGAGCGGCTTATCATTGAGAAAGGCAAGTGTGTGGGCGTCGAATGCATGGACGGTACCCGGTATCGTGCCCGCAAGAGCGTTGTGTCAACCATTCACATCAAGCATCTGATCAAGATGGCGCCAAAAAAACTGTGGGGCGATGATTTCCAGGAAAACGTTCGGCTGCTGCAGCCGGAGCACGCCATGTTCGCGTTTCACTACGCGCTTTCAGAGCCTCCCAAGTTCGAGCTTGCTGACGGCAGTACCATCTCCCCTGTTGAATCCGCGTTGCTATCGGAACCTGAGCGAATTCTGCTGGCTGATTACGAGCACGCAACCGGAAAGTTCAATCTGGATAACCTGCCGTTACAGGTGGTCTGCCCAAGCATCGCCGACCCGACGCGAGCTCCAGCCGGTCACCACACGCTGAAACTTCTGGGTAATTTGCCCTATGCACTCGAAGAGGGTCCGCAACACTGGGATAACATCAAGGAAAAAGTCGCCGCAACTGTATTCGACAACTTCCGAAAGTTCTGCCCGAACCTGACCCCGGACAAAATCCTTGGCCAGTTCATTCAGAGCCCGATCGATATCGAGCGAATGAACCCGGCAATGTGGCGCGGCAGTGTGCATGCCGCCGCATACGGCGCAGCTCAGTCCGGCGATATGCGCCCGGTGCCCGGCTGGTCGAATTACCGCATGCCCATTCCGGGGCTGTACCAGACAGGTGCTTGCACTGCCCCCGGTGGGTCTGTCAGAGGTCAACCCGGTCGAAACGCGGCAATCGTGATCCTCAAAGACCACGGCAGCAGTATTGAGAAAGCCGTGGCAAGAAAAGTCAGGATGAAATCGTGACTCGACCAGGCACATTGCTGTGTACGTTTTTGTGCGTCGCATTGGGTGCAGTACAACAAGCTGCCGCTGACGGCGTGCCGATGGTGCCGGAGAATGTTGCGCCGCACGCCCCGCCAGAGCAACCGCTGCCATACAGTCACAAAACGCACCTGGCATTAGGGCTGCAGTGCCAGACCTGCCATACAAACCCGGACCCGGGGTCCCTGATGACATATCCAGCAACCGAAACATGCATGACATGTCACGTTGTTGCAGCAACCGAGAAGGCCTCGATATTGCGCTTGCAGGAATTTGCGGAATCGGGGCAGACCATTCCCTGGGTACGTATTTATGCCGTCACACCCGGTGTCACCTGGAGCCACAGAGCGCACCTGCTTGCGGGTGTGCAATGCGAAACCTGTCACGGCGATATCAGCCAGACCGAGGCCGTATTTGAAAGCACGGCAATCCTCGCCATGGCAACCTGTATTAGCTGCCATGCGACACGCGCAGCAAGTATTGAATGCGTGACATGCCACGCCTGGCCAACCGATCAGCTTTTGGGACTGGGCATTAAGTAATCGGGCACGATCAATCTATCGATACGCCACTGCAGTTGAGTTTCGAATCACCAGTCGCGGCTGCATTTTTAGTACGCCAGGTCCACTGCTTTCGCCACTAATCATATCCAGCAGCGTCTTGGTTGCCTGCGAACCCATTTCGTACTTTGGCACCAATACCGTCGTCAATGCCGGATTCATTCGCTCCAGGAACTGAATGTCATCATAGCCGCTTACCGATATATTCTCGGGAACAAGCAGCCCTAATTCTTTCATCGCATCCATACACCCAAGCGCCAGCAAGTCATTGCCGGCCACGACCGCGGTAAAACTATTGTCCCGTGCAAGTAACTTCCTGAATGCACGTCGACCTTCTGCGACCGTGAATTTCTCAGTTATTTCGACCAGATCAGTTCGCAAATTATGGTTTCGCAGATGGTCCGATAAAACTCTTGCACGGTGATAACCGGTCGACGTGTGCTGCGGTCCGGCAATATGAGCGATATGAGTATGTTTCAAACTCATCAGGTGATCGAGTACCGACCGAATGCCGAAATCCTCATCAATTATGACGGCATTAACGCCATCACGATCAACCGTGCGATTGACCAGAACGAAAGGAATGTCGTTATCGATACATTCCTTAACGACCGGGTCCTTACGTCGCGCCGTAGCAATAATCACACCTTCGATGGAGCGCCCTTGCATCATTCTGAGTGCGTCCCGTTCTTTCGCTTCCTCATCATCAGTACTCGCAGTAATGACCGTGTATCCGACAGCTTCCGCCGTATCCTGGATACCACGAATAATGGGTGGAAACACTGGATTCATAAGGTCCGGTATCAACACACCGATTGCGAATGAGCGATTTTGCTTCAGCGACGATGCAAGGATATTCGGATAGTAACCAAGCTTCTTTGCCGCTTTTTCAACCATCGCGACCACTTCGGGCGAAATCTGGTCGCGCTTCGTTGGGCTCAGCGCTCGAGAGACTGTCGAGTGATGCACGTCAACCAGGTCAGCGACATCACGTATGGTTATTTTTCTCTTGGCCTTGCGAGTCATTTGGTCAACTTGTCTTCTCATCGAGAGTCTTGTCAGGAAATTTGCACATCTGTGTATTGCTCGGATAATAAGGAACCAAAATAGAACGTTTTCTGCAATGCATCGCGCTGCAGAAAACGCGAAAACCATGCGCCGACATTGCCACAATCAGCCCACAATTTACTTAACCCAATGTCATTGAGGCGCACCAGGACTGGTATCACGCAGATGTCGGCTAAGCTGTATTCGCCGAGAAGCCACGGTCCACGTTGTTGCAGCTGTAACTCCATCCGTTCTACCGTCATGCGCAATCGGTTTTCGGCCTGCTGCATCTCTTCGTCACTGTAGCCTTTGCGACCCATTTTCAGGAAAAAGTCTTTACGCAGCGGCTTCGACTCGCCAAACGCGATGAACTCGTCTTCCGTCATTTTCTGAAAGTGTCGCAAGAACACTCGATTATAAGACGGCACGCGAACGGCCGGCGCCGCCACCTCTTCAAAAAAACGCATCCACTCACGCATGTGTGCCCGACCCGCTGGCGTTGCCGGACTCAAGGGAACTTCCGGGAACAACTCGTCCAGATATTCGATGATCACAGATGAGTCGATAATAACTTCGTCATCATGAATCAAAGTCGGTACAACACCGTTGGGGTTGAGTTTTTTGTAATCCTCCGTCAACTGATCGCCCTTGAATAAATCGAGTTTTTCCTCAGAAAAAGTTAGCCCCTTCTCCCATAGGCAGATGCGCACCTTCTGACTGCAAGTGGACTGTGGCGCATTATGCAGAACGAATGACAAAGACTTCTCCTTAAGGGTGAACAAGAGCAGGTTCCAGTCAACCTAGTTGAGCAGCAAATTCGGAATGACCAATGAAATCCAGGGTACGTAGGTAATCAGCATAAGTACGGCCAGCAGTACCAACAACCATGGAAACGATGCTTTGATGGTGTCCTCCAAAGACAACTCGGCCACACTTGCTGTCACAAACAGATTCAGGCCCACTGGCGGCGTCACCAAACCGATTTGCATGTTGACAATCATCAGCACTCCAAGATGTGTCGGGTCGATGCCCAT
>PVMK01157847.1_pt1 | contig 23233 bp, 24 predicted proteins | sample 1853481 | NCBI WGS metagenome assembly PVMK01 (sample SAMN08533507, study PRJNA380276) | Marine sediment metagenome, whole genome shotgun sequencing project. | reverse complement strand
CCCCGCGTAACTGGACCGGGCTATGGCCCCCGTAGATCGCGCTCCGCGCCATCTGAAGGCAAGTGTCGCAAAATAGGCCTGGGGCACAATGGCTATCAGGCCTCCACTGAGCACCGAATAAGCGATAACCTTGTCCCATGCCAGCAATAAAAGGCACAGCGCAACAAGCAATCCCAATTGGGCCAGGGTGATGCGGTGAACCGGAGGGCGCGCAATTTCAGCGCCTGCCATCGGTGCCTCGCGATACTCCCCTTGCCATTGACCACACGGGCTCCATCCTCGATTAGAGCGGCCGCATTATAGGAGGATTAAAAGGCAGGTACAACCGGCTTATGGTGGGTATGGGCTTAAAAAAATACCCGGAGCCGGCCACCCGGTCGCAACAAGATGACCACCGCACACAATCAAACCGCCTTTTGTTACAGCATCTAGTGGTAGCTTACGACCTGGCCACTATATCCGGTGCCTGTTGCTCCAACCTCCTATTTTATATGGCTCAGGATACCGTCTAATTCGTCCAGGCTATTGTAGGCCAGTATCAGCTTGCCCTTGCCTTTGGCGCTGTGCTGAATCTGCACCCGCGCTCCCAGGCGCTGGGACAAATCGTCCTGCAGTTGCCTGATGTTGGGGTCAATGCCTTTTTCCGGCGCCGGCTGGTCTTTTTTGGCCAACAGATTGCGCACCAGGGCCTCGGTTTGCCTCACTGACAGGCCTTTGCCCACCACTGAGCGCGCCGCCTGGGACTGATCGCCCCCCTCCAGACCCAGCAAGGCCCTGGCATGACCCATCTCCAGATCACCGTGCTCCACCAGGCGCCGCACATCATCCTGTAATGTCATCAGGCGCAACAAATTGGCCACGGTGGAGCGCGATTTCCCGATTGCGCTGGCCACTTCCTGTTGCGTGAGTTCAAATTCCTGCTGCAGGCGCTGCAGGGAAGCCGCTTCCTCTATCGGGTTGAGGTCTTCACGTTGAATATTTTCGATCAGGGCCATGGCGATGGCCGCCTCATCAGACACATCCCTGATCACCGCGGGAATAATATCCAGACCCGCCAGCTGTGTCGCCCGCCAGCGCCGCTCACCGGCAATAATCTCGTATTTGCGGTCGGAAATAGGGCGCACCACGATGGGCTGCAACACACCCTGGGCTATAATGCTGTCAGCAAGCTCCTGCAGGGACTCCGGATCAATATCCTTGCGCGGCTGGTATTTGCCGCGCTGAATAAGGTCCACCGGCAACTGCTTCAGGGCACGGTCTTCATTACCCGTTGACTGCCCGGAGCCCTGGACCTGCTCAGCCACAGATCCGGCGGTCTGTTTAGCGTTGCTGGCACCCAACAATGCCTCAAGACCCCGCCCCAAACCCCGTTTTCTCGCCGACATGCGAACTCTCCGTTCTTAGTGTGCCAGCGCTGCGGTGCTCAGCTGCTCTGCAGCCAGCTTTTCCTCGCGCCGGATGATCTCCCCGGCCAGGGCCATATAGGCCTTGGATCCGCGGGAGTATTTGTCGTAATACATAGCGGGCAAGCCGTGGCTGGGAGCCTCGGCCAGCCGCACATTGCGCGGTACCACCGTGCGATAAACTTTATCGCCAAAGTGGCTGTGCAACTGGGACGACACCTCGTTGGTCAGGCTGTTGCGCGGGTCGTACATGGTGCGCAGTATGCCCTCTATCTGCAAGCCGGTATTCAAGGTCTCAGCCACACTCTGGATGGTACTCACCAGAGCCGACAACCCCTCCAGTGCAAAGTACTCGCACTGCATCGCGATGATCACACCATCGGCGGCCACCAGGCCGTTGAGGGTCAGCATATTCAGGGAGGGTGGACAGTCGATCAGTATATAATCATATTTACCCGACACTTCGCCGAGGGCCGTGCGCAAGCGGCGCTCCCTGTGCTCCACTGCCATCAGCTCCACTTCCGCAGCGGTCACGTCGCTGTTGGCAGGCAACACATCGAAGCCGCTCTCCCCGGTGAACTGACTTACCAGATGTACCGGTGCCCGGTGCACCAGCACATCGTAGATGCTGCGCTCGACCGCGTATTTATCGATGCCACTGCCCATGGTGGCATTACCCTGGGGATCGAGGTCCACCAACAGCACACGCTTCTTCATGGCGGCAAGCGACGCGGCGAGGTTAATGCACGTGGTGGTCTTGCCAACCCCGCCTTTCTGGTTCGCGATAGCAATAATTCTAGCCAATGGATTTGTCCCTGATACTGTTTAGTGCCGATTTATGTTGGCCCGCACTCTGGCGAGGCATAATTTCCACCAGGTGCCGCTGCTCGGCCAGGCCTGGTACCACCAGCGGAAAAACCGCTTTCAATTCGTATTGGTCGCTCACCAGCTCCAACTCGCCCGTCGGGTACGCCCCCTTCATTGCCAGAAACCGGCCATCCGGGGCCAACAAGTGCCGGCAACCATCTACCATATCCCCCAGGGAGGCGAAGGCCCTGGATAACACCACATCAAATAGCTGGTCGGTAGCAAAAGACTCCACGCGCGCATGGTGAACCACCATATTATCCAAGCGCAGGGCAGTTTTCACCTGAAAAAGAAAGCGCGTCTTCTTGCCATTGCTGTCCAGCAGGTGAAATTCCCGCTCTGGAAGCAGGATTGCCAGGGGAATACCGGGCAATCCGGCGCCCGTACCCACATCTATAAGACGCTGCCCCCAAATATGCGGTGCTATAGCCAGACTGTCCAACAGGTGCCGGGTAACCATTTGTGTCTCATCACGTACCGCCGTCAGGTTGTACGCCTTGTTCCACTTGGCTAACAGGCCCAGATAGTCCAACAGCAATGCCTGTTGTGGCGAATCCAGAGTCAGCTCCAGGGCTTCACAGCCCCGTTGCAGGTCCCTGGTGAGCTGGCGTTCCAATTCAGGCAAGCTTGCGTTGGCTATCTGCGGTGGGCGCGCCCGGACCTGGCCGCACCAACGCACCACGTTTTTTTAGGTAAATCAGCAGCAGCGAAATGGCAGCGGCTGTCACACCCGGTATCCGTCCGGCGCGCGCCAGTGTAGCGGGCCGCGCCTCGCCCAACTTTTGCCTCACCTCATTGGACAAGCCATCTACTGCCTGATAATCAAGATCCGTTGGCAGCGGGGTATTTTCATAGCGCCGCAGGCGTTCTATGTCTTCCTGCTGCCTGTCTATGTAGCCCGCATACTTGGCCTGTATAGCCACCTGCTCAGCGGCCTGCGTGTCCGCGCAGGGTTCTCCCTTGAGGCTCGCCACATCGGCGTACTCCACTTCCGGGCGCTTTAATAGTTCAGCCAGGGAGTATTCGCGCGAAATCGGGTTTTTCAACTTGCCTGCCAGGGCATCGGCCTCGGGTGTGCCCGGGTGAACCCAGGTGGAACCCAGGCGCTCAGTTTCGCTGTGGATTGCCTCGCGCTTCTGCTCAAAGCGCTGCCAGCGGGCATCGTCTACCAGGCCCAGGGCGCGACCCCGCTCAGTCAGGCGCAAATCCGCATTGTCTTCACGCAGCAACAGGCGGTATTCCGCCCGTGAGGTGAACATACGATAGGGCTCCAGGGTGCCCATGGTAATCAAATCGTCCACCAGAACACCGATATAAGCCTCGTCCCGGCGCGGACACCAGGGCTCCTCGCCCCGCACCGCAAGGGCTGCATTCAGCCCGGCCAGCAACCCCTGGGCCGCCGCCTCTTCATAGCCGGTGGTGCCGTTAATCTGCCCGGCGAAGTACAGCCCGGGCAGCGCCTTGGTTTCCAGCGAGTAAGCCAGGTCTCGCGGATCGAAGAAATCGTACTCGATGGCGTAGCCCGGCCTGGTGATATGGGCATTCTCAAAGCCCTTGATGGAGTGCACCAGGTCAATCTGCACGTCAAAAGGCAGGCTGGTGGAAATGCCGTTGGGATACAGCTCGCTGGTGGTCAGGCCCTCCGGCTCGATAAATATCTGGTGCGAATTCTTGTCGGCGAAACGGTGGATCTTGTCCTCGATACTGGGGCAGTAGCGCGGCCCCACTCCTTCGATGACTCCGGAAAACAGGGGCGAGCGATCCAACCCCCTGCGAATAATGTCGTGGGTCTGCTCATTGGTATAGGTAACCCAGCAGCAACGCTGCTGCGGGTGGTCTTCCACGCTGCCCAGGAATGACATCACGGGCTCGGGTGTGTCGCCCCACTGTTCCTGTAAGTCGGTGAAGTCCACGGTGCGGGCATCGATACGTGGGGGGGGTGCCGGTTTTCAGGCGCTCCACCCGAAAAGGTAGTTCGCGCAAGCGCTGGGCCAGGGCAATCGATGGTGGGTCACCAGCGCGACCACCCGCGCTATGCTCCAGGCCGATATGCAGCTTGCCACCCAGAAAGGTGCCGGTGGTCAGCACCACCCGCGGCGCGCGGAAAGTGAGGCCCATCTGGGTGATGGCCCCCGCCACCTGTCCGTTTTCAATCAGCAGGTCATCCACCGGTTGCTGAAAGATGGACAAATTGGGCTGTGATTCCAGCATTTCACGGATGGCGTTTTTGTACAGCAACCGGTCCGCCTGGGCGCGGGTGGCGCGCACGGCGGGCCCCTTGCGTGAATTCAATACACGAAACTGTATGCCCGCTCTATCCGTGGCGCGGGCCATGGCCCCACCCAGGGCGTCCACCTCTTTCACCAGATGGCTCTTGCCGATGCCGCCTATGGCGGGATTGCAGGACATCTGGCCCAGGGTGTCCACACTGTGAGTGAGCAACAGGGTGCGGCAGCCCATACGCGCGGCAGCGAGGCAGGCCTCGGTACCGGCATGGCCGCCACCGATTACGATCACATCAAATTGCTGCCGATACTCCACTGCGCGGGCCTCACCTGCCAACTGTACATTAATCCCGGGGCGCGATTATACGTGGGCGACGCCAGTTGTTCAAAATTTGTTCGGTTACTGAGGGTGCGGCTGTTACAAGAGCCTGGACAAAGGGTGACGAGCTACACCAGCTTGTGTAAAGTGCTGCCCAGCGCTTATGCCACCCGGCATAGTTTCACCAAATCGACAAAGGTATGGATGTTTATGGATTGGTTACTGGCTGCACTCGCCCTGTTCAACCTGGTTTCAATGGTAACGGTATTCTCCCCGCGCGCCGTACCGCGCAAGGATGTGCCCTGGGCCATGTTCGGCACAGCACTGCTGGCCACCGAGCTGGCCTGGGTCTGGCTGCCCCTGCAAGCCCTTATCGCCTGGCTGTTATCCCTGGGTGGCGCCCTGGATTCGGGCCTGGGCAGCTTTGCCATGTTCGTTCTGGTGGTAACCTGGGCGGGTCTGGTGTGGAGTATCTGGATGAGCACCAAGGCCGAAGCTATCGTGGAAGACGCCCTGGCCAAGGGGCTGGGCCATAACTACCGCAGCCAGATTCCCCTGCCCATCCAGTCCACCCTGCGCCGGGGCGTTGCCTTTAAAGACTGGAGCAAGCCTTTATCCATGCGCCGGCCGGAAGTGGAGCGTATACGCCATATCCCCTATGGCCCCGGCGGCGTGCGCCAGCAACTGGATATCTACCGGCCCAGAGTCATACCAGAAGAGGGCTGCCCGGTGCTTTTGCAGATTCACGGCGGGGCCTGGATGATGGGCGACAAGGGCAGCCAAGCGCTGCCCCTGATGTACGAACTGGCCAGCAGGGGCTGGATTTGCGTGGCGGCCAATTACCGCCTGAGCCCCAGCGTGGGCTTCCCCACTCACTTGCAGGACTGTAAATCGGCCCTGTGCTGGATTCGGGAAAACGGTCGGGAGTATGGCATGAACCCGGACTTTGTCGCCGTCACCGGCGGCTCCGCCGGCGGCCATCTGGCGGCATTGATGGGGCTTACCGCCAACCGACCGGAATTGCAGCCCGATCACCCGGATACGGACACTTCGATACAGGCCTGTATCCCATTTTACGGCGTGTACGATTTCCTGGTGCGCTACAACCAGCACCCCAATCGCCATATTTACCAGCGCTTCCTGCGCGACAAAGTGATGTATGAAACGGCGGAGGAAAATCCCAAGTTGTGGGAGCTGGCCTCCCCCATTGCGCAGATCCAGCCGGATCTGCCGCCATTCATGGTGCTGCACGGCACCCATGACAGCCTGGCCGTGGTAAACGAAGGGCGGATTTTCAGCCAGAAGCTGCGCGAAACATCCCGCAGCCCGGTGGTCTATGTGGAGATGGCCGGCGCAGAGCACGCCTGGGATACCGTGCATTCACTGCGCACCGAGCACACCATCAACGGCATTCACCGCTTTCTCGAGTGGGCACGCGCGACCCGGGCCGCGCAGTCGGAAAACCCCGATGCGGCAACTGAAGTAAGTGTGGAAATCGAGACCAGCACCGCGGAAAGGGAACTGGTTGGGGCCTGATAACGCTATTTGAGTTAACAGGCGCTAATTCGTTCGTTTGAGCAGAATTACCGCGATGCCCAGTATCAGTAATCCCGGGGCCATTACGGTCAGTGCGACATTCCAGTGCATTATCCCTGCCAGGTGACCACTGATTTGCTGTACCAGGTAGTAGGTGATGCCAATCAAACCGCCCATCGCTACCCGTTGCCCCACGGGGACCGTACGCGTCGAGCCCAACAAAAACGGTAGCGACAGCAGGGCCATACCCAGCAATCCCAGTGGAATACTCATCTGCCTCCAGAACATGACCCGGGCGGACTCGGAGTTCATATTGTTTTCTTCCAGGCGCTGTATAAACCGCCACAGGTCAGCTGGAGCCAGTGAACTTGCCGGCGTTATCAAGGTGCGAGTTTGCTCTTCGCTTAGCAGAGCGTCCCACAATAGCGTGTCTTTAAACTCGGATTTTGCCCGTATTTTACCAAGTTGCGTTGCGCGTACCTCGTGCAACACCCAGGTATTGTCTTGCAGCAGCTCTGCCGTGGGTGTTTGCAGGGCCTGTACCAAATTGCCCTGGTCATCAAACTGATAGATCTCCACTCCAGCCAGGGTTCGGTTGGGCTGGACCAGGCCGATTCGGATAAAATATCCCTTGTTCCTTGTCCAGAACTCGCTATCGACACCGACCCCCATCTCTTCTTCCAGACCGGCCAGGCCGGGTTCTATAAAAGTTTTAGCTCTTAGCTGGGAGGCCTTGTATTCCACCCGGGGAATGACAATATTTTGCAGCAACATGACCACCGCGATAAGGACCACGGACAGTTTGATTATGGGAAGTGCGATGCGTGCCGGTGTTATTGCGGCAGCGCGCATCGAGATTAACTCCAGGTTATTGGCCAGTGCTCCCAGACCCAGCAGGCCTCCCAATAAATCGGTTACCGGAAGTAGGTCGACGACCAATGCCGGCGTGGTGTACACAACGACCAGCAATGCATCCACCAAATCATAGGCGCCCTCTCCAACATCCTCAAGCTCTTCAGACAGCGACAGAAAACTGAACAAAGACAACAAAAGCAGCAGTACGGGTACGCACCCTCCCAGGAAGCTGGTGCTTAGATAGCGGTCAATTTTAGTCATTTGGGCGTATCGCCAGTGCAAATCTCAGGTAGCGCCAGGGTAAGTAGGACAGGATCACCACCAGGGCAAGGAGGAGCGGCACCCACCAGATGTTGGTAATGACCTGTTGCTTTACCCAGGTTTCACTGACACCCATCAAATTGTAATACGCCGCATAGATGACAAACGCAAACAATAGCCTGGCGAATCGCCCCTGTCGTGGCCTGCTGCGACTCAGGGGAATCGCGAGCAGCGCAAGTAGCAAGGTGGTAATCGGAGTGGATATACGCCACTGATACTCGGCGCGGTCTTTTGGCTTGCGCGATAACGCCAATTTCGCAGTCGCTATAGATTTGACTTTATAGCCAGGGGGTTCGGGTTGCTCGTTGGTAACGTTCATAGTGAAGTGATCAATGCGTGCGAAGAGGTCCGGGCCGTTATCCACCCGCTTGAAAATACGTGCGTGATTCAATTCCAGCAGGTGGTATGACGACTGGGGCCGCTCAATAAAGTTTCCCGTTTGAGCCGATACAATCTGTAACTCCTTATCGATTCGGGTTCGGATAAAAATACGATCCAGAGCCTGGTCGACAGAAATTTTTTCAACAAATATTGCTCGCTCCCGATCCCCGCTGCTCCGGGTTTTTTGTCCCGAACGCGGGGCCTTTCCACCGCTCAGGGCTGTTTCTTCGCTCAAGGCCGCTTCATCGCTCTCGGCGGTTTTACGCGTCAAATAGAATTGGCCCGCTTTAATGCGATCTATATCCGATGAAGCCTCCGCGATTGACAGTATTTGATAGCTCTGTGTATACGCCAACGGTCGGACATAAATGGACAGAACAGCGATAACCAGCGCCAGTGGAATTGCCAGCGTCACCACCGGGCGAATCATGCGCGACTCGCTTATGCCACTGGCTTGCATTGCAACAATTTCGGAATCATTGTGCAGCGTTCCCAGCCCCAGTATAAGACCGAAAAACAAGGCTATTGGCAGCAACACCTCGAGAGCTATCAGGGCCTTTAACAGGGTGAGGCGAATGACTTCGCCAGTATTCAGCAAACCCGCATCAGCCTGGGTTAGAAATCTGGAGAGGGAATAGCCCACGAAAATGATCAACAGAACGGCCGCCACCAGAAAACATGGCATGGCGACCTGACGTACCAGATATCTATCAATAATCAATTAGTGCTCCCGGGGGGAAATGGCCGTTGGCACTGAGCCGATGAATTCGATTGTAGTCCACTTCTGTATATCGGAGTATCGTTTGTCCGGTTTTCATTGACACATACCGACCGCCGGGTATGCTCGGATGGCGGCTCAATTGAACGCCAACGGGATTAAACCTGGAAACCGCATTGGCGCGAACAAGATGTGCAAGATATTGGTGCAGACTTTCGTGATCCAACTGCGGTTTCCAGGTTAAAGTATTCAGAGTTACTAATGTCTGGACATCATCTATCAGAGAACTCGAGGTGCGCGGCCTGCCTCCTGCTGGCTGTTTTTTTGAGCATTCAAACCGGGTTTACCGACATCCTGGATCTCAGTTCAGACGACACCGTAACAATCACCGCAGAGAGGGCCTGGGAAGACGCCAAAGGCGACATTACTCACTTTAGCGGGGGGTTCGAATTGCGTGCGCCGGACTGGTATGTGTCAGCAGATTCTGCCCTGGTATATGGCAAACTGGACGACCCCGACAAACTGGTGGTGAAAGGCCAACCGGCGAAAATTTTCATTTTGCGAGAGTCACAGGACAGCGCAAGCAGCTCAGACTCAGAAACAAACATTGAAGGCACCGCATCCACCATTGAATACTACAGAGCCACTAACAAACTCAAAATGCATGGCCAGGCAATATTGACGCGCGAGGATAACAGGCTGTCCAGTGAAATAATTGAATACGATATTGACGAAGATAGCTATTCCGCCAGTGGAGAAGGCGGTATAAATGTCCAGTTTAGTCCGAACGACTAAATCCGAAGGGTGCTTGCGTGAGCAAACCTGAAGACAGCCCTGCCGCGCACAATCCAATGCGCCGGGTACTTGGCAATTTCGGGCTTCTGCTTCGAGGGCGTGGTATTGGCGCCCTTATGGCGCTGGCCGCCACTGCCTTGATGGCAAGGTCGCTCGGTCCGGCCGAGTTTGGCCTGGTGATACTGATACATACTTATGTCGTACTGGTACGTGGCCTGCTCAATTTTAAACAGTTCCTGGCGATTGTGCGCTATGGCGTGCCCGCACTTGATGCTGGTGACACCCTGGCACTGCAGCGTCTGATCAGCATTTGTCGGCGCCTCGATCGCTACACCTGTATTGCCGCTACTGTGTTGGCACTGATCCTGGCGCCACTGATCGGGCCCCGGATGGGTATGGATCAAGACCATGTGATTCTGCTCACTGCTTACTGTCTCGTTTTACTAACCACGGGCAACCGTACCGACGCCGGCATCCTTCGCCTGTTTGATCAGTTCGACATCCTGGGAAGGCAGATGACAGTCGGCCCGATCATCCGCTTTTTAGGGGTGATTATCGCCTGGTGGCTAGATAGCCCATTTCCTGTGTACGTGGCGATTATGGCTTTTTCCTATGGTGCGGAAAATATTTATCTGACCTGGTGTGGCCGGCGTGAATACCGCCGGGCCATCGGCGGTAGCGCCGAAAGTGAGAATGGCAACCATGCGAGCATGGCTGAGTTTTCCGGCTTGCGTCATTTCCTGTGGATCACTTACTGGCAATCAAATATCGACCTTATACCCAAGCATGGCTCCATTCTACTGGCGGGTTATCTGTTGGGGCCAACCGATGCGGGGCTTTTGCGTCTGGCGCGACAGTTCTCCACCATGCTGTCCAAACCCGCCGGGATGATTCGGCAAGTGGTGTTTCCCGACCTGACCAGAAGCTGGATACAGGGCAGTTCCGATTTTAATCTGGTGGTTTACCGAACCGCGCTGCTCGCAGGTGGCCTGGGCATGTTTTTTGTGTTGGCCGGCTATTTTTTTGGCGAAGCACTGCTGGGCGTACTCATTGGTAAAGAGTTTATTGCCGCCGCGCCGGTGCTCACCCTGTTGTTACTGGCATCCACCTTTGATCTCACTGCTTCATCGTTGCGCTCTGCAGCCTATGCTATTGGCCACGCTGGCAAAGTGTTGCGCCTGTACGTAGTGACCGCAATCATTTATATCACGCTGTTCATTGTGCTCACCTTGCAGGTAGGTTTAATTGGCGCGGGTCTGGCTACCTGTGCCGCCGCACTACTGCGGCCATTGATTATGGCCGTCATGATCCGCAGGAGTATGCGCAGCAGAGCTGACTGAAGCCAGGCCGCCTGCCTGTCCGAGGTTACATTCTGTCCAGGATGCGTACGACCGCCTCGCGGTCGCTCAGGCGGTGGCTTGTTGAGCCCGGTGGATTGCCTGCAGTGCCGCTTCCAGTACCTGTGGATAGGGGCGGCAGGCGTCAATTTCACAAATCTGTGCGCCATTGAAGTTCAGGCGGGATAATGCCGAAATTTTGTCATGTAGCTCGGCGATATCGTGGTCGGGTTTGCGCGCGTGTGCAGTGTCTGCATCGATGTTGAGGCGGATCACCAGGGTGGGCTTTTGCTCCGCCATCCACTCATACAACCTCTGTTCGCCTACCGCGAGCTTATGCACCAACCAGTTGTCGGTACGGCTCACGGTCAGGCCCGGACCGTCGTAATGAAAACCGGGGATCTCCGCCTGCGGGTAGCGGTCTGCGATTACCTGCACCCCGCGCCTGGAGAGGCCTATGATGCGCAATAGTCGCACCGTGCGCACCAAGGTGAGCAGGTACATAATTATCGCTGTGCCGGTGCCGGGCAATTTCTTCTCCATATCCAGCGCCCGATTCGCTTTGTTATGGAGGTTGTTTTCCAGCCGGACGCCGATAAAAGGCAGGCTCTTGATCTTGTCCCCCGTTTCGCCAGAAACCAGGCCGAGATAGCGCCTTTTTGCGGGGGCCTTTTTGCGAAGTTCCGCAAGCAAATCCGCGGTCAACGTTGTTTTGCCGGTGCCGTCACAGCCAACAACAGCGAAAACCCCGGTAAGCGGAATACTCCGCTCACGCTTGTGGGTAATGAATCCAGGCATAATACGTTCGGGTGAATATTTTGGGTTCAGCTTAACACGATGGCGACGCAACATGTCTATCCCTAACGAATGATCAGCCCTTTAGCGCGTCCCTGGCAGTGCTCAAAGCTGTATCCAATACCTGCTCATAGGGGTCCCGGCCATCGAGATCAAGGATGCGTGCACCATTGAAGTGCAGATTTGGTATAACAGCTACCTTGTCGCGGAGCGTCGACAGCTTGTGATCGGGTTTGCGTGCATGCGCGGTATCGGCGTCGATGTTGAGCCGGATAAGCAGTGCCGGGAGGTGGCTCGCCATCCGCTGGTACAACCGTTGCTCGCTCGCCGCCAGCTTGCGTCCCAGCCAGCTTTCGGCGTTGACCGCACCCAGGCCGGGGCCATCGAAGTGAAAGCCCGGCACTTCAGCCTGCGGGTAGCGATCGGTAATGACCAGCACACCGCGGCGGTTAAGTCTTAGCATGCGGCGGAACTTGTGCGCACGCCACTGCGAAAGTATATAAATGACCAGCGTGGTAGCGGTGTCCGGCGTCCTGGTCTTCTCGCTGTGAGCTCGGTCCGCCTTGCCAACCAGGTAACGCCCCAGTGGTGGGCCAATGAGTGGCCGGCTTTTTATCCACCGGGCGATATTGCCCGAGGACTGGCCGAGGTAGAGCCACTCGACAGGCCCTTCCTCGCGCAAGTGTGTGAGTAAATCCTCACTCAAGGTCGACTTACCCGCCCCGTCGCAACCAGTGACGGCAATAACGCGGGAAAGGAGTTGCCTGGGATGTACTGGGGATGAACGTCGCACGCTTGCTAACCAAGAGCGTTATACCGGGCGGGCAGTTTACGACAGTTTTCCATGTACATACAATGACCGTGTACCGCACCTCAATAGCTTTACACCCAGGTTTGCTCGCCATCGAGAAGACCGGCCAACAGGCTGATCTGGTACGACATTCATGCGGTGTCAATGTTAGGATGCATAACCAGCCGCAGTCGCTTGCGTTACGACACCATAATTTGTGATGGAATATCCTGATGGCCGTAAAACCTCCTGCTCTGCCGCCCCTGATCGCGATTGTCGGTTGCGATGGGTCGGGGAAATCCACAGTCAGCCACGAACTTCTGGTTTGGCTTAAAGGCTACGGTCCTGCCGCAACTGCCCACCTGGGAAAGCAGCAGGGTAACACTGGCCGCTCGATCTCCAACCTGCCCCTGGCCGGCAAGATTCTAGGGCCCTTCATAGAACGCAAAGCCTCAACCGTCCGTAAATCACGCACCGTAAATAAAGCACCTGACTCTTTCCCCGCAGTCGTGATGTATGCATTCACGCTGAAGCGCGTGCGGCGCTTTCGCCGGATGATGGCATTGCGGCAGAAAGGCCTGATTATCATTGCGGACCGTTATCCACAACTGGATATTCCCGGCACTTCCGATAGCACCGACATGTCTGTGTCAGCACAGGGAAATCGTTTTGTGCGCTGGCTGGCCCACCGCGAGCAGGCTGCCTTCGAGTGGATGACCAGTTACCGCCCCGACCTCGTGATTCGACTCAATGTCGACATTGATACCGCCTTTGCTCGTAAGCCGGACCATAGCCGGGAGGGTCTCGAGAGGAAAATCAAGAACATACCGCAGTTTACTTTCAACGGCGCCCTCATCGTCGATATAGATGCTACCCAGCCACTGGAAAAGGTAGTGGCCGCAGCTAAAGCGGCGGTAACACGAACCTTAACCGAGCATGGTTACGAACGATCGTAGGACGAGGATGGAATGAAATCCACCCTGCGGGGAGGGTGCGGGGCCAAATTAATGCGAGCAAACGGTATTGGTCGCATTCGCTCGGCCAGGGACGGTAGAATCATCTACAGCAATGAAGGACATGACCATGAGTTTCCATCATTTACTAATAGCGCTCCTGCTGGCATCAGGTGTTAGCCCCGCGGCCAACGCGATAAGTGAAAACACCAGGGACGATATCAGAGAGGTCGGCGTAATCAGCTTGATTGGCACGGCCCCGGTGCTACCGACGACACGTAATGACTGGCAGGGCTTGCGCCAGGCGGCTTACAGTATCGGTACTGCCGCGGGTGTTACGCTGATCGGAAAGACCCTGGTGGACGAGGAGCGCCCGGATAACAGTGATGACGATAGCTTCCCCTCCGGACACGCCGCCAATGCCTTCGCCTCAGCCACTACCCTGCATCGCCGCTATGGCTGGCAGATAGGCTTCCCCGCTTACGCCGTGGCGACCCTTACCGGTGTGGCGCGTGAGCGTGCCAGACAACACCACTGGTACGACGTGGTCGCCGGCGCCGCAATCGGCGGCGTCAGTGGCTGGTTTTTCACTGTTGCCTTCAATGACAAGGTACAACTGGTACCCTGGGTCGATAGTAAAGGCGGCGGCGTGGTTGTTTCGATGCGCTGGTGACCGCGGTTTCCGGTGGCGTTTATGCCGTCGTCCTCTCATTACACCAGGCCAATACGTCAGCGAATACCTCTTCCTGCTCCGGCTCATTAAAAATTTCATGGTACAGGCCGGGATAAATCTTCAGGGTTTTGTCAGTGGAGCTGATTCGGCTGTACAGGAAACGCGAGCCCTCCGCCGCGGCCATGGCATCTTCGCCGCCGTGCAGTAACAACATGGGCAGGGCGATTTTGCCTGCTTCGGCCTGGATATGGTGCATTGCCTTGAACAGTTCGGACACCTTGCGCGCCGACATCTTCCCGTGAAACACCAGCGGATCGTTCACGTATTTTTCTACCTCGGCCGGGTCGCGGCTGACGCCGGTGGCATCCAGTTGTAAAACACCCGCTCTCGGCAGCACCGTCGAGAGAAAGCGGATCAGGTACATCTGCAGTACGCCGGGCTCTATATCTGTCTTGATCGCCGGTCCGGACAGGATACAGCCAATAAAGTCCTGCTGGTGCTGCAGCAGGTAGAGGCTACTGATCAAGCCACCCATACTATGACCCAGCAAAATTTGCGGCACCCCTGAGAAATCCGACGTTACCTGCTGATGGAAGGTGCGCAGGGTCTCCATGTAGTCATCAAATCGTTCCACGTGACCGGGCGTACCCGTAGACCTGCCGTGCCCGGGGTGATCCAGGGCCGCCACTGCATAGCCGTGATCAGTCAAATATCGCGCAAAGTGCTCATAACGGGCACAGTGCTCACCGGCGCCGTGTACCAACAGGATTAGCGCCCTGGGCTGGGCATCCGGCTCCCAGTAGTGATAGTAGATACTCATATCTGCAGCACCGACAAAGTTGCCGTCCCGCTTCTTCATTAATTCACTCCTGCCTGGGCAGAAATACTATCTGCCTCCTCAATAAATGTCCCGATCTCATCCCAGGCGCTGCGAGCCTCCGTCAGCTGCGGGTAGAACATATGCCAGACATGCACCATATGGGCCCAGCTTTGCAATTTAGCGGGTGATCCCGCGGCTACCGCCCGGTTGACGTAGCGCCTGGCATCATCGAATAACAGCTCCGCCTCACTGGCGTGCACCAGAGTCGGTGGCAAGCCCGAGAGGTCGCCAAAAGCCGGGGACAACAGGGGGTTGCGGGGACTGATGCGATTCTGGAACCAGACAAACCACCACAACAGGGGCAGGGGTACCCTGGCCAGCCCCTTGACCAGGGGTCCCAACATGGCGTCAGTTTCCATATTATGTTTGAGACTGGGCGAGCCAAAGGTGGAGTCGGTCACCGGGGACAGGGCCACAACAGCATCCGGCTGTTGCAGCTTTTTAACCCCTGCCTTTTGATCCCGCACCCAGGCAATCAGGGTCAGGGCCAGGTTGCCACCTGCCGAATCTCCCCCAACGTAGACTTTGTCAGCCTGGCCGGGACCTTCCGGCCCGTTCTGCAGCATCCATTGATACGTTATTCTGCAGTCTTCGATACCCGCCATACGCGGGTTCTCAGGCATCAGGCGGTAATCAATGGCCAGTACCGCCGCGTCAGCTACCTGTGAAAATTTGCTGGTGATATTGCGGTGGCTGGTGGGGCTGCCCATAACAAAGGAGCCGCCATGGATATAAAGAACACGTCTGGCAGTATTCACACCAGGGGCAAGCACCCACTCGGCGCTGACACCGGCAGCGTCTACCGGCGTAATGCTGGCGTGGAAATCCTGGCTCTGTGAGATACTGTCCATATACTCACGCATCAAGGCCAGGCGCTGGCTACGAGGAGCCCTGCGCACAGGTCCGATACCTACATCGAAAGACGCCACCACCGCATCGTGCTCATCACTGGGCTCGTGCCCCATATCAAAGCTCTGGCCAGCCGGCAAATCGTAAGGACTCAAATCCTGCCCGCGCAGGTGGAATACAGTGATTAATACCAGTGATCCCAAGATCAAAATAAACCAAATCACAGCAACACTCCAAAGAAAAGCAGTTTAAAGATTTAACATTTCCCAAAACAGGCACCGATCATACAAGACTGGAGGAGAAATCGGCGAAAAACTGTTGCCCCGGCTGCGGCGGGTTTCCCTTGTCGCTGGAAGTTAGGTAGCATGCGGCTCCTCCTTTAATAATAAGCAGATTCAGCCTATGTCTGATTACTTCGCAATACCCCCAATCCTGGGTTTCGCCGGCCTGGCCGTCGCCTTTATCATCTATCACATCATGAGTCGCCATAATCATGGCGACGGGCTGGTGAAAAAGATCGGCGACCAGATACAAATGGGCGCCATGGTCTTCATGCACCGCGAGTACAAGATGCTGGCCATTTTCGCCCTGGTGCTGCTGGTGGCTATCTTCGTATCGCCCCTGGGCATCAATACGGCCATCGCCTTCCTGGTGGGGGCAGTGTCCTCCGCCACAGCCGGCTACCTCGGCATGTTCTCCGCCACCAAGGCCAATGTCCGCACGGCTATAGCGGCTCACAATCACGGCCAGGCGGAGGCCCTGTCCATCGCCTTCTATGGCGGGTCGGTCATGGGCCTGCTGGTCGCCTCACTGGGTCTGGTCGGCCTGGGCGGTCTGTACTGGTATTTTGGCGGTGACCCGGAAACCGCTCACGCCATCCACGGTTTTGGTATGGGGGCGTCCACGGTGGCCCTGTTCTCCCGGGTCGGCGGTGGTATTTTCACCAAGAGCGCCGATGTCGGCGCCGATTTGGTAGGCAAGATAGAAGCGGGCATCCCGGAGGACGACCCGCGCAATCCCGGCGTCATCGCCGACAATGTGGGCGACAATGTCGGCGACATCGCCGGTATGGGCTCGGATATTTTCGAGTCCTACTGCGGCGCCATGATCGCCTGCATCGCCATCGCCTCCACCATGAGTATGGAATCCCGCGCCGGCATGATGTTCCTGCCGCTGGCCCTGGCCAGTATCGGCTTACTGGCCTCAATTTGCGGTATCGGCATCGTGCGCGTCAGATCCCATGCCGCTCCCGAGGCCGCCCTGCGCGCCGGCACCATGCTGGCCCCGGTGCTGTTCGCCATCGCCGCCTGGTTCCTGATCAGCGCCATGGGCCTGCCTTCCAATGTCTGGTGGTCGGTAGTCAGTGGCGCCGTGGGCGGTGTCGCCATCGGCCTGATCACGGAATACTACACCGGTTCCACACCGGTACAGAAAATAGCCAAATCCGGGGAAACCGGCCCGGCAACGGTGATGATCACCGGGCTGGCGGTGGGTATGCAGTCTGTCGTATTGCCCGTTCTGTGCCTCGCCGCCATTATTTATATATCGACCGAACTGTCCGGTCTGTACGGAGTGGGTATCGCCGCGGTGGGCATGCTGGCCACCGTGGGCATCACCATGGCGATCGATGCCTATGGCCCGGTGGCGGACAACGCCGGCGGTATCGCCGAAATGGCCGGTATGGGAGAAAAGACCCGTGCCATCACCGACGGCCTGGACGAGGTGGGCAACACGACCGCGGCCATCGGCAAGGGCTTCGCCATCGGCGCCGCCGCACTTGCGGCCCTGGCGATTATCGCCGCCTTCGTGGAAACCGTGCAGGTGCACCATGCGGACTTCTCGCTGGAGATAACCAACCCCACGGTTCTGGTGGGCATGTTCATCGGCGGCACCATTCCCTTCCTGATCGCCGCAATTACCATGACCGCAGTGGGCGAGGCTGCCTTTGACATGATCAATGAAATCCGCCGCCAGTTTCGGGAAATCCCCGGTTTGCTGGAGGGCACCGCGGAGCCTGATACGGCCAAATGTATCGATATCGCCACCACCGCCGCCCTGCGGCGCATGATTCTGCCCGGCGCAATCGCGGTCATGGCTCCGGTTCTGGTTGGTTTTGGCCTCGGCGCCGCCTCCCTGGGCGGTATGCTGACCGGCGCCCTGCTGGCCTGTGTGCTGATGGCCCTGATGATGGCCAACGCCGGCGGCGCCTGGGACAACGCCAAGAAATACGTCGAAAAAGGCAACCTGGGTGGCAAGGGCTCGGACACACACGCCGCCGTGGTCGTCGGCGACACTGTGGGCGATCCGTTCAAGGATACCTCCGGCCCCGCGATGAATATCCTGATCAACGTGATGGCCATCGTCAGCCTGGTGATCGCACCGCTGCTTTAAGCACTTACCAACCTGTCCCGGGCTCCCGAGAGGGGTTCGCGGGCAGGTTAATTCTTCCCCGGGCACAGGACCCACGCCGTGGCAGGTGCGCAGTGCGCACCATCCCCAGGGCGGGGTCCGCCCCCGTCTATTGACGCTTCCCTCCCGGATCGTTCATATTGTGAGTCCTTGTGGACATCGAGGTTCTCGTGCCAAAGCTTTCCGCCAGTGAAAAAACCCTGTTGATGGAAAGGATGTGTCAATTCATCCCTCACTCAAGACTACAGGGTATCCGCCTGGAAAGTATCGACGGGGAAGAGGTGACCCTGCGGCTACCCTACCGGGACGAACTGGTCGGTAACCCCGAGACCGGAACAGTCCACGGCGGCGCGCTGACCGTATTGCTGGACCAGACTCTTGGCATCGCAGGCATCTGTTGTGATCGGGTAGGCGCCGCCATGACCCCGACCCTGGATCTGCGCATTGATCACCTGACTACGGCGCCGGCGGGCGTGGATATTTTCGCAGTAGCGCAAGTGTATAAAGTCACCCGAAGAGTACTATTCATTGAGGGCTTTGCCTACTGTGAGTCCAGGGACAAGCCCATCGCCAAGGCCACCGGTAGTTGGGTGTTGATGCCAGAGCTGGACCTCTCCGGGTTGCTGCACCCTGACCCGCCAGGGGCGATTTATCGCCAATATCAGTATCGCTGCCTGGCAGGAACAGAGCGAACAGCCCTGCGCCATCGCCAGGGCACATTTTCTGATACCCGACTCCGATTAATGCGGCCGATACGTTAGCCCTATACTCAAAAACTACAGGGGTATGCTGCAAGCAACTGGCGCTTCGCCGACTGTAATGTGAGATGTTTTTCCGCCAACCCCTACAACAATAAATGGCTCATTCAGTACTTCAAGCAGGTATTTGTCGCGTGCCACCCCCAAATTATACTGAGCATCAGTGGAGAAAACATACCCATCACGGGCAGCCCGGAAGGTCCCATTTCGCTGGGCTTGCAATACTTCTTGAGTGGTTGCAATAGACGCCTTGGGACCATACTCAGATCGACATGCAATAAACGCGTCAGGAATATCAGGATCAATTTCCTCCTGGGTAAATCCAGCGAATACATACACAGGGGATCATTTTTTCAAATCGGCCACAGCATCTTCCAGAAAGCTCACCCGATCTTTTAATGTCCTAATTTTCTCATTAAGCTGAGTGTTATTCGGGGCAGCGAGTGTCTGTGCGGAAAAGCTTAAAATAGCCACGACTAAAAACAATAATTTCATAGTAGGCCATCCATGCGTCGCCAATTTACTGGGAGCATAGCACAGGTGTATTGTGCCAGGCGGGCGCCTTCGAGTTGCTATGGAACAGTAGTTAGAAACAAGGGCTCTCCGACCCGCATACGATCACCCGCCAGGGCAATTTGCTCTGCAAACCGTTCCTCCACCTGATCACGCTTGATCTTGAGCGTGTGCGTAAGAACGCCATTTTCGTGAGACCAGGGCGTTCTGGACACAACAAGCGCGCCGATCTGCTCATGCTTGTCCAGTGTCGCATTCAGCACAGCTGTATGATCGAGTAACTCGGCGAGTATATTGTCTTCATCCCGCTGGATCGCCGCATCTGACAGCACCAACATCATGACGGTCTGGGCCAGGCCAAGCCCGCTCAGGCAGGCCTGTTCCACCAGATTGGTGTCCAGAAAGCGGCCTTCAATAGGCGCCGGTGCAACGTATTTGCCTTTTGCCGTCTTAAAAATTTCTTTGACGCGTCCGGTGATGAACAGATAGCCGTCGTCATCGACACGACCTTTGTCTCCAGTGCGCACCCACCCGTCATTTAGAAAAGTCTCCGCGGTAATCTCCGGCGCCCGGTAATACCCCAACGCTGTTCCCTGCCCACGGGCCAGGATTTCGCCATTATCCGCAATCTTTATCTCCACGCCATGGGCCGCCTGGCCGATCGAGCCCGGCTTGCGGTGCCCCTTGCGATTGGCAGAAACCGGCAGTATTTCCGACTGGCCATAGCCATCGTACAGATCGATGCCCAACTCCTCGTACCATCCTTTCAGCGGAGCCGGTGTCGGTGCCGTCGAAGTCAGTATGTACTCGATTTCGCCAAGGCCCAGAAATGCTTTTACCTTGCTGCTGGCATCATCCATATTGCCACTGGCCTTCGCCGCCTCCAGTTCTTGCGCACTAAGCACCTTGGCGAAGACCGCCTGCTGCAGTTTTTCCCAGATGCGCGGCACACCCAGAAACCAGTTGGGCCTGGCGTAGCGCAAATCGTCGAGAAAGGTCGCCAGCCCTTCGTTGAAATAAATCGTCCCGCCGTAGACCAGCGATTGGCATTCAACCACAATGCGCTCACCCAGATGCGCCAGTGGCAGATAGGACAGGAAGCGCCAACCGGCCTGCGACCCTGACTCAAAACCGATACCCGACCCCGCTTCGCGCAGGCTGGACAGGGAGTGCATCACCCCTTTCGGCTTGCCTGTGGTGCCCGACGTAAAAACGATGGTTGCGAGCACATTAACATCGGGCGCAGCCACTCGCGGCAGCGAAGCGCCAGCGGTCACAATTTCGGCCCAGGTGATCGCACCCTGCACCTCGGGAGCTCCGGGCAGCAAGATGACAGGCATATCAGTAGGGAATCGATCGCGTACTTGCTCCCAGTTATCTGCCGGCCCAAGCAATAGCATTTCGATCCCCGCAAAGCCTGCAACGTAGTCCAAATTCTCCGGTTTCATTGTTGTGGACAATGGCACATGAACATTACCCGACGCCATGATAGCCAGGTCCGCCATGATCCAGTGGGCACAATTGCATGACAGCGTGCCTATCCGGGTACCGGATTGCTGCACCCGCTCCGCGATCCAGGCAGCAGCCGAGTGCACCATGGCTGCACCCTTCTCCCAGGTAATCTCTTTTTGATGCGTCGTCCAGTGTTCCACCAACCACGGCTGGTCAGCCTGTACCCCTGCCCAGTGATCCAGGTCCTCAAGCAGTGATTTGCGCTGATTCACATCGTTGTTCATCGTGCTTCAACTCCTCTGTTTATCCTTTTCTAAGCCAGCACACTACGACTGATTAGCTCTTTCATGATTTCACTGGTGCCCCCGTAAATCCGCTGCACCCGCGCATCAACAAAAGCGCGGGATACACCGTATTCACGCATGTATCCGTAGCCGCCATGCAACTGCAGGCAAACGTCTGCCACCCGACCCTGCATTTCGGTCGCGGACAGCTTGGCCATGCTGACTGTCGCCACATCCAGTTCTCCCGCCATAAACAGGCGCTTGCATTCCTCAACGAAAGATCGATGGATGCGGATATCCGTGGCAATCTCCGCCATTTTAAACCTTGTATTCTGCAACTCGGCGATCGGTGCGCCACAGGCCTTGCGCTCTCTTACATACTCCACAGTCACCGCTAAAACACCCTCCGCCGCTGCTACCGCGCCAATAGCCAGTGACAGCCGCTCTCGCTGCAATTCGCCCATCAGCACCGCGAAGCCCCGGTCCAGCTCCCCCAGGATCGCACTGGCCGGCACCCGCACATCCTGGAAAAACAACTCGGAGGTATCACTGGCGTGCAAGCCAATTTTCTCCAGGTTCGACCCCGTTGAAAACCGGGCGTGCTGGTATCTACCAGGAACAGGGTCGTACCCTTGGCGGCGGAAACTTCCAGGTTAGTGCGGGCCACCACGATCACCATATCACAGTGCTGGCCGTTGGTGATGAATGTTTTGGAGCCGTTGATGATGTAGTCATCACCATCGCGTTTGGCAGTGGTGCGCAGGCCCTGCAAATCACTGCCGGCACCGGGTTCCGTCATGGCCACCGCGCCAACACATTCGCCAGTGACCATTTTTGGCAGGTATTTCTGCTTCTGTTCCTCTGTACCGTTATTGAGGATGTAATGGGCGACAATATCAGAGTGTACCGCCATCGGCCCTCCCACCGCGCCGCAGTTGGCCCGGGCGAATACCTCTTGGATCGCCATGGAAAACAGAAAGTCTGTGCCAAAGCCGCCGTAGGTTTCCGGGATATCTACCGCCAGCAAACCCTGTTCGCCGAGTTTGTTCCACAACTCCCGGGGGAAAATTTCATCGTGTTCCCATTGATCGTAGTGCGGGATCACTTCCGTCTCCACAAAGCGTTTGACATTTGTTTGAAACAGTTCCAGTTCTTCGTTCATGAAAATTACTCCTCAAAGAAAGCGGGGACGGGTTACTCTGTATAACAAACCCCCACCTAATAGTGCCACAACCGTTTTAAACTGCCACCAGGGCCTCTCCAACCAGGGTCTGTTCACCGTCGGCTTTAACCGCTTTAGTTTCACAGCGCGCCAGGGTATAGCGGCTGATGGGGGCGAGATCCAGTCGCCCCTCGGATATACACATACCGACAATATCACTTCGCCTGAAAGGTATGAAACGCAGCAGGGGTAGCTCTATCATAAAGGTGATGTCACAGTACAAGAGTGGGCTCAAGACTAACCAGCTTTGCGCCAGAGGTAAATGTGTCCAGTTGTCACCAGATAGACGGGGCAACTGAGGTGAGCGCCAACTAACTCACAAACCCATCTGACGCACGGCCAGGTCGCGCATGATTTCCTCTGAGCCGCCGCCTATGGCAAATACCTTCACCTCGCGATAGATGCGCTCGATGGGGTTGCCGCGCATATAACCGGCTCCCCCAAAGATCTGCATGGCTTCGCTGGCGCAGAACTCCAGCGCCTTGGTAGCCGAAAATTTCAGCTTGGATATTTCTGCGACCGGCATATCGCTCTCATTGATCGCCCAGCACACCTGATTAAGATACGCCTCGATGGCATCCACCTTGGCCGACATATCGGCAATCTTGTGGCGGATGACCTGGTGTTGGATCAATGGTTTCCCGAATGTTTCCCGTTCCTTGGCATAAGCAATAGATTCTTCCAGGCAGGTTTTCATCATACCCAGTGCGCCAGCGGCTATGGTGAGGCGTTCGAAGTTGAAGTTTTCCATGATGGCGATAAAACCCCGATCCTCCTCTCCCATCAGATTGCCGGCGGGAACACGGCAGTTATCAAAGTACAGAGTAGCCTGGTCGGAGCACCACCAGCCCATCTTTCTGCCCAGTGGCGTCAAGCTGAATCCGGGGGTGCCCTTCTC
>PVMK01148469.1_pt1 | contig 23235 bp, 23 predicted proteins | sample 1853481 | NCBI WGS metagenome assembly PVMK01 (sample SAMN08533507, study PRJNA380276) | Marine sediment metagenome, whole genome shotgun sequencing project. | reverse complement strand
GGGCGGGTTTAGGTGATCGGGCCCAGCGCCGGAATCGGCCACCATAACCGGCGGCTGGGTAGCAATGGAAATATTCGCGGAACTTTTTGTGGTAGGGAATTTTATGCAGAAGACTGTCTGCGACAGCGATAGTAAGAACCGTATCGTCTGTGAAAACACTTTGACGATTGAACAATTCAAATTCCTTGCTTTTGATCCTGGCGTGCTCAAACCGCGAGCCGATGATATCTCCTGCAATGGCACCAAGCATAGATCCTCCTAGGCGGGCATCCCCTGAATGGAATTAATTTGTCATTATACATGCCCTAGCATTAACTCAAGCTAATTAGCCACAGCTAAGCTCTCACCTTAATCAGACAAATTGTCGGCCAGGAAGATCAGTTAGCGAGGAGACGAATCAAGAGCAGCCTTGAGGCTACCAGCCTATCGGACAATCAATAAACTGGCTGCAAATTCGTCTGTTTGGTCCATATTTCAGCTCCTTTTCGACCAATAGCTACGGCTATTACTCTCAAATGAGTCAAAATCTGGCCTCAAACATTCAAGTTTTCGCTTCAGCCCTGATTGTCCGACAGGCTGACAGGTAACATTTTTCTTAACTTGGCATGACGTTCATTTTTAGGTAGAGAACCAAGAACTTTAACTTTTATATAAAACTCATTCAGATCAGAATCAACTTGCCGCAACAACATCTGAAACGCCGGGACCAGTTCGTAATAGGTTGCCATGGACGCCAAACGAGCGTTATTTAGACCACCACTCATCCACTGATCAAAGCCATCGTAATCGTTCCAGCTCTGCTTCACCTGCTCGTATTCATCAAAAGCACGCGTGATAACGTCCTGCTTCGCTAGACGTTTCTGGTCATTATCAAGCTCGGAAGCATAGACCTGGCGTAACTCCGCACGAACCTTTCCAAGGAATTTGTTAAATTTTGCAGATTGATCTTCGCGCAGCAAGCATTGTTGCCAAAAATCATGAGAAAGGTCTGCCTGCAACCAACGCCGCAACCCTTCCATCTCTACGGTCTTGGCAAAAGATTCATTGAAAACGGTGTCATTCTTAACATAGATCACCTGGTGGGACATTTCATGAAACAGGAGCGTTGCTAAACGGATATCGTCATCCGTAAGAAAAGTATTCAGAACCGGGTCATCAAACCAATTGAGAGTTGAGTAGGCCTGCACACCGTAGACATCAACATCGTAACCTTGTGCCGAGAGATCCTTCGCCATCTTTACGGCTGAGGCCTCGTCAAAATAGCCACGGTAGGTAACGCAACCAGCAATAGGGAAACACCACTGATTAAGTTTGAGAGAGAACTCGGGGGCAGCAACCAGATTCCAAACCACGTAAGGTCGACCAAGGTCGGCGTATTTTCTATAACTGCCAGAATCCGGCAAATGCAGTGAGTGAATGGCAAACTCTCGCATTTTGACGACTTTAGTCAGTTGATCACGAACGTTCTGTGGCTCGGTTTCTTGCGCAAGAATATCTTCAATAGGTTTTACTTTCGACATTATGGACAAATGCCCTTCAACACACTGTGCGAGATACTGACTCTCGCTACAGGCATTCAAGAACAGAAGGCAAAGGATAATAGCAAAGAGGTATAATCGTCGCATGTAAAGCATGATCACCTTGAAGTCAATGTGTTGCAGAGTAAGAACAACAATTCTAGTGTCCATTTCGAAACTCTGGATGGGCACAGTGTACGTTTCTGGTTTGGAAACCAGCAATTTTTCGCAAGGTCAAGGAAATCAAGCATTTGAGCGGAGGCGTAGCACTTTACGCCGCACAATCAAATGTGCAGATTGACGCAGAGATTGCGGAAAAGGGCGGTTTCCGGACAGAAACTAGCTGGCACGTTCAAAGTCGATCAACCAGAGCTTTGGTCTTGGTGCCGTGCGCCGCTGAATATTGACCAATACGGCCATCGGCATTCACAACACGATGACACGGCACAACCAACGGAAAAGGGTTCGATGACATGACACCACCAACAGCCCTGGCCGCCCTTGGAGAGCCTGCCACAATCGCCAGAGCACCATAGGAGATGACCGATCCATAAGGCACCTTGAGCAACGCTTGTTGAACCTTGCAGGCAAAAGGGGTTAGTGCACTATTATCTAGCGGCAGAGTGAAAATACGGCGTTTACCAAGAAAATACTCCGTAAGTTGCTTCAAGCCTTCATCTATCAGCGGCTGACAAGCCTGTTCCGCCTTTGGATGAAAGCTGTTGATTGACGAATAGATATTATCAGGGGAGCATTCAAAACAGATACGGACTAAACGCTCTCCTCTCGCAACAACAGCAACACTGCCATGTTCAAACGATACCATATCCCAACGTTCATTCACCACTCGTCATCCTTCAAAAGAGTTTTTTTGCCAGCATTGCCCAGGCCTGTTTTATCTCTTTGACACCAAACAACCAAAGGCTGACAACATAAACCAGGCAGCCACATAAAACCGCAGAGCCAAGCCAAGCAGAACGCGTTACAAAAGGTCCTGGAGTCAACCAGTCAACCTGGGCAAGCAGCAGCGACACAACGACAGTCATGAGACATAATCCTGGAACCATACGGACCAGAGTACGCGGAATAGTCGATAAGTTAAGATCGCCAAGACGTCTCGATAGAAGCAGAGTCAGGACAACAGCATTAAAAACAGAAGCGATAGTCAAGGCGAGAGCCAGTCCTGCATGTCCCATCGATTGCATTAATAATAGCCCGGCGGCAGCATTGACCAGAAGCGTCCAGAATGAGACCAGGACCGGAGTGCGTGTATCTTTCATCGCGTAAAATGATGGCACGATGACACGGCTGATACCAACAAAGAGAAGAGCTGGAGCATACCACGCTAACGCCAGTCCCGCTTGCGAGACATCAAAGGAAGAGAAACTTCCACGCATGAAGAAGAGGCTGTAAACGGCCTGGTTACAGAGGATCAAACCCAAAGTGGCAGGGATTGTAACCAACAGGATCAGAACAAGTGCGAAGCGAAGTGATTCACGGAAACCGTCCATATCATCAGCTGCGGCCTGACGGCTCATGGCTGGCAGAACAGCCTGCGCCAGAGAAACGATAAAAACCCCTTGTGGGAATTCAAAGAGCCGCTGACCATAATAGAGCCAGGACACACTTCCCTCTTGCAGGAAAGAGGCTAACAGACGCGTAACGACCACGTTAACCTGATAGATGGCAACCCCGAAAATCCCCGGCAACATGAGTTTAGCGATCCTGACGACAGCGGTATGACGGAAATTAAAATCAAGACGTAAATCATAGCCAAAGCGATAGAGTACAGGAATTTGCATGGCAAACTGGACAGCTCCACCGATCAGGACACCGCAGGCCAGTGCGATGATCGGTTGTTCCATCCTTGGCGCAAGCACCAGTGCAGAGCCGATCATGGCCAGATTCAGCATAACAGGGGAAAGCGCAGGCAAAAGGAAATGTCCTGAAACATTCAACACACCTGCGAAGAGAGCGACCAGACTGACAAAGAAGATATATGGGAACATTAACCTGTTGAGAAGATCTGTCAGAGCCAATTTTCCGGCACTACCGGAAAAACCATAGCCGATCAACTTAACCAGCCAGGGAGAGGAAAGGATACCGATTAGAGTCACACCTGCAAGGACCAGAAGTAACAGCGTCCAGCAGATGCGCACGACCCGGCGAGCTTCATCAGTTCCTTCCTGCTGCAAGACATCGGTAAATGTCGGTACAAATGCAGCGGTAAGCGACCCTTCTGCAAAGAACCTGCGCAACAGGTTGGGGATTGTAAACGCGACAAAGAAAGCATCCGTCACTAAACCGGCACCAAAAACCGCAGCGACAACCATGTCACGAACCAGCCCAGCAACTCGACTGATCATGGTCGCTATGGTAAGCACGCTGGCTGCTCTGGCTATCTGTTTCTTTTCGTGGTTAACGACAGACACTCTGCTTTACCCAAGATATAGTATTATTTTTCATTAATCCCTCAAGATCTATTCATAACATACTTATATTTAACGATATTTTTTTCAATATTGGAATCTTTTTATCTTGACTAGGTCCTCGACGAATGATATAAATCTGACGCTCAAACAATAATACACACAGGAAACAGTTCCGGAGGAAACAAAAGTGGCTAATCACAAATCAGCAGAGAAACGTAATCGTCAAAACAAAATCCGCAATGCTCGCAACACCCATATCCGATCAACCATGCGTAGCCTGGTAAAAAAGCTTCGTACTGCAAGTGCTGAGGGTGACGTAGAGACCGCAAAGGCTCTCCTTGAAAAAGTTATCCCGTACATCGACAAAGCAGGCACCAAGGGTGTCATTCACAAAGCAACAGCAAGCCGCAAAATCAGCCGTCTGACCAAACTTGTCAGCAGCACTGGTGCTGCTGAATAAATAAATCGTAAAGAGCAAGTGACAAGGGGAGCACCTGAAAGCAGGGGCTCCCTTTTTATCTGCTTTGACCCGACTCTCCTCAGATCATCAACATCTACTTTTCCCAAGATCAGCAATCTCAAGGACCAGCGTCTCCATACACATTCTCGGCACACTGCCACTTGACTTCAAAGCCAGATCCGTTATCAGGAAGGCATTAAACACCTGACGATAATGCTGATTATCAAACCTGCATGCCTGCTGCATCAAACCTTTTAGAAAATAGGGACTGACGCCAACCCTTTTCGGGAATTCGCTTTGTGGCACTTTCTGAGCAATCAGCTCATGAATCTTCCACATTTGCCTGAAATGCCGGGTCATCATGGCCAGGACCATGAGCGGAGCCTGCCCTTCTGCCAGCAGACGATCAAGCAGTTGCAAAGCTGTGGAACTATCACCCTGTCCCAAAGCATCCGTTAGATCAAACACACTTTCAATGCGAGTATCAGAAACAATCGCAGCAACATCTTTCTCATCAGCGAGGTCACGTTCACCAAGATAACCAACCAGTTTTTCCAGTTCTCCCTGTACTTCAACGAGATTTGTGCCGACTCTTTTGCAGAAGAGTTTCAAGGCGCCACCAGTCAAAGTCACATTAAATGATTTAGCCAGATCACGAACAAATGATGGCAACTGGTTGTCATAGATTTTCTTAAATTCGATTGCAGTGCCGGTCTTTTTGAGAACTTGATAAAACTTGCGGCGGGCATCAATCTTCTCAGCAGTCAGCAACAACACAGTTTCCGGAACCGGATCCTCGACATAAGAGAGTAAACCATCGAGTTGGTCTGCTGAAGCCTCGTGAATGTTTTTGATTATAACCAGACGGCGATCAGAAAAAACCGGAAAAGTTCTGGCCTGTTCGACAATATCAATGGCCTTGAAATCTCGTCCATAAAACTGAGTCAGGTTGAAATCCCGGTTCTCCGGAAGCACAACAGCATCACGGATAGCCCGAAGCCCTTCTTCAACAAAATAGGATTCCTGCCCATAAAGCAAAATCAGGCAGGGAAGAGATCCGGCCTGAATGAAATTTCGCAATTGATTTAAAGACATTAGGGAGAAGAACCTCAGAAACTGTTCAACAATTGACTATAGATATCTTCTGCAAGACGTTTCGAAACCTGAATTGAAGCCAGACGTGCACCCTCAAGCTGCAGATTCTTATTCACCGTGGCCGGATACTCTCCGCTACGCTGTAAACTACCCTGCCAGAGGATCTCATCACTCTCTTTATCCAGGAGTTGAACGGAAACTTTCATTGTTGCAAGATAATCCGTTATCTGATCCGTCGTGCCATAACCACGTGCACTACTGCTGAAGTCTTTCACCACCCCAATCAATTGCACATCAGCCCTAGCTGGGTCCTCGGTCAATTCCACAAGCCTTGATCTGGATAATTCAGCAACCAGAGCATTGGTAATATAGTTCTCAAGGTACGGTTCTGTTGTCTGGTTTTCAAATAGCTGCAGGTAGAGAATACGTGCATCACCACCAACCCAGCTATCTGACGAACCGGGCGTATGATAACCACACCCTGCTATGAGAGCAATAAAGAGGATAGCAATGGCAGGGAGAATTGAAACAACACGCATGGTCTTTATCCTACGACGATGTTGACGAGTCGACCAGGGACAACGATTACCTTACGAACTATTTTGCCCTCAATAAAACGAATGACATTCGTGTCTGCCAGAGCTGCCGCTTCTACTGCATCCTTGTCTGCATCGGCAGGTACTGTCACTTTGCCACGGACTTTACCATTGACCTGTACAACGATCAGAAGAGTATCGGCGAGCAACGCATCTTCATCCCAAACCGGCCATCCACACTCTTCCAGAGAGTCCTCATAGCCAAGTTCCTGCCACAACTCTTCACAAATATGAGGCACAAATGGTGCCATCAGGCGGACAACTGATTCGATTGCCTCTCGCAAAACTTCCGGTGCTGCTTCTTTATCAGGAGCAACTGAGATACCATTAACCAGCTCCATAACAGCGGCTATCGCGGTATTAAAGTGAAAACTACCGTCGATATCCTCAGTTACCTTTTTAATCGTGCGATGAACCAGTCGACGCAGATCCTTCGCCGCAGGCGTCAACTTTCCGGCATCGATACCAGCAACCTCATCAATCGTGGCAAGGTTGTCATACACCAGACGCCAAACCCGGTTCAAAAAGCGGAAGCACCCTTCCACCCCTTGATCATTCCATTCGAGATCTTTTTCCGGAGGCGCGGCAAAAAGAGTAAAAAGACGCGCAGTATCAGCACCATATCGTTTGATAAGCCCATCAGGATCAATCACGTTCTTCTTGGACTTACTCATTTTTTCGTTGCGCCCTGAAACAACTTCGGCCTGACAACGGGAACAACGACCATTTTCTACCTCTTCAGGATAGAGCCAGCCATGCTCCGGACAGGAGCTGGTTTCCATACAGACCATCCCCTGCGTCAGCAGGTTCTCAAAGGGTTCATCAAGCGAGATCATCTCCAGATCACGCAAGATTTTAGTCCAGAAACGTGCATAGAGAAGATGCATGACGGCATGTTCTACACCACCAATATACTGATCTGCTGGCAGCCAGTAATCGACGGCAGCCGCATCTACAGGCGACGTCTCACAATGCGGGCTTGCATAACGAAGAAAATACCAGGAGCTTTCAACAAAAGTGTCAAAGGTATCCGTCTCTCGCCTGGCCGGTTGACCACATTGCGGGCATGAGGTATTCACAAAAGACTCAAGCTTTGCCAGGGGGCTACCGCCCTCACCGGTAAACTCTGTATCAATCGGTAACTCCACCGGCAGATCTTGTTCAGGAACCGGCACTGCTCCGCAATCGTTACAATAGATAACTGGAATCGGCGTTCCCCAATAACGCTGCCTCGACACCAGCCAGTCGCGTATGCGGTAATTGACAGAACTCCGCCCAGCTCCCTGTGTTTCCAGAGCCTCTGAGATTTTCTCTTTGCCGATATTATTAGCAAGACCATCGAAGTCACCTGAGTTGACCATCGTTCCCGGTCCTTCCCAGGCTTCAGTCATCGTCGCAGGGTTGAGATCCTCACCTTCAGGTTGAATAACCACTTGCATCGGCAGGTCGTACTTTCGCGCAAACTCAAAATCACGCTGATCATGTGTCGGTACAGCCATGACAGCCCCGGTGCCATAGCCCATGAGGACAAAATTAGCCAGGTACACAGGCATTTTTGCCCCATTCATTGGGTTAATACAGTAGGATCCGGTAAAGACACCCTCTTTCTCATAGTCATCACTTGTGCGTTGGGTCTGGTCGATATTCTGTACTTTTTTGATAAATGCTGCGACCTCTTCGCTACGCTCAGGCACTGTAAGAGCCTCTACCAGAGGATGCTCCGAGGCCAGGCTCATGAAGGTGGCACCAAACAACGTATCAGGACGCGTGGTAAAAACCCGTATGGTTTCAGCTTTACCCTCAACAGCAAATTCGATCTCAGCACCCGTGCTCTTGCCAATCCAGTTACGCTGCATCGTCAGTACGGAATCAGGCCAGCCAGGTAACTTTTCGGTCCACTCAAGCAATTCCTCGGCATAAGAGGTGATTCGGAAGAACCACTGGTCGAGCTCTTTCTGCTCAACCTTGTTCTCGCAACGCCAGCAACACTCTTCCTCTACCTGTTCATTGGCCAGAACCGTCTCACACTGTGGGCACCAGTTAACAGCAGCACTCTTTTTATAGGCCAGGCCTTTCTCAAACATCTTCAGAAAGATCAGTTGTTCCCAGCGATAATAATCAGGTTCGCAGGTCGCTAACTCCCGGCTCCAGTCGTAGGAAAGCCCCATACGTTTGAGTTGGGTCCGCATATTAGCAATATTGTCTTTCGTCCATATCGCAGGGTGAGTTCCATGCTGGATAGCAGCATTCTCTGCCGGCATTCCAAAAGCATCCCAGCCCATCGGATGCAGGACATTGTAACCCTGCAGGCGCTTGAAACGAGCAACAACATCACCTATTGAGTAATTCCGTACGTGTCCCATATGAATACGACCAGACGGATACGGGAACATCTCCAGAAGATAATATTTCGGTTTATTACCACCCTCGGAAACTTTCCACGGCTGCTTTTCCAGCCACTGGTCCTGCCATTTTTTCTCAATTTCCAAGGGTTTGTAGCGTTCCAGCATACTTCCTCCACGACCTGAAACATGAAAACCGGCATAAGCCGGTTATTCTCATAGGCAAGGTCTCTGCAGAAGTTCAGCAAATCTGCAGGACCACCTGAAAACCAGATTACTTGGCGCGATAGGTAATGCGACCACGGGTAAGGTCATAAGGCGAAAGTTCTACCGTTACCCGGTCCCCAGGTAGAATGCGGATATAGTATTTACGCATTTTTCCGGAAATATGTGCCAGAACAACATGCCCGTTATCGAGCTCAACCTTGAACATTGCATTTGGCAATGGCTCAATAACACTACCTTCGACTTCAATTGCTTCTTCTTTTGACAAACCAGCCTCCTGATATTGCTACGTTAACTGAGGATCAGACACTCATTAGTTTTTTAACCGTTTCCAGGATCTTCATCGTCTGGATCGGTTTGGTAATATATTCATTGGCGCCCAGAGCCAAGGCTCTTTCACGATCTTCTGTCGCCCCCTCCGTGGTAATGACGATGATCGGCGTTTCTTTATAATTCGGATCATTACGAACCATACTCACCAACTTCAAGCCATCCATGATCGGCATATTGATGTCGGTAAGAATGAGGTCAAACTTATCTGCGCTCAGTTTTTTCAGACCATCCACGCCATCGTTAGCCTCAACAATCTGGAAGCCACGAATACGCTTCAGCGCAAAGACAATCAACTGTCGCATTGTGGGTGAGTCTTCAACAACAAGAACCTTATAGCCAGTCATGGAAATTCTCCCCAGTTTACTTGGTCAACAAATCAATAAAGCCCTGAATGGTCGATAGTTTCCGCTCAGAATCGGAATACATCCGCGACGAGAAAACCGCCGTAGCTGCGTGGCCGGCCAGCAGGGTAAAAAGTTCATAATCGACATTGGTGAATTCATCTTTTTGGGTAAACAACTTGTAGATCGCAATCACACCAATGACATGCTCTTTAATTTTGAGAGGGATGCAGACAATCGGCTTTTCAAAATCCCGCTCATAACCTTCCATCGAATCGATAAAGTAGTTTTCACCGGACTGGACAGCCTCACCGATAATCCCATTGCCAACAGTAACAGAAGGCAATTCAGAGGTCTCAACGCCCTCACTGGCAACAGGTTCGAGACGGTTGGTTTTCTCATCCAGAAGGAGCACACCGAACTCTTCAGCGCCAATCAGGTTGATGACAATTTCAAGAATAATTTGCAGGACTTCCTTGAAATCAAGGGTAGAGTGCAACTGGTAGGAGGCAATGTAGAGATCGGCGAGCATGTTATTCTCTTCTTCAATCTCAACATAGCGATTTGCGAAATTCTGATTTTCCTCTTCAACAACCTTTATCTGTCCAAGGATCTCTTCTTTTTCTTGCTCCAGAGCTTCAATCTTTTTTTTCAGTTCTATTGCGTCGGGAGATTCGACAACAACGTCATGACCTTTTTCCTTAAGTGTCTCCTCAAGTTGAACAACACGAAATCTGAGCCGCTCGTTTTCTTTGAGAAGATCTTGAGTAAACTCAGCTCCCTTCTTGAAAACCTGCAGAAATTCATCTGCGCGGCGAGCTGCGTCATTCTCTTCATCATGATGACTCATGAACATACTCCTCGTTTATTATTCTCAACTGCCTGTCGGAGCTGACAACGCGTAACGCGTCAGGTTCCTATGTTTAAGCCCCATCTTGAATCGCTGGGCGGATGCAGCATAAGTTCCGAGTTTGGTCACTAGCTAAAACCTGTTTATAATAACAAGCCTACTGAAAAATATCCAGAGTTAATAATCCATGCACTGACTTACAAGTACAGAGCAGATAAACTCGCGGCGGAACACCATAGCCCGGTAACCTCATGGTCAGTGGCCATATCCGCACGAGTGCAGAATCTCCTTACAGATCAGGGGCAAAGCAATGACCTGATCAACCATGCCAGTCGCAATGGCTTCTTTCGGCATGCCAAAGACCACACAACTCTCTTCAGCTTCAGCGAATGCAGAACCACCATTCTGTTTTATAGCATGCACCCCCATAGCCCCGTCATTGCCCATCCCGGTCAGCACGACACCAAGCAAGCGACGGCCGAAAATCATCGCAGCGCTCGAGAACATGGTATCTACTGACGGCAGATAACGCTGGTGACCTTTCGGTTCAGAAACTTTGGCAATAATATCTGAGCCTTTTGGAAAGAACTCAAGATTTTTGCCACCGGGGGCAATCAATACCTCGCCCGGCCTGACAACATCCCCATTTTCTGCCTCACGTATTTTGAGGGCTGAGAAACGGTTGAGTCGTTCGGCAAAAGCACGGGTAAAATCTGGCGGCATATGCTGAGCAACGGCAAAGGCAACAGGGATTTCATCCTGAATGGCAGAAAAAATATTCTGCAAAGCTGGCGGACCACCAGTTGAAGAACCGATCACAACCATACGAAAATCCTGACGAACAGCATCGGTAAAGGCATTGAGCCTGGCTGAACGTTTTGGCATCTTATCGCGCTGTTGGCTGGCCGTATTGGTGCGAGCCATAACATTCTTCAGATTGGCAGACGTGACTTCCCGGACTTTCGCCAGCAGCTCTTCACGAATATTCATAAGGATCGGCGAAACCTTTGAAGACGGTTTTGGCACAAACTCGACAGCTCCAAGCTCAAGAGCCTTGAAAACATCCTCATCATCGGATCGTGAAGAAACAACGATAATAGGCGTAGGCTGTTTCTGCATAACGATGCGCAATAGAGTGAAGCCGTCCATGCGCGGCATTTCAAGATCGAGGGTGATCAGATCCGGGCGCAAATCAATCACCTTGCGCAAGCCCTCCTCTCCATCACAGGCATAGCCGACAACTTCAACGTTTGGCAACGACTCCAGCATCTTGACAATAGTGCGACGATTAAAAGCGGAATCGTCTATAACCAGCACCCTGACTTTGGATGAGTTCATAACAACCCTCCAGAAAGTCTATTTGTCATCAGAGGTTTCTGGTAAACCATATCATGCTGGAAATGTCGCAACTGAAAGGAGGTGCTCAGATTAATCAAAGACTCAGAGTGACCCAACAATAAGAAACCATCCGGAACCAGCCTCTGGAAGAAGTTTTCAATAACATTCTTTTTTCCAGCCGGGTCGAAGTAAATAATGACATTACGGCAGAAGATCACATCCATCTTGCCCAACAGAGCAATCCGTGTTGTATCAAAAAGGTTAAGATGACTGATAGAAACCAGGTTTCTGACTTCATCCTTAATACGTGATTTTCCCTCATAATCGACAAAAAACTGCTGTTTCAGTAAAGCATCTGTACTGCGGAAAGAGGCCTCACCGTAGACACCTTCGCGGGCCATATGCAGAACCCGTTGGCTGATGTCGGTACCAATAACTTCAATGCGCCAGGATTTCAGCCAGGGAAGGTTAAGGAGCAACATAGCAATCGTATAAGGCTCTTCGCCAGAAGAACAACCTGCACTCCAGATCCGCAGAGTCTTCTCACCTTCAAGCTCTGTACGCTTGCGAATTTCCGGCAGGACGTCTTCAACAAAGGTGCGGAGTTGAAAATCTTCCCGAAAGAAGTAGGTCTCGTTGGTCGTCAACTGATCGATAACCTCTGAGAGCTCCTGATCTTTGTTCGGGTTGTAGCGTAAAAAATAATAATAATCCTTAAACGTCTTCAGATTGTGTAACTGCAGGCGCTTGCCCAAGCGTCTTTCCAACAAATATTTGGAATCTTCGGTAAAGTTCAACCCGCAATGCTGGTAGACGAAATCTCGCAGCAAGCGAAATTCATCAGTACTCATCGGTATTTCAGGAGTCAGGAATAACATCTATTGGGTCAGTTCACCGGTAGTTCGGCAAGCAGTTCTGTCAACTGTTGACGGACCACTTCCTCAGTTTCAACAGCTAATCGGCCTTCCAGCAGAGCCCGTGAGCTCGTACCAAGCACTTCAACAGCACTCCTGGCGATCTGCGCACGAACCACCCAGAAAGGGTGATTAATCAACCTCTCTCCATGAGCATTAATCCAGCTCCCAGCTCCATAATGGGTCAAGAGGTTCATGGCCGCCGTCACAACCTCCTCGTCGGCATGATCCAGAGCAGCGATCATTTGCGGGCAGGCATTGGCACCAGCAAGATCAGCCAGAGTTTCCAGCGCCGCAATGCTTACCAGCCCGACAGGATCAGTCAGAGCCTGTTCCACCAGTGGTATGCAACTTTCACCGGCGATACGGGCCAGGCCACGCACAGCGGAAGACCTAACCCAGGCATCATCATCCTGCAGGGCAAGTTGCAAGCCATCGAGAGCATCCTCATCATTGCAGTTACCAAGGATTTCAACGACCGCCCGGCGGACCTCGGCGTCCTCATCAGTTAAAGAGAGAAGTAGCGTGCTGATATGTTCACCAACGTCATAACGCTCAAAGACTTTAACCGCAGCTCTTCTAACCTCGACGGCAGAGTCCTTGATGGCCAGACTCAGAGCATCCAGAACATCAGGGTTATCCAGTTCTCTTAAGACCATCACCGCAAACATTCTTTGCACAGGATCACTGTGAGCCAAAAGCGGCTGCAATGCAGCGAACGTTTCATCCGGGGATTTCTGTCCCAAAGCAACCAAAGCCTGCGATGCTGCTTCCTGCACTTCGTTGGAATGACTCTGCAGACAAGCAACCAGATCCGGCAACATCTGAGTTGCCCCAATTTTACCAAGAGCATAGGCAGACATGCGAACAATTTGCTGATCAACATCGTGCAAGCCTTGTTGCAGCAGCGACAACCCTTCGGAACAGCCTGACTCACCCAGAACATAGGCGAGATAGGCGCGCTGAGGACCATCAACAGCAGGCCATGTCCCAATCAACGCCTGGCAGTTGGCACAGCCGATATCGACAAGGGCAGCAAGTGCCTCCTGTTGCAGAGATTCATATTCCAGCAATCGCAACAGGGGTTCAACCACATCAGCAGCGCCAAGCCAACCAAGAATTCTGATTGACGCCCGTTTTAGCGAATCATTAAATTCATCATCAAGATAACTTGAGACAACAGCAGCAGCAGGCCCTTTTTCACAACCGGACAAGTGCTCTTTGACTTGCTCCGGATGACGTTCATAAGACCCTACCAGAGCCAGTACAGCGGCCTCACGTACATTGCGCATGGAGTCTGTCAAAGCTGCAACCAGCTCACTGATTGCCGTGGCATCTCCTGCCTTGCCAAGGCAGTCAATCAGCGCCTTGCGTAGTAGCTTCTCATTTTTATAGGGAAGAAGTGCCGAGAGAGAGACAGGTGCAGCGATTCGGCTCAAGGCGTCAAGAATAGTAAATTGAAGTAAAAGATCCGGATGCTGCATCGCTTTAAGTAGTGCAGGTACAGCTTCTGCTGTTTTCAACTTACCGAGGTTCTCAGCTGCCGCAGCGCGCACATTGCTGTCATCATCCTCAAGACTACGGATCAGCATTGGAATGGCCTCAGGATCAGCAATGTTACCAAGGATGTCGATAATAAATTTACGGACATCGTGATCAGGACAACGGGCCTGGCTCAGGAGCATCGGCACAGCATCCCTGCCAATACGGGTCAAGATTTCAACTGCGGCATTACGCAAACCGGCATTTTCTTCGGCATGGAGAAGTTCAATAATTTCACCGACTAACTCACGACTGACAGGCATACTCAGAAATAAGTCAATCGACTGTTTACGCACTCGCCAACTGACATCACCAAAGGCCGCAAAGATCAACTCAAGCCCAGCAAGTGGATCGCCAGCAGCCAGATCACGCAACCCCTGCAAGCGGATTTCTTCGTCCGGGGAATTCAATGCACTGGTAATTTGTTCATTTTTTTCCATCATTCTTCCTGTTCCTCTAATACTTCACCCGACCCTAAACCCCCAATTCCCGACTCCGTTTTTCCAACAGATCAAGAAAGGTAGCCTCCAGAATTTTACTGTTTTGGATGACAGGGTCGGGGAATCGGTCACTGAACAAACGCCTTGCCTCTTTGATTTCCGTAGCCAACAGTTCCGACCAGTTGCCTTCAAGAATTCCCTCATCGATACGGTTCTGATAATAGAGTGAGATATCAGCAACAATGATGCGGGCAAATCGCTCGGCACGCTCACGCACAGGAACACCGTCTGCGGAGACTTCCTGATCTTCGGCCGTCTGGATCTTCTCGTTAACAGAGTGAATAAAATCAAGTGACTGAGAGACATTTTCAGCGGCTGACAACTGCTTGCCAGCCTCTTCCACTTCACCTTTCTCAGCGGGGGCAACAGCTTCAGAAGCACCAACCAGAAGACGATTTATTTTGAGAATCAAGTCATCGGGGATATGGTGCTTTTCTATATAATCATCGGCACCATAAAGCGAATTAGGTTGGCGTTTATAAGCCGCCTTATTGTAAACGGAAGACAAAAGAATAATCTTAACGTTATCGAGCCCGGGGCGCCGTCTAAGCGTATCAACCACTTCAAATGCGTAGAGCCCCTGCAGGGCAACGTCAACAACAACAATCTGAGGACGTACTGCGTCCATCGCCGCAAGGACTTCTCTGCCATCGTGACCAAGCACACCCTCATAACCGGCATGTTCGACAATATCTTTGATCGTACCACATAGCTCACGATCACTATGGGCAATCATGACTCTAACTTTTTTCTCACTTTGAACAGAGCGACTATGCGGAAGCTCTACTTTGAATGGGCTTCGACAACGAGCGCAACGCAATGTGACCCGTTTCCCGGCCAGTTTTTTACGATCCAGACGGAAGCGGGCAGCACAGGCAGGACATTTTACAATCATCAACAAACCTCAACAGGGAGACTGGTAATTTACGGCACAAACATGCTTCTGGACTAAGAGTCTGTCGTATTTATTCGTGACTCAATTTCTGTAGTTCGATTTTTTCGTCAGTTGAAAGGACTTTTTCCAAATCAATCAGCATAATCAAATCGTCATCGCGGCGAGCAACACCGAGGAAATAATCAGCGTTGGGACCTTTGATAAACTGGGGAGCTGGCGCAATTTCCTGGCGACTGAAGCGTTTCACCTCGGTCACCTCATCGACCAGCAAACCGATAATCTTGCCAGCGAGTGAGCAGACCACAATACGATTCTTGCGATTTTCTTTACTGATGGGCTGGTCAAAGCGCTTGCGCATATCAGCAACCGGGATCACTGCACCACGCAAGTTAATGACGCCTTCGATAAAGGATGGTGCTTTGGGAATGGCCGTCAACTTTTGCGGACGGATTATTTCCTTAATCTTCATTATATCCAGAGCATACAACTCCAGCCCAACCTTAAAGCAGGCAAGCTGAATCTCCTGACGTTGTACTTTTTCATCAGCCCCAGCTAGAGATATTTCATCGGCATGCATAGACATAATCAGTCAATAAATCTCTGGATAGTTTCAATGACCATGGCCGATTTAAACGGCTTGGTGATGTACCAGTCAGCACCGACCTGCTCGCCACGGGCCATGTCTTCACGACTTTTCTTGGCCGTTAGCATAACCACTGGGATGTTCTTAGTCTCATCATCCGCTTTGATACGCCGACAGACTTCAAAACCGTCAATTTCCGGCAGCATGATATCAAGCAGGACCAGATCCGGCTTAACCTTGGCAATCGCGTCAAGTGCGGCCTGACCGTCACCGACACCATGGACATCATAGCCTTTAGAGGTCAGCAGAATACTTTCCAACTTGAGCAAGCTCTCTTCATCTTCAACGATCAGAATTTTTTTCTTTAACACAACAATCTCCTTGCGAAAGCGTCAATAAAACTCAACACTCATCCTGTTCAACGTTCAATGCACTATGCAAATTCAGTAAAATAATCATGCGCCCCTGATAGCGACCAATCCCGGAAACCATCTCACGGTCCAAACCAGCTAAAACTCCCGGTGGCGGTTCGATTTCAGCATCTGCGATATTAACGACCTGATTTATACTATCAACCAAAAGTCCGACAGTGACGTCATCAAGCTGACAAACAACAATACGAGAGGCCGATGTTATCTCTGATTTACCAAGATTAAGCCGACAACGCAGGTCAAAAACCGGAGCAACAACACCACGTAGGGAAATAATCCCCAGAATAAAATCAGGAGTCCTGGGAATATCAGTAAATTCTCTAACTTTGATTATCTCGCTAATTCTCCTGATGTCCAGCGCATATTCCTCGTCACAAAGGTGAAAAGCAAGATACTGACAACTACTTTGAGCTTGAGCATCTACCTTCTCATCAAGAATGTCCGCATAGGATTCATCCGTAGCCATGACAAACTCTTCCGTTGCAGCAAAGAGTCGATCCAGCCCATCGCCAGGCTTCTGGGTCGCAACCAGAGCCTCTCCAGAGGTAACCAATGGATCTGATAACGTCGCAACACCTGTGGCCTCGTCCTGCACCTCAAGAGGTTCCTGTGCTGACTCTGAAGCCTGCGGCCCTGCTGGCTCGATAACACAGCTAGCGGCTATTGCCAGATCATCACTCTCATCCTGAGCCTTGGCCCGAGCTGTGGGCTGCCCCTTTGCTTTTTTTCGTATTTCTGCGATATCCATAGCTTTAACTCAGAGAGTTCTCCAGTTCCAACATGACAGCGTCTATAACCACTTTTTCAACCTGATCCTCTCCCCTGCCAAAACATTCGAGCAGAGCCAGGGAAGCAGCATGATTGATCATGCGCGGCGTTCCTGAAGAATATGCGTAGATAGCCTCAACCGCAACCGTACTGAACAGACCCGTTCGGCCACCAGCCTTGATGATTCTGAAGTCAAGATATTCAGCCGTTTCCTCAAGGTTGAGCGGTTTCAAGTCATATTGCATCCCGATCCGCTGTCTCAATGCTTCATAAGCACGATGTTTGAGCCGACGTTTTAACTCCGGTTGTCCCATAAGGACAATACAGATCAAGTTGCGATCATCGAGCTGGAAGTTGGTCAACAACCTGATTTCGTCAAAAGTCTCCTTGTGCGGGACCAGTTGCGCTTCGTCAATAACGACGACTGGTGTCATGCCGTTCTCATAATACTCGAAAAGTTTTTTGCCTATCTGGTCAAGCAGGTCAACTTTGAAGCGTGCTGGTTCGTCAACACCGAGATGACGCGCCAGGCTACGCAAAAACTCAAGCGGCGTCAGACGCGGGTTGATCAAACAGATAACCTTGAAGCTGTCATCAAGAGTATCCATCAGAGCACGTGACAGAGTCGTCTTGCCACAACCAATCTCACCGGTCAGCAGAACCAGATCCCGCTCCTCAACCGCATACTGCATGCGAGCAAGGGCCTCGCGATGACCACGGCTCAGAAAAAGAAACCGCGGATCGGGAGTTTTGCTGAAAGGCCTTTCACGCAGTCCAAAATAAGCTTCATACATTTACACACTCGCAACAAGTCATGAATGGAGTGAAGACTCACCGCGCAGCGCTTCAGTCATCAGCCCGGCAACGTCAAGAACCAGAATGGTTTTCTGATTGCCAAGTTCTGCCGCTCCGGCAATCCCTTTGACAAAACCAAGCGCTTTACCGAGAGATTTGATAACAACATCCTGCTGCCCCAAAAGCTCATCAACGACAAACCCCATACGCTTTTCAGCCAGGCCAACAATTGCGACAAAAAGACGGTGCTCATTATGATCGCTCGCTGTAGGCAAATCAAAAACCCGGTCAAGACGTAGCAACGATACGGTGTTTTTTCTCAACTCGATCACTTCACGCCGCTCAACAGTCTGAATAGTATCGGCATCAATCATCAGAGTTTCAAGCACAGAGTTAATGGGGATCGCATAGGTTATGTCACCTACACGCACAATCAGCGCCTTGATGATTGCCAGGGTGATCGGCAAGGTAATGATCATGCTGGAGCCCTGCCCAGGCTGGCTTTTGACCTCGATCATGCCGGAAAGGGCCGTTATGTTATTCTTGACAACATCCAGACCGACCCCGCGCCCAGAGAGATCACTCACCTCGTCACGGGTCGAGAAACCAGGCATAAAGAGCAGCTCAAAAATTTCCTCTTCGGTCAGCGTCTGGTTCGCAGAGATCAACCCTTTTTCAATCGCCTTGCGACAGACCTTATCAGTATCGATACCGCGACCATCATCATGCACTTCGATGACGACGTGATTACCTTTCTGGGAAGCCCAGAGTTCCACCAGTCCTTTCTCAGGCTTACCTGCGGCACGGCGTTCCTGGGGAGTCTCCAGGCCGTGATCGATCGCATTACGGATGATATGCATGAGTGGATCAGAGACGTCCTCAATGATCAGCTTATCAAGTTCGGTGTCCGCACCCTTGATATCAAGGTCAACTTTCTTACCTTGTTCATTGGACACCCGCCGCACAATTCTAGTCATCTTGTCAAAGAGTTGACCCACTGGAACCATACGCACATCCATAACGCCTTTTTGCAGCTCGTGCAAACGGCGTTCAAGAATACGTGTGGTCTTAGCAAGATCTGTGGCCAGCTCCTTTTCATCAGTATTCTTGAGACGATCACCAATATTGACAATAGCACTCTTTGAGAGAACCAGTTCGCCAACGATGTTCATCAGCAGGTCAAGCTTGTCGATATCAACTCTGACCGTGCGGCTGATTGACCTTAATGAGCTGCTACCACCATCAATATCTGCAACCACTGCAGGCAGCTGTGGCTGAGCCGCAACCGTTGCAACAGCTGAGGGTTCCTCCAGAACGAAGCCTTCTGGTTCGGGCTCAGCGACCACATCACCGTAAGTGTGAATATCAATATTTTCACGACTCAGCAGCAATTCGATGTCGGCCGGATTCAAGTCACTGCCGAAAAGGATCTGAAACGCAATCCGTTCGCTGATATCACCGACCGATGGTAAAGTACTGACAACCTCACCCTGTTGCTTGAGTTGCTGAGTAATTTCGGCGAGTTCCTGATCAAAGCTGGCCAGGTCGAAATCCATGCGCAGCATGTGAATATGACGACCCTTACGGACATTTTCGAGCAGCCGGTGCTCTTCGTACTCGGTAAGAACGTTCAGTATCGATCGGGTCAATATTCAGGTCGGCCAGTGGGTCCTCTTCAGCCTGCACATCACCCACAGCAGCCTGACTCATCTGCGCCAGGATGGGACCCAGATCGAGGGTGAAGTTCTCATCGTTACTTTTACCATCAATCAGATTGATTAGAACATCGAGAGAGCTGAAGAGGGTGTCGACCACAAATTGGTTGAAAGGAACTTTGCCAAGGCGCAAACCATCCAGCAGATTTTCCATGGAGTGGGAGAGCTCAGAAAGGTCATCAAAGCCAAACATACCGGCCAGGCCCTTAATTGAATGAGCACCCCGAAAGATACCGTTGAGCACATCGGGGTCACAATCACCAGAATCGACAGAATCTGCTAGATTGACCAGGTCAAGATTAAGTGACCCGATAATTTCCTCGGTTTCACTGATGAAATCCTTGAGGGCTTGTGAAGAGCTCTTATCAGACAAGTCACCCCTCCAGGTATTCGCGTATCAGTTGTTGCAACTGATCCGGAGCAAAAGGTTTGACAAGATAGGCGTTGGCACCAAGAGCCATTCCCTTCTCCCTGTCACGCTCACTTCCTTCAGTACTGATAATGAAGAGCGGGGTTTCCCGATAGTTTTCGTTATTACGGATGAAGCTGACTAATTCCAGGCCGTTAATATCCGGCATATTAATGTCAGTAATAATCAGGTCTACCTTTTCACGCGGCAGAATCCGCAAGGCCTCAAAACCATTAGCCGCCTCAACGGTCTCATAGTCACCCATCGCCACGATTGTCGAAACAATGAGCGAGCGCATAGTCAGCGAGTCTTCAGCTATCAGAATTTTCTTATTCACTACAGCAGACTCCTTAGAAACAGCTATAAAGCCTCATCCCTTACTCATCATGCGGCGCTCAAGTAGAGCTTTTTCCATCGCCAGGCCTGCCTGGGAAAGGAATATTTCCAGCGATTCTGTATCACCAACCGGCTTCTCGTTAGGAAGGTTATCACCATAAAGGACGGCGACCACTCTGCCTTCACTAATCAACGGGCCGACAAAAACCTCACCAGGGCGTTCCCCGCCCAGTTGATCGAAGAAGTAATTGTTCAACTCAGTTTCTCTCGGTTCTCTACGGTAGGGAGCAAAAGATTGCAAAGCTTCTGTAAAGATATGCTTTTCTGCTTTTGGCAGCTTGATATTTCGTACCCGAACATCTGCAGACTCACCTTCCAGTTCAATACCAAACTGTCCCAGACCAACGATCTCATCTTCCTTAACCAGAAGAATCACAGCTCGATTCATCAATTCGCTGGCAAAACGCAGAATCAGCAGAATAATCCCACCGCCGAGAGAAGGGTTGCTCAGCTCTTGCAACATGCCACGCAACAGATGTAATCCAGGTGACTGCAGAGTAGCTTGCGGCGAAACACCGGTTGCCACCTCACCCATTTCCTTGAGCAGTTCCGCGCCGATATTGTACATGCCTTCAGCTGCATGCTCATCGTCAGCGGGCTTTTCACTGAGGGCGATAATTGCATCAACCAGAGCAATCAAGCCATCACGACCACGCTCATCAAGAACTTCATTTTTTTTCGGTTTGGGGAAAAGAGTCGGCACGCCAAAGTTGCGTACGCTCTGCTCCGCCTCCTGATTCGGATGATCCGACATGACGAGAATTTGGAAATCAGGGTACTTCTGACGAACTTCCTCAAGTAGTTCAAGACCACCGAGAACGCCACTACCATCACGGCGAGGCATAATAAGATCGATAACAAGAGTTGTCGATTGCGGATCGGCACCCTCCACCGCTCCTAAAAAGGAGAGATAATTGGTGAAAACATGAACCTGAGCCTTGCGCTCCTGTAGCAGGGTAGCGATTTGTTCGGCAGTGTCTGGATCGTCGTCAACGACGATAAACCGGTGAGCCAGCAACTGACTCTCAGCCTCTGAGACCACAGATTTGCTAGTGACGGTCTCACCCTTGACTTCAGCCAACAGCTGATCAATATCGACCAGAGATTCACCCTGTTCATCGTCAGTTTCACCACGATGGCGCCTTCATCAAGAAGACGGCTGCCTTCCATCGCCAGCCATTGCGGGTTGAGGCCACTGTCGAGCATGAATTGCAGAGGGTTCAGATTGGTGGCCGCCAATTCTCCAGGGTCACCAAGCTCAAAAGAAAATGACCCTTCATCCCAGCTGAAAAAACTATAGACAACCTTTTCTACCTGTTCACGAACAGCCTTCTCAATGTCCTCGCGATCAACCCCAAAATCACTGACCAGGATGTCGCCGATGCGACGCTCATCATCGCTTTTCTGCTGGATGACCAGAGCTTTTTTAAGCATCTCCATGTCAGCCATACCTTCACGCAGAACAAGGTCGCCTAGGTTTTCTGGATGGGTGGAAGCTGACGCACGAATGACCTGGCCGTCAAAAAAAATGACACGCCCTTCCCGTTCACGGCTGGTCAACTGCAAAACACCGGACTTACGGCTTAGGCTGACAATCTGGAGGATTTCCCCCAGGCCGAGATCTTCAAGGTTACCAACAAGGCTCATAAGCTCTTCGTGAAAACATCAACACTAAAAGGGACACAAATATGACGTAACAATCGGAAATTAAACAGCAAACAATATACTTCAATGAGGGCTGTCAAGTAAAGACTATAAAGCTGTAGTGTTAGTCCCAGATAGTAATGTCCCCTTTGTCCAAGTTACAAATGTCCCCTTAGCAACTTTTGAAAGGGGACCCGATGACAAAGGAAATATATTCAATGAGCAACAAAGAACTGGATCGTCTTACGGTTATGAAAGCACTCGATTCCCGTACGATCAAACAGAAACACGCGGCTGCCCAACTTGGGCTGAGCATTCGCCAAACCAAGCGTTTATTGAAAGACTATCGTCAAAATGGTGTTGCTTCTCTGATTTCACGACGGCGAGGGCGTCCTAGTAATCGTTGTCTTGCAGAATCGATTAGGACCAATGCCCTTGATCTTATCCGCAAGCACTATCATGATTTTGGCCCAACGTTTGCTCATGAGAAACTCACCGAGAATCATGATCTTGACCTCTCTGTTGAAACACTACGCCAGTGGATGATTGCTGAAGGTATATGGCAATTCAAACAGCGAAAGACAAAGCAGGTTTTTCAAATGCGTGAGCGTCGTTCTCGACTCGGCGAGTTGGTACAGATTGATGGTTCTCCCCATGCTTGGTTTGAAGACCGTGCCGAAACCTGCACCTTGATTGTCTTCATCGACGATGCAACATCACAATTGCTTTATTTGCGCTTTGTCCCGGCAGAGACAACCCAAGCGTACATGGACGCCTTAAATGCCTATATGGCTCGCTATGGCCGCCCTGTGAGCCTCTATTCTGACAAACATGGTGTCTTCCGTGTCAATGCCAAAGAAGCCACTTCAGGAAATGGCCTGACACAATTTGGCCGCACGTTAGAGACCCTGGACATTGAATCCATCCATGCAAACTCACCTCAGGCAAAAGGACGTGTAGAACGGGCCAATCAAACTCTCCAAGACCGCTTGATCAAGGAGATGCGACTACAGAGCATCGACAGTATGGACGCGGGAAATGCTTTCCTGGACAATTTCCGCCAGGACTACAATCAACGCTTTGCTGTTGTCGCTAAAAGTCAAGAAAATGCGCA
>PVMK01118920.1_pt1 | contig 23242 bp, 15 predicted proteins | sample 1853481 | NCBI WGS metagenome assembly PVMK01 (sample SAMN08533507, study PRJNA380276) | Marine sediment metagenome, whole genome shotgun sequencing project. | reverse complement strand
CCAATCAACGATATCTGAAATCACCACTGTTGGTAAACGGCAGTCATCCTGTTTTTATTCCTACGCACGACTTAGAGGCTCTCGACAGGTGGAGTCATTGCTCATAATATTGCACCTAACCTGTCCTGGGTGTGAATTACGACTGTTGGTTAAACCAACAATCCGTCGTTGGGATACTTCTTCTTCACCGGAGTACCGGAGTATTGGAGGGATGGAGTGTTGGAAGAAAAAAAATCGAATATATTCCACGCATAGACCAATACTCCAGCACTCCATAACTCCGGCTTCAAAACAGCAACTGACAACCATAAACCAGCGGCGCATTTTTTACCCCCCAACAATCTTGATTTTCACCAACCTGTCTCACCCTGAAATCTTTTTTTGCGCATGCTTATCCCCCTCGCTTTTTTAGCTATAAAGCCTTTATTGATGCTTGCCTTGTCTTGTTCATTAAGGTATAGGTAACCGTTCACAGGTTCAAGGTTGCCCTGGCCTCTCTCCGAGCTGTAGGCTCTCCGGAAGCCGGCTCGTAGCGGCGCGATCCTACGCCTCGGAGAGAAGCGGCCTCGGAGCGTGCGACTTATAGGATCATATTAAGGATGGGGTCGATTTTGCCATGTTGTTTACCCTATTCAATCGAAAATATTCAATCGTTACACAATGATGAGTCAAAAAAAACCAATAGCTGTGGTCGGGATGGCCGGTTTGTTTCCCGGGGCCGGCAACATTGATATCTTCTGGCAAAACATCCTAAAAGGGGTGAATGCTTGCGGTGAAGTACATCCCCATCGTTGGCGCGTTGCTCCTGACTCGATGGTTCACCCGGAACCCCAACCGGATAAAGCTTATTCCAAGCACTGCGGTCTCATAACTGATTTTCAATTTGATCCTGCCGGTATTGATATCGACCCCGACCTGTTGACCGCACTCGACCCGCTTTATCACATCGTGCTGCAGGTCGGCAAAGAAGTCCTTAAAGGCCTTCGGCAAACATCGCTAAACCGTCGGCGCACCGGTGTGGTTCTGGCTGCCATCGCACTGCCGACCGACGCGACTTCTGAGATTACCACCCAGATCCTGGGCTCCGCCTTTGAAGAAAAATTATTCACTGACTTGACTCATGACAAATTTAATGCTGATGTTACATCTTACTCCCGCGCTCAATATTTGTCCGGCAGGGTAACAAGCCTGCCTGGCGCTATTCTGGCCAGAGCTTTTGGTCTTGGCGCTGGAACTTACACCCTCGACGCCGCTTGCGCATCTTCCCTTTATGCAGTCAAACTGGCCTGTGACGAATTGCATGCCCATCGTACGGATGCCATGCTGGCAGGCGGCGTTTCAAGACCCAATTGTCTGTTTACCCAGGTCGGCTTCAGCCAGCTAAAAGCATTGTCCCCCTCCGGGCGCTGCGCCCCCTTTGATGAAGGTGCCGATGGGCTTGTTGTTGGAGAAGGTGCCGGCATACTGGTTTTAAAGCGTCTGGCGGATGCTCTGCGCGACAGGGACCCGATTTTCGGTTTGATTCATGGCGTCGGTCTTTCCAATGATATCGGGGGAAATTTGCTTGCTCCGGACAGTGAAGGCCAGATGCGCGCCATGAACGGCGCCTATGAATCCAGCGGCTGGTCTCCCCATGATATCGATTTGATCGAGTGTCATGGCGCCGGAACGCCCCTGGGAGACCTGACGGAGCTCCACAGTTTGGAAAAATTGTGGGGAGAATCCGGCTGGGTAAAAAATCAGTGCGCCATCGGTTCGGTGAAATCCATGATCGGCCATTTGTTGACCGCCGCCGCCGCCGCCGGAATGATTAAGACGTTGCTGGCATTGCACCATAAAATCTTACCTCCTTCATTGAATTTCAATAAAGCCCCCCGGCACAGCCCCTTGTTCAACAGTCCTTTTCGCGTGCAGACACAACCTGAAACCTGGCAGCGCAGGAAAGAAAATCGACCGCGACGTGCAGCGGTGAGTGCCTTTGGTTTTGGCGGCATAAACGCCCATTTATTGCTGGAAGAATGGGATTCGAATTCGGCAGGCGGATGGCGCAAGTCGCAAAGTAATCCGGCTGAATTTTTGAACTTGGACGGCGGAAAATTGAAAGTGGAAAGCGCCATAGAAAAACCCATTTTAAATCACTCTTTAACTTCAAATTCAAAATTCAAAATTCAAAATTCCGATATCGCCATCATCGGTATGGCAACGGTGTTCGGATCGTTAACCTCTTTGCACGATTTTCAGGAACTGATTTTTAACGGTAAAACAAATTTAAAACCCCGTCCCGACCATCGTTGGAAAGGATGCGATCAGGCAGCCGCCCGGGAGCTCGGGAATCAATCGTTAATCGGGGGATTCTGCGGTGATGTATCCATTGCCGCCGGTGAGTTTCATATCCCGCCCAAAGAAATCCCGGATATTCTCCCTCAGCAGCTCCTCATGCTGAAAGTCGCGGCGGCAGCCATGAAGGATGCCGGATTTGCATTGCGAGAAAAGCGGCCGGACATGGGAGCCGTTATTGGCATTGATTTTGATTTCGAAGCCGCCAATTTTCATTTGCGCTGGCATCTGTCCAATGTGATTGACCGCTGGGCGGAAAAACTCGGATGGGATCCCCAAAATAACGAAAAACACACCTGGCTGGAATCATTGCAAGACGCCTGCAACCCGCCTCTCACTGCCAGCCGCACACTAGGCGCTTTAGGCGGCATCGTCGCCAGCCGAATCGCCCGGGAATTTCGCCTCGGCAGCCCGAGTTTCGTAGTATCCTGTGAAGAGGCCTCCGGTTTAAAAGCACTTAATATCGGCGTAAGAGCTTTGCAGCAAAATGAGGCGCAAGCATTTTTAGTGGGAGCTGTGGATTTAAGCGGTGATGTCCGCAACATTATTTTGGCACACCGAAATAGAGCATTCTCACAACGCCAGAGCATCCGCCCCTTTGATGGTTCTGCAGACGGGACCCTGCCCGGCGAAGGGGCTGCGGCACTGGTCATCAAACGGCTTGACCGCGCAATTGCCGATGGCGACAGAGTATATGCCGTCATTAAAGGAATCGGCAGCGCAAGCGGCGGCGGCGTTGACACAAATCTGCCTTCAAAAGAAGCCTATGTTCGCTCCCTCAAACGTTGTTTTCGGGAAGCCGGGATTGCACCCTCGACGATTAGCTTTATGGAAACTCATGGCAGCGGCCACCCCGCAGAAGATAACCTGGAATCCCTGGCCCTGCATGAAATTATGGGAAATCAAAATGCTCCCTGTGCCATTGGATCCATCAAGGCCAATATCGGTCACACCGGTGCTGCCGCCGCGTTGGCTTCCGTGGTCAAAACCGGATTAAGCCTTTATCATGAAATCATCCCGCCGTTGACAAACTTCACGACGCCTGAAAATTCGCTCTGGCATCAGAATAAGTTCCACTTTCCTGCCTATCCTCAGTTCTGGCTCAGAGATCGCAAGGACGGTGTGCGCAACGCAATGGTCGGATCCATGACAACCGACGGCAATTGCATGCATGTCATACTTGCAGGGTTTGACTACGAGTCGCAAAATATAATTAAAAATGATGTCATTCAAAAAATTCGGCTGGAACGAAAAAAACCACTGGGATCGCAACGTTTGGGACTCTTTGCCATTGAGGGAGAAAGCATAAAATCCCTGCTTTCCGCTCTGGACTCACTCAATCAGCACATTGAAAGGCACCTTGCTGCCCACAATGGTGATGGCCGAAATGTCCAAGGTGCCGCCGTCGAAGCAGCCGCCCGCACATGGTATCTTAAAAACGGTGCCCATCCAAAGGCCCCATACGCCCTTTCGATTGTTGCAGATGATTTGTCCCAATTAAAAGACCTGATTGTTGAAGCCCGGCAGGCGGTTGTATCGGCTATCCCCCGGAACATATCGCAAAGGAGCGGTATCAACTATGCGCCCAATCCTTTGGGACACACAGGGGAACTGGCCTTTGTCTTTCCGGGTTCGGGCAGCCATTATTTGAGCATGGGTCGGGGTATCGGGGTGCATTGGCCGGAGATATTGCACCGCATGGATGCGCGAACCCTGCAATTAAAGACCCAGCTGATACCGCAATGTTATGTCCCCTGGCGGGTTTCGTGGGAGCCGGGCTGGCAGAAATCGGCCTATCAGAAAATCATCTCCGATCCTCTGATAATGATCTTCGGCCAGGTGGTTCACGGATCTGTGGTCGCCGAACTGATGGCGCATTTCAGCATCAAGCCCTCAGCCGTAATCGGGTACAGTCTGGGGGAGTCGGCGGCATATTTTGCCATGGGTGTGTGGCCGGAACGGGGTGAAATGCTGCAGCGTATGAGAAAAACCGATTTGTTTTCCACTGAACTTGCCGGTCCCTGCAATGCGGCCCGCAAGGTATGGGATGTTGCCCCCGATGAAGATGTCGACTGGTGCGTGGCGGTGGTGAACCGCGCGGCGCATTCGGTCCGCCGGATCGCCGGCCGATATGAAACCACCCGCCTGCTGATCATAAACACGCCCCATGAATGCGTCATTGGCGGCCGCAGGCAGGATGTCCGGGCCGCTATAAAAGAACTCAAATGCGAGGCCATTTATCTGGATGGTGTCGTTACGGTGCATTGTGACGCCCTGAGGCCGGTCGTGGACGACTACAGGGATTTGCATGTTTTCCCAACCCATCAACCGGCAGGCATCCGCTTTTACAGCTGCGCCCTCGGACGGTCTTTCAAGTTAACGGCAAAAAAGGCGGCCGACTCCATCCTTAACCAGGCATTGCACGGTTTTGATTTTACGGCAACGGTGCATCAGGCTTACCGGGACGGCGTACGGATATTCCTGGAGATGGGACCCTATTCCTCCTGCACCCGCATGATCGACAGCATCCTGCAGAACAAACCTCATCTGGCGCTTTCAGCCTGTATCCGGGGAGAAGACGACTACACGACCCTCGTTAAGGTCCTGGCCGCTTTAATCGCTGAGCGGGTGCCGGCTGATCTTGAAAAACTTTACGGCCCCAAATCTTATCCTCCGGCGATGATTGAACCGGCCGATAAAATCTCCCAAAACCCGATAAAGGTAGTAATCGGCGGAAAAACACTCTCCCCTGCCCTGCCGTATGTAGAAGACAGAGGACCTCTCGAATTCGGAATGCGGAATGCGGAATGCGGAATTGTTGAAGATAGAGGACCTTTCGAAGGCGGAATTCGGCCTCCGGCCCATAGGGGCTTACGCCCCGGAGGGAATGCGAAAGGCGGAATTGGCGAAGACAGAGGACCTTTGGAATTCGGATTGCGGAAGGCGGAAGGTGTAATTATAGGGGGGAAGACAGATGACGGAGACCAGAGAACAGATGACAGAGAACAGATGACAGAAAACGGAGGCCCGGAGAATCCAGTATCGAGGTGTCAAGTATCGAGCATCCGATATCCGGCAGTCGGAAACCGCAAACCAGAGACCGGCGGCCAGTTCCCGGTTTTCGGATTTGATCGAAACTGCCGAGAAAATAGCAAAAACCACCGCCGACACTCATCAAAAATTCCTAAAATTCTCCAATGAACTCACCCAGGGCTACAGCAAGACCTTTGCCCTGCAAACAAAACTCCTGGAACTTGGCATTCAGCAGCCCGAAAAGTCTATTCCGCATTCCCTCCGGGGCGTAGACGTAGACCCCTATGGCTTCCGGCTCGTAGATCGAGCCTACAGCTCGGAGAGGCCGGAGGCCGCATTCCAAATTCCGACTTCTGAATCCTCCATTCCGCATTCCGCATTCCGACTTCCGCATTCCAACGTGGCCTTTTCCCGCCGGGACTGCCTTGAATTTGCCACAGGTTCTGTCGCCAGGGTACTGGGGCCCGAGTTTGCGGTGGTTGACGCTTATCCGATCCGAGTACGGTTACCGGATGAACCCCTGATGCTGGTGGACCGCATCCTGTCGGTTGAAGGCAAAAAAGGATCCCTGGGTGCCGGACGTATTGTCACCGAGCATGATGTATTGCCGGGAGCATGGTACCTGGACGGCGGACATGCCCCCGTTTGTATATCCGTCGAAGCCGGGCAGGCCGATCTGTTTCTGTGTGCCTATCTGGGCATCGACCTGGCGGTGAAAGGAAAAAGAACCTACCGGCTGCTGGATGCCGCTGTTAAATTTCATCGTGAAATGCCCCTCCCCGGTGAGACAATTCGTTATGAAATTGAGATCCATAAATTCATCCGTCAGGGGGAAACGTATTTATTCCTCTTCAGCTTCAGCGGATTTATCGGCGATACACCCCTTATCACCATGACCGACGGCTGTGCCGGATTCTTTACCGAAGAAGAAGTTAAAAATTCCGGCGGCATCATATTAACCGGCGATGACACCGGACCCGTTACCGGAAAAAAGCCTTCCGACTGGAAACCACTGATCACACTGAACAAAGAAAGTTATGATGATTCGGCGGTAGAGGCGCTTCGTACCGGCAATACGGCCGGATGTTTCGGTAAGGTCTTTGCGGGAATCACTCTGCCTGCCTCACTCAGACTTCCCGGAGGCCGCATGAAACTGATCGACCGCATCATCAATCTGGACCCTGTCGGCGGGCGCTACGGCCTGGGGCTGATTCAGGCAGAAGCTGATATCCATGCCGATGATTGGTTTTTAACCTGTCATTTCGTAGACGACAAGGTCATGCCGGGAACACTGATGTACGAGTGCTGCGCCCACACTTTGAGAGTTTTCATGCAGCGCATGGGCTGGGTGTCGGATAAACCGGGCGTTTTTTATGAACCCGTTATCGGTGTGCTAAGCAACCTGAAGTGCCGCGGACCGGTAACACCTGAAACCCGCCGGGTTGTCTATGAAGTCGAAATCAAGGAATTCGGATATGGGCCCCAGCCCTATGTTATCGCGGACGCACACATGTATGCGGACGGAGACCGCATTGTGTGGTTTGAAAATATGTCCATCCGGATGAGCGGTATCACCAGGGAAGAAATCGAGGACTTTTGGGACCGGAAGACAAAGAAAGCCGGCCGGCGTGATTCACCTGTGAAGCGTCCGGCTGTCTTTGAGCGCCGCCACATCCTTGAAATCGCCGTCGGAAGCCCCTCCAAAGCCTTCGGTGAGCGCTATAAACCCTTTGATCGAGACAGGTTTATCGCTCGGCTGCCCGGGCCGCCTTTTATGTTCATCGACAGGATAACAAAGGTTGAACCCGAACCCTGGGTAGTCAAACCAAATGGCTGGATCGAAGCTGAATATGATGTCCCACCGGATGCCTGGTATTTTCGAGCCGAGGGCGCACGCGGCGGCGCCGCTCAGCATTATTCTGGAAATTGCGTTGCAGCCCTGCGGTTGGCTGGCAGTCTACATGGGCTCAGCCCTGAAGAGTAAAAAGGATCTCCGGTTCAGAAATCTCGGCGGCCGGGCGACCCTTTTTCATGAACTGTCGCCGGATTTAAAAACCGTGTCCGTCAAAACACGGTTGACCAAGGCTGCGGAGGCCGGCGACATGATCATCGAGCATTTTGATTTCGAAGTACGGCATCGAGATCGAAAAATATATGCCGGCAACACCAATTTCGGTTTTTTTACCCTTGAAGCCCTGGCAGTCCAGGAAGGCATCCGCGATGCGGATAAACAGGTGTACACGCCCACCCGGGCGGAATTGCAACGCAGCCGGCCCCATGAGTTCAGTGACCTTTCCCCCCCTCTCGCCGCGGGACCTGGAACGGGTACCGGCCCGCGGACTAACCCTGCCGGCCAAAGCCATTCGAATGATCGACCGGATTGAAGCCTATATCCCTGACGGCGGCCCGATGGGTCTGGGATTTATACGGGGAACCAAGACGGTCGATCCCCGGGAATGGTTCTTTGATGCCCATTTTTATCAGGATCCTGTGCTTCCAGGTTCACTGGGAATTGAATCTTTCATCCAGCTGCTCAAGTATATGGCTCGACAACGCTGGCCGCATCTGGTCGACAGCCACCGGTTTGGGCTGCTCACGGGAAAACCTTACAGCTGGATCTATCGCGGCCAGATCCTGCCGAAAAACCGGCTGATCACAGTTGAAGCCATGGTCACCGAAGTTAAAGAACACCCTTTTCCGACCATAACGGCTGAAGGTTATCTGCAAGTGGACGGGCTTTATATTTACAAATTCGAAGATTTTGGTATAAACCTATTGGAAATTTGACGGAGATCCTTTTTTTAATGGGCATTGTGTAAAGAGGGGTATGTATGTCGTATAGGCCCTTAGCGGGTTTTATCTGATAACATGTTGTAAGAAACCGAAGGTGTCAGGTGTCAGCAATTAAAAATTTCAAATAACAAATCACAAATATCAAACAAATAACAATGACCAAAATTCAAAATTCCAAACAATTGACGTTTGATCTTATTTGAGACCTGGATATTGTAATTTGGAATTTATTTGTTATTTGATGCTTGTTATTTGTTATTTCCGGTTTATCCGGATTTAGGCCCTTATCAGGTTTTATCTATCAACATGTTATCGGAAAATGAGGGTTTCAGGTGTCAGCCCAGCCGCCGGCCTGAAAAGCGACCAGTTTGATCGAAAATAAGACTTCGGCTTTGCTGAGTTTATAATAAACGAATATCGAACAATGACTGTCGAATCACGAAGGAATGTATTCTGCCGATTTTATCTAAAAAGATAGAGCGCAGCGATTCCACCCTTCGTCATTCGATTTTTCAGAGTTTGTTTTTCGATTTGACCGGCTGTTTTTTGGCTGGCGGCGACGCTGAAACCTGAAACCTGACACCCGACACCTGAAACCTATAGAACTTAGGGGCTTCGCCCCAATTGGAATGTTGGAATGCTGGAATAGTGGCCTCCGGCTCGTAGGGTAGCGCCTACGCCTCGGAGAGATTAATGGTCCCGCCACCGGCGGGATTGATGATAAAATTAAAATGGTTAATATCCTTTAGAAAACCAATATTCCATCGTTCCACCATTCCATTATTCCATTTCCGGGGCAAATTCGGAAGCCCCAAAAAACCTCTATATTCTCAGTAGGTTGTAGAAATTCCGAGACATTAAATTATTCGATATGCTTTATTCTAAAGTCTACATCGAAGCCTTCGGCTACGAACTTCCGCCGAACGTCGTCACTTCAGACGATCTGGAACTGCGCCTGGAACCGCTTTACAAAACCCTCCATTTCCAGAAAGGACAGCTGGAAGCGATCACCGGCATCCGGGAGCGCCGGTTCTGGGACCCGGGATTCAATATGCATAGCGGCGCCGTTATGGCCGGAAAAAAAGCTCTGGAAGATTCCAGTATTACAGCGGATGATGTCGGCATGCTGATCTACGGTGGTGTCTGCCGGGATAATTTGGAACCTGCTACCGCCTGCGCCGTTTCCGACGGTCTGGGATTGGGGCCTGAAACCCAGATATATGATGTTTCCAATGCCTGTCTGGGTATTCTAAATGGAATGCTTCAGGTGGCCAATGCCATCGAGCTCGGACAAATCCAGGCCGGGCTGGTGGTTTCCTGTGAATCCGCCCGTCAGATTATAGACACCACCATAGAGCGGCTCCTGAAGACTGCAGACATGGAAGTTTTCAAAAAAACCATTGCCACGCTGACCGGTGGTTCCGGGGCAGTGGCGGTAGCTCTGACGGACGGCTCTCTTTCCTCCGCCGGTCACCGTATCCTTGGTGGGGTTGCCAGAAACGCCACGGCCTTTCATAAGCTGTGTGTATGGGGACCCGATACCGGTATTCCTGCAAGCGGGCTGCATATAATGGAAACCGATTCAGTCGGTGTTCTGAAAAACGGCGTGGCATTGGGGGTCGAAACATTTGCAGCCTTGCGCAAAGAACTGTCCTGGTCGAATGTTCAACCGGATAAGATAATCTGTCATCAGGTGGGCGCCACCCATCAGCAAACAATCCTCAACGCCGTTGGAATGCCCCCATCCTGCGATTTTACAACATTCCAGTATTTGGGCAACATCGGAACGGTTTCATTGCCCGTCACGGCCGCGATTGCCGATGAAAGAGAATTTTTTCGGCGCGATGATCTGGTCGGATTCCTGGGAATCGGCAGCGGCCTCAATTGCATGATGCTGGGAATACGGTGGTAGAAGCGGAATGCGAAAATTGGAATGTGGAATGCGGAAACCAAAAAAAATTAATTTTTCTTTTAACACTTTCAGCTTTGAGCCTTGAGCTTTCAGCTTATTCAGGCTTTGAGCTTAAAATCGCTTCGATCCTTGAACTTTCAGCTTTGAGCTTAAATTACGATCTAAACCATCAAAACGAACTAACGAACTAAACGATCCAAACGAACTAAACCATCTAAACGAACTAACGATCCAAACGAACAAACGTTGAAAAGAAAACCCATCGACATATCAGGTTTGCGACATCTCTATCCGTTCACTTCCCATTACCTGGATTTAAACGGTCTTAAGTATCATTATATCGATGAGGTGAAGGTGACCCGATTGTGATGGTCCATGGTAATCCGACCTGGTCTTTCTACTATCGAGAACTGGTCAAGGCGCTGAGCGGGAATTATCGCAGCATTGTACCCGATCATATCGGATGTGGTTTATCGGATAAACCTGAAGTGGCAGTTTATGATTACAGACTGCGCAGCCGGATCGACGATCTGGACAATCTGCTGGATACCCTCGCCCTCGACGAAAAGATTACCCTGATCCTTCACGACTGGGGCGGGATGATCGGCATGGCATATGCGCTCAGGCATCCCGAAAAAATACGCCGGTTGGTGGTGATGAATACGGCTGCTTTTTTACCGCCCCCCGCAAAACGAATTCCCCTGCGCCTGAGCATCATCCGCCGTACCGGACCCCTGGCCGACCTGGCAGTTCTTGGCTTCAATCTTTTCGCAGTGGGCGCCTTATTCATGGCATCCGAAAAAAGACTTTCCGCAGAAGTCAAAAAAGGACTTACAGCACCCTATAATTGCTGGAAAAATCGCATTGCCACCTTAAAGTTTGTCCAGGATATTCCGCTGGCGGAAAAAGATCCAAGCTACCGGCTGGTTAAGCAGATCGATGATCAATTGCAGGCCCTCTCGAAATTGCCCATGCTGATTTTCTGGGGAGAACACGATTTTGTATTTGACCATGATTACCTGTCTGAATGGCAACGCCGCTTTCCGGAGGCCGAGGTTCATCGTTTCCCGGATGCAGGCCACTATGTGCTTGAAGATGTACCTGAAAAAATTATCCCGCTCACGCAGGATTTCTTAAAACAGCACCCACTTTAGGGGAAAGAATCCGGGCTCGGAGGGCCCGGCTTTAAATTGCCCCCAAGTGGGCTCTGGGATTAAATAGCAGGAGTACTGGAGTATTGGAGTATTGGAGTCATGCCGTATTGCGAAATATCAAATTACAAGCACCAAATTCCAATGAAATTCCAAATTCCAATATTCAAATACAAAGTCCGGTTTGGAACTTTGAATTTTGATCATTGTGATTTGCCCTTCGACCTAGCTCAGGGTGGTGAGTCCTTCGACTTTGCTCAGGACCGTGAGCCTGCCGAACGGCTTGTCGAACCGTTTGGAGTTTGTGATTTGTTATTTGGAATTTTTAGTAAATACAGCACTCCAATGCTCCAGTACTCCAACACTCCGGCACTATATTTTCGGTAAAGCCGGCTATTTCTGACCTGACCCCAAAGACCAGGTTCTCAATACTAGAAATAAATATGTGCAAACCGGATCCAAACAACAGCGACTACGTCAATATCGCCTCTTATCTGACACGCATGGCAAAAGCCCAACCGCATAAGCGGGCAGTGGTTTATCCGGCGGGTCGGGATAAAAAAGGCCGTATTGCCTATTCACATCTGACCTTTCTACAGCTCGATCAGGAATCAGATTGTCTGGCTCACGGTCTGACGGCCGCCGGTGTCACCCACGGCACCCGAACCGTTCTGATGGTGAAACCGAGCCCGGATTTTTTTGCCCTGATATTCGCCCTTTTCAAAACCGGGGCCATACCGGTGGTGGTCGATCCCGGCATGGGAATTCAGCGCATGGTCGGCTGTTTTAAATCAAGTCGTCCCGAGGCCTTCATCGGCATCCCCCTGGCCCACATGGTTCGGACCGTCTACCCCGGATTTTTTAAAACCGTCAAAACCTGGATCACGGTGGGTCGACGCTGGTTCTGGGGAGGCCTCACATTAGAGCAACTCCGGCAATCGCCCGGCAAGTCTTACGCCTGCGCCAAAACCGGTCGGGACGATATGGCGGCCATCCTTTTTACCACCGGCAGTACCGGACCGGCAAAGGGGGCTGTGTATTCCCATGGCAATTTCGATGCCCAACTCAAACAAATTCAAACCCATCTGAATATGTCATCAGACGAAATTGATTTGTCCACCTTTCCCCTTTTCGCCCTGTTTTATCCGGCTCTGGGAATCACTTCGGTCATCCCCGAAATGGATCCCACCCGGCCGGCCAAGGTTAACCCCGAGCGTATCATCGAAGCAGTCGACAACCAGGGGGTAACCAACATGTTCGCCTCACCGGCACTCCTGAACCGCGTCGGCCGTTACGGTCAACAAAAAGGAATAAAACTGCCTTCGCTAAAACGAGTTATTTCCGCCGGTGCTCCCGTGTCTGCAGATAATATCGAACGCTTTAGCGCGCTATTAAATGATGACGCTGAAATTCACACACCCTATGGGGCCACTGAGGCGGTTCCGATTATATCAATTAAAAGCAGGGAAATTCTGACGGAAACCCGACAACTCAGCGAAAAAGGTTATGGAATCTGCATCGGACGACCTATAAACAATATTGACATTCGAATTATACGCATCAGCGACGATCCCATTGAAAGATGGACCAATGATCTGACGATCCCCCGGGGTGAAATCGGCGAGATTACGGTTAAAGGGGCCCTGGTCAGCCGCATGTATTTCGAAAATCCGGCTGCCGATGCCCTTGCCAAGATTAAAGAAGGCAATGAAGTCCGCCACCGCATGGGAGATTTGGGCTGGATGGATGAAAAGGGCCGTCTCTGGTTTTGCGGTCGCAAGAGCCATCGGGTCATTTCTGCCGAGGAAACCCTTTTTACCATACCCTGTGAGGCCATCTTTAACAATCATCCCCGGGTATTTCGCAGCGCGCTCGTGGGTGTCGGCCCCCGGCTGCACCAGCGGCCGGTAATTATCGTTGAACTTGAAAAGACGGATACCCGCCTCAACCTTCGAAAGCTGGGAAAAGAGCTGCTCAGTATGGCAGCGGCCAACAAATTGACAAAAAACATTCAGACCGTATTGTTTCACAAAGCGTTTCCGGTGGACATTCGCCACAATTCTAAAATCTTTCGGGAAAAACTTTCAATTTGGGCTGAGAAAAGAATACAATGAATCCAACAACATCCGGTAAGGCAGCATCCCGACCCACGGTTTTAGTAACCGGCGGCGGCGGGTTTCTCGGCAGCGCGATCATCGAACATCTGGTTGCCCGCGGCGATGCAGTTCGCAGTCTGTCCCGTGGTGATTACCCAAACCTTGCGAACATGGGCGTCGACCAGATCCGGGGCGATATCGCGGATCCGCAAATCGTCGAAACGGCCTGCCGCGGGGTGGAACTGGTGTTTCATGTCGCGGCCAAACCGCCACCCTGGGGAAAATACCGGGATTATTATAAAACCAATGTCACCGGTACCCAAAATGTTATTGACGGATGCACCCGCAACAATATTTCAAGACTTATCTATACCAGCACGCCCAGTGTTGTTTTCGACGGGACCGATATGCAGGGCGTAGATGAATCGGTCCCCTACTCTGCCAGGTTAAACGCCTTTTATCCGAAAACCAAAGCCATGGCTGAACAGCGGGTCTTGAGCGCAACCGGAAATCATCTGCGCACTGTAGTATTAAGGCCCCATCAAATTTGGGGCCCGGGCGATCCCCACTTCGCACCCCGGTTAATCGCCCGGGCAAAAAAACTGAAGCGCATCGGCAGCGGCAAAAATTTGTTCGATACGACCTATATCGATAACGCCGTGGACGCCCACATACTGGCGGCCGATACATTGGAAAAAAATCCTGCAATATCCGGCAACATCTATTTTATCAGCCAGGCAGATCCAATACCCGCCTGGGACATGATCGACGCCATCCTGGCAGCCGCCGGGCTTCCCCCGGTAACAGGCGCCATATCGTACAAAACGGCCTGGACCATGGGTGCAGTTATGGAATTTTTCTACCGTGTCTTTCAATTACCCGGAGAACCCCCGATGACCCGATTTCTTGCCGATGCGGTTGCCAAATCCCACTGGTTTGATATAAGTGCTGCAAAAAAAGATCTGGGATACATACCCGGGGTATCGACAAATGAAGGGCTACGCAGACTGGAAGATTGGCTCAAAACGAGTGATGTAAAAGGAGTTAAGGAATGAAGCTGACCGATATCGCACCTGAGGAAACATGGGTAGAGCTGGAAGAAGAAATCAATAAACGATCCGGATTAGATGCCAACGTGTTTAACGTAGAGGGCTATCGTATATCGGAATGTAAAAATTGGGCCAACAAATTATGCCCGGCGATTAAGGCCACCGACAAAGGACAGAGTTTTATTTGTGCCCCAGCGCACATGAACATCGCCATGCAGGCGATGAGGACGAGAAAGACAGTCATCGAGGAATGCGATGCCGGCCTTGTCAAGATGGTTGTTCCTGTTTTTGTCGACGACGAATTTGTCGGTGCCATAGGCGCCTGCGGATTTTTACTGGATGATGGTGAAATTGACAGCTTTCTGATAAATAAAATGACCGGGATTGACGAAGAAAGAATTGAGCGTTTGTCTGAGGGGATTACAGCCATTACCACTGCCAAAGCGGAATCTCTCAGCAAATATATCACTGGACAGATTGAAAAGATTATCTCAAATCGAATTAGATGAAAAAGGATTTTAAGCAATGTTAGTACGGTTCAACAATGAAGTTCTATCTTACGGCCCCGGCGCCGTTTTGCCGCAAAATCTGAATAGTGAATGGATAAAAATTTTGCAGAAGATGGCGGACGACTTTCTTGACGCCAACTTCGACCTTCAAGAATGTAAAGATCCTCGAGATGTCGGCGACCCGGTTTTGATGGCCTGCGTCTATGAAATAGCAAGATATCAAGACGGAGAAAAGGTTGATTTCACAGCAAGAGAAATGGCGGAAAAAGTGGTGATCTATGCCCTCGCGATTACGATGGAATCGGTCAACAGGGAATCAAATATTGAATTGAAACCGCCGAATCTTGATAATGTCCTTTCGATGGACAGAATTATTGCTTATCAAGATACCAATCCTGAATTCGTGAGGATCTTGAAACAGGCATGCATTGTTCGAAACTCAGAAAAAGGCTGGTTCAAGAACATTAAAGAAAAACTCCTATCAGTTAGCTCGGGAAATTAGGACAGGGGCTTTTCAATTCGCGCAAACAAAACCGGTGGATTCTGATTTAATGTCCGACAGTCCTTGAGAAAGCACGAATGACAACAACACCCGAAATTATCAACCCCATGCCGATAACCGCCGGGATATCCGGAATTTGCCCGTAGAGAACTGCACCCACAATTACGACCAGCACAATTCCCACACCTGCCCAAACAGCATAAGTAATCCCAACTGGAATATACCGTAATACCAAAGTCATGAATTAGAAGGCCACGATGTAGCCAATCACCACAATCAGACTAGGAATCAATTTCGCAAATCCCACTCAAGATCCCTGCAAAATTACCGATTAATAATTAACAGTAAAATGTTTTTAGAGTGATTTGCTAAAAAATAATCATTGAAGAGGGAGAAAACCACAGTGAATGGTTTGGATTTAGTTGTTTTAGCTATTTTATCGACGACGGCAATTGTCATTATAGGATTTGCTGCCAAAAACTGTCATATTTTGAAAAAGAACTGGAGCCGAGACCATAGTCTATTGGAGATAAAGCCTGTGCCCCAACCTTTAAAAAAATAGGAGCGGTGTTCATGGGTTCAAGCCCGCCCTGGCCTCCGGCTCGTAGCGACACGATCCTACGCCTCGGAGAGAAGCGGCCTCGGAGAGTACGACGTGATGTGGCTATGAAATTGTTTCTTCATCTTTTCCCATTCAAGATTCGATGTTGGACGTTCGACCTGTCCGCAATGCCTTGAAACCGGTGTGAGGCTAATTTAATCATTTGATTTATATCTCCATGTTTACACCAACTCATCGTACTATGCATGGCAACCGGGTGTTCATTATTCGATATTCGTCATTCGCTTTTTATCGCTTTCCGCCTTCCGACTTCTTTCCTCTGTCTTCTATCTTCTGACCGCTGCGTGCCGCGGCGAAGACGTCAGGTGAAGACGGGTCATCCGCCACCTGTCTTCACTCTATGCTCCATGCGCTCTGCTTTATCATTCCCCCTTCCACAGTCCCCCGGCGTAAAAAATAACTGTTTACCGGCTTGCAAAAAATAAAAATATTTCTTAGAGTCAATATACCAGTTTCTATAGCATTATCCGCGTAACTGGTTGTTTGGCGGGTAACCGAACCATCACATTGTCATCACGACTTTTCCGGCAATTATTGTCCACGGTAATCAAATGACTCTGAATGATTCTTATTGCGGCTTGAAGCGCGTCATAAGCAATCTGCGGTTCACACGCGTGAATCAAGGAATATTTGATATGAAAAAAATTGGCATCTTATCGGTTTTGGTGGCTGCCTTCCTGTCTATGTTCTTTTTCAATTGCGCCAACCCGCTAATTTCAAACAAAACCGTACCCAGAGTTAAAAATGGCATACTTGATTTGAGGACCTGGAATTTTAAAAACGATGGTCCGGTGGCACTTGACGGCAAATGGGAGTTTTACTGGAATACGTATTTGAAACCGGGTGATCTATCGAACGAAACGCCACCGCCAAAGAATGGTTTCATCGAAGTGCCCGGAACTTGGAATGGATACGAAATCAATGGAAAGAAAATTTATGGTGAAGGCTATGCCACCTACCGGTTGACAATACATCTGCCAAACACCGGACAAATACTGGCATTCAAATTTTTAGACATGGCAACATCTTTTTCCGTGTATGTGGATGGGAAAAAATTGATGTCCTCCGGTGTCCCGGGTAAAACTCTCGAATCAACAACGCCACAGTTTTATCCCCGGGTTGTTGAGTTTAACCCGGGTTCTGAACAACTGGAGTTGGTCATTCTGGTATCAAATTTTCATCACCGAAAGGGCGGCGCCTGGGAATCCATTTTGCTGGGTTTGTCCGAGGATATCTGGCAAATCAGACAACGAGTCCTTAATCTCAATTTATTTCTGTTCGGCGGCATCTTGATGATGGGCTTCTACCATATGGGCCTTTTTATCATCAGAACGAAAGAAAAATCCACGCTATTTTTCGGAATTTTCTGTTTTCTGATTGCAATCAGGAGTCTTGTAACCGGAGAAAGATATCTAATCGGTCTTTTCCCGGATTTTAACTGGGAAGTTCATACCAAAATTGCCTACCTGACATTTTATATCGGAGTCCCTGTATTCGGCATGTATTTCCGAAATATTTTCCCGCGGGACATTTCGAAGTATATTATCTATCTGGTTAATTGGGTCGGTGCATTATTTTCAGGTATCGTTTTGTTGACACCCGCCAAGATCTACACTTACACGCTACCGTTATTTCAAATTTTTACGGTTGCGGCTTTATGCTATGCTTTTTATGTCCTCATCCTGGCCTTGATCCGCCAACGTCAGGGCGCATTTGTCTGTCTCGCAGGCTTTACATTATTATTTCTAACGATTGTCAATGATATTCTGTATTCCAATCTTCTCATTCAGACCGGCTACATACTCCCGTTTGGATTTTTTGTCTTTATATTTTCCCAGGCATTTCTACTTTCCGTTCGCTTTTCAAAAGCGTTTGAAACCGTTGAATTGCAGCATCGAACAGTGGAAGACACAAATGCTGCCTACAGCCAAGAAATCATAGAACGCAGGCGCACCGAAGAAGCACTGCGGGAGAGCGAAGAGAAGTACCGCGTGCTGGTGGAAAATGCCGGCGACGCCATTGTGGTTGCCCGGGATGGAATGCTTTGTTTCGTCAACTCCCGTACGATCGAACTTTCGGGCTATTCAGCAGAAGAGCTCAAATCCAACCCTTTTATCGCGATGGTCCATCCGGAAGACAGGGATATGGTGCAGCAAAATTATTTACAAAGGCTCAGCGGCAAACCTGTGCCTGTGGACTATACATTCAGATGTCTCCACAAAGATGGGAGTGTCAATTGGGTGGAACTAAGTGCCGTTCGGATTTCCTGGGAGGGTGGGCCGGCGACCCTGAATTTTCTACGCGATATTACCGAGAAACACCGTCTGGAAGAGGAGCTTCTGAAGGCGCAGAAACTTGAGGCCATCGGCGTTCTGGCCGGAGGTATCGCTCACGATTTTAACAATTTTTTAGCATCGATCATGGGCAATGTCTCGCTGGCTAAGATGGATGTCAGTCAGAATGATAAAATCTATCCTCTATTGGAAGATGCGGAAGAGGCCTCTACGCGGGCAAAGGCCCTGACCCGGCAGTTGCTCACCTTTTCCAAGGGAGGCGCACCGGTAAAGGAGGTCACAACCATATCGGATGTGATCGTTGGTTGTTCCACATTCGCGCTGAGCGGGTCTAAGGTCGGGTGTGATTTCAATTTGCCGGCCGATCTGTGGCCGGTAAAAATAGATGTTGGCCAGATCAACCAGGTCATCCAGAATATCATCATCAATGCGGATCAGGCGATGGTTGAAGGCGGGACCATTCGAATCAGTGCCGCAAATATCGCCGTGGACCTGAATCACGGATTGCCATTGCAACCTGGAAAATATGTTCTGCTCACATTCCAGGATTCGGGGTCCGGTGTTGCTGAAGTGGATCTTAATAAAATTTTTGATCCCTATTTCACTTCAAAAGAGAATGGAAGCGGTTTGGGGCTTACAACCGCCTACTCGATTATAAAACGACACGAGGGTCACATTACTGTCGATTCACAGGTAGGGATTGGAACCACTTTTAATGTCTACCTGCCGTCTTCAAAAGAAGAAATTCGGAAAAAGATCGAAAGCGAAACCTTTGCCATACAGGGCAAAGGCAAGATCCTGGCGATGGATGATGATGAAATGATACGAAGTCTTATTCATCAAATGTTGCATTGGATGGGATATGAAGTTGAACTGGCCAGTGATGGGGAGGAGGCCATCGGACTATACCAGCGAGCCAGAGAGGCAGGAAAACCCTTTGACGCGGTGATACTTGATTTAACGGTGCCGGGAGAAATGGGAGGAAAAGAAGCTATCGGTAGATTGTGTGAAATTGATGCAAATGTAAAGGCCATCGTTTCCAGTGGTTATTCAACCGATCCGGTGATGTCCAATTATGAAGAATACGGCTTTTGCGGCGTTGTCGAAAAACCGTATAATTTACAAAAACTCGCTGAAACCCTGAATGAAATTTTAAAACTGTAGATATCCATCGAAGGGTTCACGAAATAATAAGTTCACAATTTTAGGTGTTGAGGCGCCCGTTTGGCAAGGCGCGAAAATGCAGGAATATCTGGATATTCCGAGCTTTCGCAACGCAGCCAGGCGGGATGTATCGGCGCATAAGATGTGAAGTTTTTTTTTGTGAGCCCTTAGCTAAAATCAATAAAAAAACCACAAATTTAGCTTGACACAAAATACCACATTGTATTATATGGGAACATCCTTTCTAATTTGAACAGGAATAACCTATCCCTGTGCCCCTATCTTCTGAATTGAAACGATCATTCCTGCTCAAATGGACTCCGACGCTAACAAAAAAGCTGACCTGTTAAAACTCTCATCGGAAACTATGATTTATCATGGCAAGAGTTTTTTAAGGAAAATTGGAGGATTTTCTGATGGCAACCAAGCTTAATTATGAAGAATTGGGATTGGAGTTCAAGAAACTCGATATTGCAGTCACTGAACCTAAAACTTCAGAGAAATCGCTCCGAGAAAGCATGATGAAACTTCGGAAAGAGAGAGATTTCCTCCAAGAAACGATCTCAGCTGTGTGCCATCCATTTTATGCAATAGAAGCCAAAAGTTACAAGATTCTCATGGCCAACCCGGCTGCATTAAACTTTTTCGGTGACCTTATCGATAATCCGTTCTGCTTCTCCTGGACACATGGTCGAACGACACCCTGCTCTGTCGGAGGACATCTTTGTCCATTGGAAATAATAAAGAATAAAAAAAAACCGGTTACAGTGGAACACAAACATTACGATAAGAAAGGGCAGCCCCTGTATTTTGAAATTCATGCTTATCCGCTTTTCGACGCCGAGGGGAATGTCACCAAGATCATTGAGTACACTTTGGAAACCACAAAGTTTAAAAGAATGGAAGCCGCGCAAAAGGAAAGCGAGGAACGCTATCGTGAAATCATTGAAAATGCTCATGACATCATCCAAAGCATATTGCCGGATGGTTCTCTGGCCTATGTCAATCGAGCCTTGTTTGAAATTTTAGGCTATACTGAGACCGATCTAAGTTCCATAAATTTTTTCGATATGGTCCATCCCGATTCGTTAATGCATTGCCGGGAGTTATTTTCAAGGGTCCTGGAAGGAAAAAGCGGAACGCACATTCCGATCACTTTTTTAGCCAAAGATGGCAAACGGATATTTGTTGAAGGCAATATTAGCCCACGTTTGCTCGAAGGCAAAGTAGTTGCGACCCATGGCATTTTCCGCGACGTAACCGAAAGCAAAAAGGCTGATGAGACACTCAGGGAGAATGAAAAAAAACTGGCTAGATACAGCAAACACCTGGAGCAGATCATTGCCTCCCTGAACGTGGCCCAAGAGGTGCAACAAAGTCTCTTGCCGCAGCACTCGCCCTCAGAAAAGAGGTTGGACATCGCCGGCACCAGCCTGTATTGCGATGAGACCGGTGGAGATTACTATGATTATATTGAATTACCCCACATAGGTTCCGATGCCTACGGAATCGCAGTTGGCGATGTCAGTGGCCACGGCATCTCATCTGCACTGCAAATGGCCAGCGTGCGAGCCTATCTTCGCGGTCGGGCCACACAGGGCGGGGCGGTCGCCGAAATCATCACTGACGTCAACCGTTTGGTCTCAGCTGATACCAGGGAAACCGGCCTCTTCATGACCCTTTTTTTTCTTATGATTGAAGCTCATAACGGCCGTGCGACCTGGGTCCGGGCGGGCCATGACCCCGCACTTCTCTATAACCCTGATTCGGACCATTTCGCGAAATTAGAAGGCGAAGGCCTCCCTTTAGGTGTGGATGAAAACTGGCAATACAGGGACTACACGGTAACTGTCAAGCCGGGACAAATATTGATCCTAACCACAGACGGGCTGTGGGAAAACCGCAACACAAAAGGTGAAATGTTCGGCCGGGAAAGATTCAAAAATTTTATTCGCCAAAATGCTGGCTTATCAGCCAAAAAAATCCAGGCATCGATAATTGAAGCGGTCACAAATTTCCAGGGAAAAGCTCAGCAGGAGGATGATATCACACTGGTGATTTTGAAGTTTTTATAAATACAGTCAAGCAATCTATAAGAGATCTTGCCGATTCCTTCCAGAGAAACATGCGTAAAGGAATTTCTGTTTTAACCTGAGAGATGCTTTTGAAAGAATGCAATCCGGATCAAAGTAGGTGTCGAAGGTTGAGCAGAGGGGGGGCATGAGGGCAGGGATATTTCATCGAGGATTAATCTAATCCTCTTGGGCGGGATTAATATGCTTCTGATATCAGAGTTACGCCCGACGACCAGTGTCTATATTTCAATATTCAAAGTCGATTTAGCCGGGAATAAAAGGCTAACAGAATTGGGATATGGAATGGATATCACTACATTTAACATATTGTTTTAATTGCAGATATATAGCAGTTAACAAAACCTCTGCCCTAAATTGGCGCACCACAATATGTTGGGTTCGATCATCAACTAGAATAATGGCGCAATTTAAATCTATAAGAGATTGATTAAAGCATTCTGAGGAGATTAATAAAAACCTCTGCCAAGAGCAGTCTGTTTAATTCCGATTCAAATATAGGATGACTTAGGTTCTATTGTCTGACTCGAGTTCATCTTGAAATAACCAAAAAGACAGGATCGTTTATGATCCTGCCTTTGCAATAAGATCGAGAGAATTCTTCAAGCCAACAGGGCTTTATTCATGCCTGATATAAGGCTTCTACATAATTTGCGGTGCGAGTTCTACTGGTATGATATCTGTGTGTATGTATGAGAACTCAGCCATTACGCCTTCCAGTCTTTCTATTGTGTCTGTTTCCCAGACACACCATGCCTTCCCTTGCTCCCAATTAACTGCTGCCTGTATACTTTTTACCGGAACCTTCCTCGCCACCAAATCCTCCATGAATTTCTCACGGGCTGGTAAAAACTCTTCTTGAGTCATTCCAGGAGCTTTGAGATTCCAGGTATGGACACATATCACTAACATGTTCTTTTCACCTCCCCTCTTTCTCGAGACATCGTCGTCTTTCGGGACCACCTCTTAGATGTTCCCGGCCTCGTTACTCGTCGCGAATGGCTGCACGGACCTTTGCGAGGACTTCTTCCGGGATTTCCTTCATGTCGTGTGCCGTGGCAGCATGTTCAGCGGCCTTCTTCAGAATCCCTTCCTCGGTCTCAGCACGCGCCACAAAGTCGCAGTCCATGCCCACATCTCTGCATCGGAGTGCCTTTGCCATTTTACACCTCCTATAGTTTTGTCAACTAAACAGATTTTAGCAGTCGAAATTGATATGTCAAGAGAAAAGCCAGATAGAAAGATAACTAACTGTATTCAAGGGTCTTAACCATTGCCTAAATTTTACGAATTCCGGAACAATTAATCGACATTCTCTCGCCTAATTACATCATTATCCATTGTTCAGCTCATTCATTGAAAATGAGAATTATTCCTGATTCCATCCAACGAAAAGTCGATAATGAATTGGGAGGCCATATCTTGTGGTTGCAACTGGGAGACTTTGATTACATAGCCAATAGCACAAGCTCAGCTAATATTGCAATATGTTTTGTATATCGCAAACAATTCAGGTACTTAAAAGGTTGACATACATAGCAGAAATATGAAACTCTACCCTTCGAGCAGCGATCTTGGATATCATAACTTTTTCTTAGCTTTTCAAAACTTCAGTGTCATTGGATATATTAATTTAGAGCACTGCTCTTCAGCCACGAAGCTGTTTTGTAGCCGATACAAAACAGCT
>PVMK01138416.1_pt1 | contig 23253 bp, 18 predicted proteins | sample 1853481 | NCBI WGS metagenome assembly PVMK01 (sample SAMN08533507, study PRJNA380276) | Marine sediment metagenome, whole genome shotgun sequencing project. | reverse complement strand
ATATTTTTTGTTTAAGTGCAATGGATTCAGTGGCAGCTTCAATCACCAGTTTACAATTTTTGATCTGTTCGTAGTCCGTTGTGTAGACAATATTGTCGCGAACAGCAGCTGCTTTTTCGGGGCCTCATCTTTTTTTTCTCGATTGCTTTTTCAGTATATCCCATAATACGCTGCTGCGCTTGTTTAAGTGGTTTTTCGACTACATCCACCAGATAAAGCTTGCTGTCCGGCATGGCGCTTTTCAGATAATATCCGATATCCGGGCCGATGGTGCCGGCACCGATAACAGCGATTTCATCAGGCAGCGGCCGGGAGGGTTCAATCAGCAGGGGGATTTAATGCGGTGCGGTAAAGGTTTTTTGAAGCATCCATGATATTATTCCTTTCACATTGGTTAAACCGAGTTGAGAAATTGAAAAAAAGCCCGGGATAATTTACTTGACACATTTTTGTATACCGTATACAAAAATGTGTCAAGCCAGTAATAGAAGTCGTTCCTGAATATAAAATTCCAAGTTCCGAGCACCAAATCTTGACGTCAATTCGTCTTATTTTAGGTCTCAGGATTCAAAGATTGAGGAATTTAGGAATTAGAATGGCAGAATACCTTCAATTCCTGAATTCCTGAATTCGCAATCCCTAAATTTGCTTGCTGACACCTGAAACCATAGACATTCTGTTGTTTAAAGAACTCAACTGGACTAAAATATACCACACGACTTTTGTAACATATTTGGGGGACATAACGCTATACTTTGCGGTATTAAAGACTGGGGGGGCAAATCATGAAAGTTTTGATCAGCGACAACCTCGGAGAAGCGGGCATTAAGATGTTTGAAGAAGAACCGGGAATCGATGTTGATGTCAATACCGGTCTCGAGCCCGATGAACTCAAAAAAATCATCGGCGATTATGATGCGCTGGTGATTCGCAGTGCCACGAAAGTACCGCTGATCTGCTGCAGGCTTCGAAAAATCTCAAGGTTGTGGGTCGGGCGGGTATCGGTCTTGATAATGTCGATATACCGGAAGCGACCAAACATGGAGTTGTTGTAATGAACACGCCCACCGGAAATGTAATCACAACCGCTGAACATACGATCGCGATGATGATGGCGCTGACCCGCAACATTCCCCGGGGCACCTCGACTTTGAAAGACGGAAAATGGGAAAAGAAAAAACTGCAGGGACGGGAAATTTATAACAAGGTACTCGGGATCATTGGCCTGGGTAAAATCGGGTCCATTGTCGCTGACCGTGCCCGCGGTTTAAAGATGCAGGTCATTGTCCACGATTCCTATATTCCGGATGAGCAGATTGAAAAGGCCGGTTTTGAAGCGGTATCGGCAGAAGATTTATACCGCCGAGCAGATTACATCTCGGTGCATGTACCTAAACTAAAGGATACCCTGGGGCTCATTAACAAAAAAGCATTCGATCAAATGAAAGACGGCGTCATGATCATTAACTGCGCCCGCGGCGGAATTGTCGACGAGGCTGATCTGAACGAAGCCCTGAAATCAGGCAAGGTAGCCGGAGCCGCCCTGGATGTGTTTGAGAACGAGCCTCCCGGAGCTTGCCCGCTGTTTGAAATTGACCGGGTAATTTGCACACCGCACCTGGGTGCTTCGACTCTGGAAGCCCAAACTAATGTGGCCGTTATGGTAGCGGAACAGATCATTGCCTATCTTAAAAGCGGAACCGTCATTAATGCAGTCAACGTCCCGCCGGTCAGCGGTGATTTGCTAGAAAAACTCAACCCCTATCTAACTCTTGCCGATCGCATGGGCTGCCTGCTGGCTCAGCTGTCGCAAGGGGCGGTAAAAGAGATTTTGATCGAATATGCGGGTGATTTTGACGATCTTGATCTTTCACCGGTCACCACTGCGGTTTTAAAAGGCCTCATGACACCCATGATTAAAGACGATGTCAACTTTGTCAACGCGCAGATCCTGGCCAAGGAACGCGGGATTAAGGTTACAGAAGCCAAGATTACCGAGTCCGAGGAATATCTTAACTTGATTACCGTCAAAGCGATTACCGATGAAGGCGAGAACAAGGTTGCCGGGACGATATTCGGTCGCAAAAATCCCCGGGTTGTCAATATCAATAATTTTCGGCTCGAATTGGAACCGGTCAATCGCTTTATATTGATCCACAATCATGACAAACCCGGTGCGATCGGCAGTATTGGAATACTACTGGGCGATCATGACATCAATATCAGCCGTATGCGGGTGGGCCAGGAAGAAGACAGTGATAAGACCATGATCTTTCTGCGGACCGACACACCGGTTCCGCAAGATGTGATTGAGAAAATGAGAGATTTGCCGTTAATAATTGGCGTGGCATCTTTTGAGCTGTAAAGGTGCTCTAAAATTAAAAATGCCTAAAATGAGCTAAATTGCCTAAAATTATGGTTTCGCTGCGCTCCATCTTTTATTATAAATATGATAGAATTCCTCAATTTTAGGCATTTTAGATCATTTTAAATTTTAGCTCATTTTTTGTTATAAACACTATTTATTTAGAACTTTACCAGCGAGCGTTAGTCCGCCAGGCGGATTGAGCGAGGAATTAGATTAGTGAGCAAGAGAAGATTATTACTGGGAAATGAAGCTATTGCGCGCGGTTTGATCGAAAGTGGATGTACCATTGCAACCTCTTATCCGGGGACACCGGCTTCCGAGATCCTTGCGGCCGTGGCGAATTTTCAAAACGAAGAATCGCTTTGCATGCATACCCAATGGGCAATTAATGAAAAGGTTGCCTTTGAAATCGCTTATGCCGGATGTCAGACAGGTCTTCGAGCTGCGGTCAGCATGAAACAGGTCGGTTTGAATGTGGCTTCGGATCCGCTCATGAGTGCAGCCTATCTGGGGGTCAAGGGCGGGTTTGTTTTAATCAGCGCAGATGATCCCGGGCCTCACTCTTCACAAACTGAGCAGGACAGCCGGCTGATGGCCATGTTTGCCAAAATACCGGTGCTGGATCCGGATTCACCCCGTCAGGCGAAAGAACTGATGGGAGTTGCCTATGAAATATCTGAATCCTTTAAAACGCCCGTGATGGTGCGTCCCACCACCCGGGTGTGTCACTCCCGGCAGGATATTTCACTGGGAGCCATTCCGAAAAACAAACGCGAAGTCAAGTTTGAAAAAAACCCGGCCCGCTGGGCGGCAACCCCCAAATTTCGGCTGCAGCTGCACAGGGAGCTGGAAGAAAAACTGACCGCCATTGCAAAATTTCGTCCGACAGCCCCCAAAAAACTCAATCCCAAAGCCAGATCCTCCAAGGCGATTATCGCCTCGGGTGTGGCGGCCGCCCATACCAAAGATATATTGAAAGAATTAAAAATCTGGTCAAAAATTCCTTTTTATCAGGTCATTCAGCCTTTTCCGCTGCATCGCAAGTTTATCGAGCATATTATCGACACCTATGAAGAAGTTCTGGTTATCGAAGAGACTATGGAGGTTATCGAGCTGCAACTGGCGGACCGTTACCGCGTCAAAGGCAAGTTGTCCAACACGGTCCCAAAGGTCGGCGAACTCGCACCCGAAAAGATTCAGGAAATTGTCAGTAACTTTGCAGGGCTCAAATCAGAGGCGATTTCCATAAAATCGGCTCCGGGCAGGCGCCCGACGCTGTGCCCCGGGTGCCCGCATCGCGCCAGTTTTTTTGCCATAAAAAAGGTTGCCCCCAGAGGGATCTACACCAGTGATATCGGTTGCTATACCCTGGGCCTCAATCTCGGGGCCGTCGATACGGTCCTGTGCATGGGGGCCGCCATAAGCCAGGCCTCCGGATTTTATCATGCCTATAAAAATGAAAAAAAACGACCGGACATCGTCGCCACCATCGGTGATTCAACATTTTTCCATGCCGGTGTTCCGGCATTAATCGATGCGGTCGTCCAGAAAGTCGGTTTTGTGCTGGTGATCCTTGATAACCGCACGACCGCCATGACCGGCAATCAACCCACGCCGGCCACCGGGCACGGGGCCTGCGGCGAGCCCACCGAAACCGTTGATATCGAGTCACTGGTTCAGGGGTGCGGTGTTAAATTCATCCGGGCAGGTAACCCCTATGAGCTCACCGAGTTTATCCCTCTTCTTAAGGAGGCCGTTAAGTACAGTCGCAAAAGCGGACCGGCGGTTGTTATCTCAAGATATCCGTGCGTGATTCACCGCGCCAGGCAGGGCGGGTCCGGGGAGCATATACCGGTTGAAGTGAATGAAAAGTGCGACGGTTGCGGTTATTGCATCAAGCATTTCGAATGTCCGGCCCTGATCTATCATGACGACAAAGAAGACAAGCACGTCAGCATCGATCCGATCCTGTGCACTTCATGCGGCGTGTGTCTGAATGTCTGTCCCCAAAGGGGCGATCGTTGAAAAGTAAGCAGTAAACACTTGGGAGTAAGCAGTAAGCACTGTGGAGTAAACAGTAGGCATCCAGGCAATTCAGTAAGCAGTATGTACTAGGCAGTATGCAGTAGACAATGCGTCTCACCGTGCTGCTTACTGCATACTGTATACTGCTTACTCTTTAGTGCCTACTGCCTACTGCTTACTTTATAATTGGGGGTATACATGAGCAAGACGGTTAAACAGCAAATCCTGATCAGCGGAGTGGGAGGGCAGGGGGTTCTGTTTGTTACGGGCCTTCTGGCAGAAGCGGCCATCAATAAAAGATTGCCGGTATTCACATCAGAAACCCACGGTATGGCCCAGCGCGGGGGAACGGTGGTGTCGCATTTTAAGGTCGGCGATTTTTCAAGCCCCTTGATTCGACCCTATAAGGCAGACGGGTTGCTGGTTTTGAAGGACGAAAATATCGCCCAGCACGGTTCTTTTTTGAGAAAAGGGGGCTGGGCGGTTGTCAACAGCGACAATGATTTAAACATCGACCATAATATGGCAGCAAGTGGGGTTGATGCGGATAAGCTCGCTCAGGAAATCTCAAACCCAAAATCCGCTAATCTGATTGTGCTGGGTTTTGCTCTGGCAAGAGCCGGCCAAAAGGCTGGGGACAGGATAAACTTGTTTTGCTCATTGACCGATATTAAAAAGGTTTTGCGAAAAAGATTTAGCAGCCGCAAAAAAATGCTGGACGCCTCGCTGCTGGCATTGCAGGCCGGGTATAAGGAATTTAAAAAGTAAAATGGAGTAATCCTTATTGTGGATTTTGGATTGCGGATTTCAGATTGTTTTAATATCAGACGTTCCGCGCATTTAAAATCCGAAATCCGCAATCTGCATTCCGAAATCCTATTTGCTCCAGTACTCCAATACTCCTGAGGCAATTTAAGGCAAGCTATAGGTAGTAAGAACTTGCATTTTTTAGAGTTTGCCCAGCACCTCTCGCGAGATTATTATCTTCTCAATTTCCTTGGTTCCTTCATAAATCTCCAAAACCTTGGCGGCGCGGTAGAATCGTTCGATATCGTAGTCGTTAAAATAGCCGTAGCCGCCGTGCAGCTGCAGGGATTCGTCGACGACTTCAACGGCAACATGGCAGGCATACATTTTGGCCATGGCCGTCAGCTTCGTATCCGGCTTACCCTGATCGAGCAACCAGGCTGATTTGTAGGTCATGTTGCGGGCGGTTTCGACCTTGGTCGCCATTTCAGCAATTTTAAACTGGGTGCTCTGAAATGCGGCCAGAGGGCGTCCGAATTGCTGTCTGCCCTTGACATGTTTAACTGCCATATCCAGGGCGCCTTGAGCGAGTCCGACGCCGTGGGCGGCGACATATGCCCGGGAATGATCGAAAAATTTCATGAGCTGGATAAACCCGTTGCCTTCCACACCGATCAGATTTTCCCGGGGGACGCGGCAGTTGTTAAAATAAATCGCTGCCGTATCTGACGCCCTGAGCCCCATTTTGCCATGCATGGGGTCGGCCTTATACCCGTCACGATCCGTCTCCACCAGAATGATACTGTGCCGACCGGTTTTGGATTGCGCATCGGGATCGGTGAGGCAATAAACCAGCATATGGGTCCCTACCGTCCCGTTGCCAATCATCACTTTGTTGCCATTGATGACATAGTCATCGCCATCTTTAACGGCAGATGTGGTAACTGCGGCGGTGTCGCTGCCGGCATCCGGCTCGGTAATGGCGAAGCCTAAAATAGCGTTACCGGTAAAAAGCTGGGGAAGGTATTTCTTTTTTTGTTCTTCAGTGCCAAAAAGGATCAGTTCTTCGGCGCCGAATGATACGGAGCAAAGCTCCTGTGCGATACCTGGATCCACTTTCCAGAACTCTTCCAGCACCAGGGCCTGCTCGAAAAAACCGAGTCCGGGTCCGCCGTATTCCTCGGGGATGAAAAGCCCGATAAGATCCAATTCGCGCGCTTTTTTCAGGATTTCTGCCGGAAACGTTTCATTGATGTCAAATTCACCGGCAACATCCGGAAATTCACCCATTGCAAATTCGCGGGCTGCTTTTTGAATGTACTGTTGTTCTTTGGTCAGATCGTAGTCCATGGGTCATCCTCTCTATAAAAAATGCTGAAATATGCAGATGGAGTATTTAAGATATGATTTCGAATTAAATCGGAATGTGGAATAGTCGGAAAAATGGAATAATGGGTTTTAGATCGGATACATCCGAGATCAGAAACCCAAAATATGAATAGCTCCTTTACTCCGAGTGTTTTCGAAGCTACTAGTTTCTGTTTCGACAACGAAAATAACTTAGCGCATACGAATAAATTTACAGCGGAATGTTACCATGCCGCTTATTGATCTCGGGTCGCTGTTTGTTGCGCAGCATTCTCAAGGCTTTTATCAACTGCGGTCGCGTTTCTTTGGGCTTAATTACACTGTCTACCAGCATATTGGATGCCGCGTGGTAGGGATTTGAATATTTATAATCATATTCTTCGATTTTTTGCTGCCGCAGTTCCTCGGGATTTTCCGCTGCCTGAATTTCTTTGCGAAATATCAAATTCACGGCTGCGGTTGTATCGAGCACAACAAGTTGAGCGATAGGCCAGGCCAGCATGAGATCGACCCCCATGCCCATACAGCACATTCCCATCACGGCACCACCGTATTCTTTACGCAAGGCCAGGGTGATTTTGGGTACGGTGGCTTCTGAATACGCATAGAGCATCTTGGCGCCGTGACGGATAATGCCGGCATGCTCCTGGGCCACACCGGGGAAATACCCGGGCACATCCACAAAATTAATCAGGGGGATATTGAACGCGTCGCAAAACCGGATGAAACGGGCGGCTTTGTCGGACGCATCGACATCCAGACAACCGGCCTTAAAGCGTGGCTGATTGGCAACGATTCCGACGACATGACTGTCCAAACGGGCAAAGCCGACGATAATATTCAGGGCGTATCTGCGCAGGACCTCAAAAAAGGTTCCCTGATCGAACACCCGCTCGATGACCTGATGCATGTCATAGGATTTTTTAAAGTTTGCGGGGACGATTTCCTTAAGCTTTTTGTCAATGCGTTCAGGATCATCGCCGGTGTTAACGACCGGTGGGTTTTCACTGTTGTTCGAAGGCAGATAACTGAGCAGTTTTTTAATAACCTCAAGGCACTCTTCATCACTGTCGGCAACGAAATGCGCTGTTCCGGTTATCTCACTGTGGACTTTGGCACCGCCGAGTTCTTCCAGACTGATATCTTCGCCGGTTACTGATTTGATGATCCCCGGCCCGGTGATCACCATGTGACTTCTGCCTTTTACCATGACGATGAAATCGGTCAATGCCGGCGAGTACACAGCAACCCCCGCGCAGGAGCCCATCATACCGGTAATCTGAGGAATAAGACCCGAAGCCGCTGTATTGCGATAAAACATGCCGGCGACGCCTCTGGATGCGAAAAAGCCTTCGTGGAGTCGGCCGCCTCCGGAGTCATTTAAAGCCACAAGCGGGCGCTTTGACTTTTATGGCCTCGTCTATGATGCGGCAGATTTTTTGCCCGTGGATTGTGCCGACAGATCCGCCGAGAACCGTAACGTCCTGCGCATAAGCAAATACCAGTCGGCCTTCTATTGTACCATGGCCGGTAACCACACCATCGCCGGGCACCTTCCTTTCCTGCATCCCAAAGTCTACAGACTGACTTTCGGGCTAATTTGTTAACTTCCACAAAACTGCCCGGATCGAAAAGCAGGTTCAGGCGTTCTCTGGCTGTCAATTTGCCTCTTTCGTGCTGACGGTCGACCGCCTTTTGACCACCGCCGATTTCGGCCTGTTGCTCAAGAGCCGCCAGTCTTTCCAATTCACTTTGATGTGTTTTGGATTTCGTCATGGTCGTTTATCCTTTATTGATTTTTAATGATCTCTTTTAAAATTTGAAACGTTCAATTTAGATTTTAATATGTTCTGTGTTTCCTTGCGGCTTAGCGGCATCGCTTGCACTCTGTATACTGTGTGCCATATAAAACTGTCAATTGTTTTTCGGGAAGTTTGCAGGGTTTAAGTCATTGAATTTATTAGGTACGAAAAAATGGAGATGCCAGAAATTTGCTGCAAAACGAACCCTATCCGCACCCAATTTGCGCGATATTAAATTTGCCTTTCCGCACATACCCGCTCCCCGGGAAAAATTGTAATGTCCGTTCTCCATTCTAAAACTGTACTATTTTTATTGAATTTGATAAATGAGAATCTCGCAATAAATCGCAACTTTGCATCCGATTTATTTTGTTTATATGCAATCTTCAGCAGACAGTTGATATCTATCAAAAGGAGAAATTGAGCATGTCCGGCAAAAAAGGAAATTTTTCAAGAAGAGATTTTATTAAAACCGCCGGTGCAGCTGGTTTAGGATCGGCACTTATACCCTTAAGTGCTTTGACACTGGCGCATGGCAGTACTTCAACGAAGGTGCCTGAACAAATGATTGTGCCAACGCGACCCTTTGGAAAAACAGGCGTTGATGTCTCTATTCTGTCACTGGGGGGTGTATTAAAGCCTTCTGACCAGTTAGTTTTCAGACAGGCCCTTAAAATGGGCGTAACTTATTGGGATACAGATAATTGGTATGGATGGGGGAAAAACGAAAAGGCAATCGGCAAATACTTTGCCAGGTTCCCAGACGACCGGGGAAAAGTGTTCCTGGTAACTAAAGCAAAAACTTCAGATCCGCAAAAATTAACAGAAAAATTAAACACCTCCCTTCAAAGAATGAATACATCCTACGTCGATATGTATTTCATTAGGTATGTAAGTAATGTAAAAAAGGAATTGACAGACGCAGTCAAAGCCTGGGCTGAAAAAGCCAAATCTAAAGGAAAGATTCGCTTTTTTGGATTTAGCGCTCATAAAAATATGGAAAGCAGTATGCTTGCGGCAGCTAAACTGGGATGGATCGATGGCATAATGATGAGTTATAATTATCGACTGATGGTAAAAGATAAAATGAAAAGAGCAGTTGATGCCTGTGTTAAAACCGGTATAGGATTGACAGCGATGAAAACACAGGCTGCTTTCTCGGCAAACTTTTATGCTTCGATCGGCTCTGAAACGGATGATGCGCTGAAACTAACCGAAAGTTTCTTAAAAAAAGGATATACCGCTGAACAGGCGAAACTAAAGGTGGTATGGGAAAATCCAAATATAGCCAGTATCTGCTCAGCGATGCCGAATATGACCATCCTGCAGGCCAATGTTGCCGCGGCCTTGAATCAAAAAAAGCTATCTCGGGGTGACAAACAACGCCTGAAACAATATGCTCAACAAACTGCTCCTGGCTACTGTGCCGGCTGTGCAAATATTTGCGAACCAGCGGTCGATCTTGACATCCCCATCAGCGATATATTGCGCTATTCCATGTACAATCACAGCTATGGAGATCGAGATGCTGCTTTAAGGTTATTTGATACGCTACCAACAGGTGTTAAGGCAAATATTCTAAAGGCCGACTATTCCAAAGCTGAAAAATATTGTCCCCAAAAAATTCAAATTGGTAAAGTTTTGAAAAAAACACATGAAGAATTAGCTTAAGCGGGAGTGTTTTGCGCACCCAACAACCTGCGATACCTCCAACGTATCAACGATATTGACGTTTCCAAAAACCTGAGATAACCATAACATATATGAAATTTTACCAATTCTTGGCTTATCTCAATAAATCGGTAATTGGCTGATATTTGGTTTTCTGGCTTGCTTGTTGATTAAATGTGGCTGAACCATAATAACCGCAATTTGCAGTCTGATGAAAGTTCACAACTAAACTTTATTGCATCTCTGCGTGGTATTCCTGCAGAGATCTAACTTGTGGCACACCATCGCGGCGCGCTGCGATGCCTTTGGCTGCCGCGACAGCCGCCGCCGTCGTCGTAATGTAGGGTACTTTATATTTGATGGCGGCTTTGCGTATATTTGAACTGTCCTGCGCACTCTTTCGGCCGCTCGGCGTGTTTACCAGAAGATTTATGGTCTCGTTCTTTATTGCATCCACAAGGTCCGGTCTTCCATACCCCAGTTTGCGCAAGGGCGTGTTTTCAATACCTCGCTCTTCTAAAAAGTAGTGCGTACCTTCGGTTGTCATTATCTTGAAACCCAGCTCTTTAAAAAGTCTAACAGCTTCCAATGCCGCACTTTTGTCTCGATCCGCAATGGTAAACAGTACGGATCCTTCTAAGGGCAGTGGTACCTGGGTAGCTTCCTGGGCTTTAAAAAATGAGCGGCCATAGGAATGGGAAATACCTAAAACTTCGCCGGTAGATCTCATTTCCGGTCCCAGGATCGGATCAACCTCGGGAAACATGTTGAAGGGAAAAACCGCCTCTTTAATGCCGTAATGGGGTATGGACCGATGCTTCAGCTCAAGATCCGCGATGCGTTTGCCAAGCATGACTTGCATGGCAATCCTGGCCATGGATATGTTACAAACCTTGGATACTAAAGGTACGGTTCGCGATGCACGGGGGTTAGCTTCCAGCACATACACCGTATTTTCAAATATCGCGTATTGAATATTCATCAGCCCTATAACGTTTAGCTCGATTGCAATCTTGCGTGTATATTCGCTAATCGTTTCGATGTGTTTCGGCGCTATGCTTACCGGCGGAATAACGCATGCCGAATCACCGGAATGTATTCCAGCCAGTTCAATATGTTCCATTACGGCCGGCACGAAAGCATCCGTACCGTCGGCAATCGCATCGGCTTCAGCCTCAATGGCATTATCCAGAAATTTATCGATAAGAATCGGCCTTTGGGGAGAGATCTCTACCGCTGCCTCAAGATAGAATTTAAGAGATTCCTCATCCTGCACCACTTCCATACCACGGCCCCCCAAAACATATGAGGGCCTGACCATTAAAGGATATCCTATCTTGTCAGCGATTTTCTGAGCCTCATCCATGGTACTGGCCATGCCCGACTCAGGGTTGGGGGATGTCCAGCTTACGCATAATGAGCCGGAAGCGATCCCGATCTTCGGCCAGATCAATGGTTTCAGGAGATGTGCCCATGATCTTTACGCCCATCTCCTCCAGTTCAGTTGCAATATTCAGGGGCGTCTGTCCCCCAAATTGGACAACAACGCCTTCGGGTTTCTCCTTTTCATAGATGCTCAAAACATCTTCAACGGTAAGCGGCTCAAAATAGAGTTTATCCGATGTGTCGTAATCCGTAGATACTGTTTCAGGGTTGCAGTTAACCATAATCGATTCATAACCTGCATCGCGGATGGCCAGTGCCGCATGCACGCAGCAGTAATCAAACTCAATGCCCTGACCAATACGGTTGGGTCCACCACCCAGAATCATTATCTTTTTACGATCACTGACCGGAACCTTGTCAGGCGCATTGTAGGTGGAATAGTAATAGGATGCGTTTTCAACACCGCTTACAGGTACCGGTTCCCAGGCCTGATGCATGTCCAATGCCTTTCTCTGTTCACGGATTCGCTTTTCCGGCAGGTTGAGCAACTTGGATAGATAGCGATCTGCAAAACCGTCCTTTTTGGCTTTAATCAGAAGATCATCCGGCAATGCTTGATCCTTGTAAGCTAATATTTTCTCCTCAAGTTCGACGATCTCTCGCATCTGCTCAATGAACCAGGGTTTGATATGGGTCTTTTCATACAGTTCCTTCACCTCAGCACCTTTGCGCAGGGCTTCATACATGAGAAACTGGCGTTCGCTGGTGGCAAAGCCCAGCCGGCCCATGAGCTCTTCCAGCGACAACGTATTGAAATTTTTCGCGAACCCAAGACCGTAGCGGTTGATTTCAAGGCTTCGAATCGCTTTCTGGAATGCCTCCTTATATGTTTTACCCAGACTCATGACCTCGCCGACCGCCCGCATCTGGGTACCCAGTTTATCCTCAGCCCCCTCAAATTTTTCAAAGGCCCAGCGGGCGAATTTAACGACCACATATTCACCTGAAGGCGTATATTTCTCCAGGGTTCCATCCCTCCAGTAAGGTATTTCATCCATGGTCATACCGCCGGCGAGCAGAGAAGAAACTCTGGCAATTGGAAATCCAGTCGCCTTGGATGCCAGGGCGGAAGAACGGGAGGTGCGGGGGTTAATCTCAATAACAACGACACGGTCGGTCTTTGGATCATGGGCAAACTGAATATTGGTTCCACCAATCACCTCAATAGCCTCAACGATGTCATAGGAATATCTCTGCAAACGTTCCTGAAGTTCCGGGCTGATCGTCAACATGGGGGCCGTACAGAAGCTGTCGCCGGTATGGACTCCCATGGCGTCGACATTTTCGATAAAGCAAACCGTTATCATCTGGTTTTTAGCATCTCGAACCACTTCCAGTTCGAGTTCCTCCCAACCCAAGACCGATTCTTCAACCAAGATCTGATTGACAAGACTCGCTGCCAGACCGCGGGCGGCGATAACTCTTAATTCCTCAATATTATAGACCAAACCACCTCCGGTTCCACCCATGGTATAGGCCGGACGAATAACAACCGGGTAACCCAGATCTTCTGCCGCCGCCTCGGCATCTTCAACCGCGTTGGCCGTCTTGCTGCTCGGCATTTCGATACCCAGTTTTTCCATCGTGGCCTTAAACGCCAGACGGTCTTCACCCCGCTCGATGGCATCCACATTCACACCGATCATCTGTACACCAAATTCTTCCAATACGCCTGTTCGAGAAAGCTCGGATGACAGATTCAGGCCTGATTGTCCTCCCAGGTTGGGCAGGAGTGCATCGGGTCGTTCCTTGGCTATAATTTGCGTCAGGGTTTTCAGATTCAGAGGTTCGATGTAGGTCACATCGGCCATACCCGGATCGGTCATGATCGTTGCCGGATTGGAATTAACCAACACAATTTTATATCCCATAGACCGCAGTGCTTTACATGCCTGTGTACCGGAATAGTCAAATTCACAGGCCTGTCCGATCACGATAGGACCTGATCCAATGATGAGAATTTTGTGGATGTCATCTCTTTTGGCCATAAGCTCTCCTTTATACTGCTTTCCATTTAATCTTGAAAAAATGCGGTAGATTGATACCCATCAATTCTTGCGAGAGGAATATAGAAAACTGGATATTGCGTGTCAATAACATTTGCACATTCGCATCCGGTCGCCGGCTGTATGTGAGCATTTTGAAGAGGTCGGTAACGCAGCTATTGGGCGTTAGATGCATTTTTGAGATGGGTTCTAGTGTTATGTCCCTTAACAATGTTACAAAAGTCATGTGGTATATTTTAGTTCAGTTGAGCTCTTTAAACAGAACAATGTCTATGGTTTCAGGTTTCAGGTGTCAGCGTTTGGCCGCTGGCCACTGGCTGCTGGCCAGAAGTAGGGCAGCCCTCTGTGGCTGCCTTTTCCTGGCCGGCACAGAGGCCGGCCCTACTTTCCGGTTTTCATCTGTCCTCTGATCTCTGTCTTCTGTCATCTGTTTGCTGAAACCTGACACCTGACACCTGTATTGTTGAAAATGAAGAGTGATAAAGCAATCCGAATTTTGTAAATTACTTGCGGGAAATAACACTAGTTTAATTATTGACCATCACCATCTGAAAATGAGATAGAATTCAGTTGATTGCCAGACTTTGCGCCATTATAACTGCAGTGTTCTCTGGTTCTGGCGAAACCCCTAACTTGTAACCCGGGAGGTCATCTTTGAATCATCAACTTCTATTGATACAGACAAAAAATGTAACGGATTTAGCATTCCTGGTTCTTAAATGAAAAAAATACTACCCCAATTGAGTTAAAAACCAATTGGGAGTTATCTGTTATTTGTTATTGGTTTAAAATGGGTGACCGAGGCGGGAGAAGAATTTTTGTTACTGGACGTTCGCGTGAATGAGCAGTTTGATCGATTTAAAGTCGAAGACCCCTTTCTTTCTGATATGGCCAATGTCCCCTACGTGGAATTTGTTGAACATGAGGAAGAGAGTGTTGCCAAGGTGCCTGCGGCTGAAAAAGTGCGGATTGTTTGTGCCAAGGAAGGCTCAGCCAGATATGTCGGGGAAATTCTGGTGAATCACGGCTTTAAGGATGTTCGCTACCTGGAGGGCGGAATCAAAACCTGGGGCAATATGCTGGCGCCAAAGCTGGTGGCATCTGATGACAGTTATAAACTCTTTCAGTTCATCCGTCCGGGAAAAGCCTCTTGCAGTTACGGACTCATATCCAATGCGGAACTGGAAGATGACCTGGTCATTTTACCCGGTCATTATATGGATTGGAGTGAAGCCGATCCATCCCAGATATTTTCGGATACACTTGGGAATATAAAAAGTAAGAATTCCGATATTTACAGCATATCAACCGAAACGGAGTTTATCGGATTTATTAAAGACAATATGCGTCTTCAGCCGAAAGTGTACGCTGAAATTCGTAAGGTCAATGCCGGTCTATTGGAAGTTGACGCTGAAAAACAGGAGATAATGGATCTGGGTAAAAATGAATGTGCCGCAAGCGCGCAAAATGCGCCTTGAGAACAGCTTATCTTAAAATTTAACCGAAAGTAACTATTTAAGTAATATAATTTAAGATACTTAAAATAAACATAAAAATGTTCTTGTTGTAGGTTGGGTTAAGACCCGCCGTTGTGATGTTGGGTTTCGTTACCTCTACCCAACTACTCAATTTCAACCCGCCTCTATCTTCAATGATACCTGGTTTAAAGAAGACTAAAGTAAACCGGCAGATAATCCGATATAATTTTCAGAATTGTTATTACCTTATCATTAAGGACGCAAGATTATAAAGGACACAATCTGGTATGAATGCTCCGGAAACTGCATTAAAAAAATACAACGTTGTTATTCCTAAATTATTTCAGATTATTTTAAATTTGCCGGAGGAAAAGCAATCAGTGCTTTTGAAATATGCTGAGGATTTGCTGACCAAAGAAAAGCGAGCCTTTATCCGAAAATCATGCTCGATTCCGGTAAGTTACGCGACTTACGATCGTGTGTATACCAATATTATAAAAAACATCAGTCAAAAAGGCGTGTTCATCGAAACCCAGCGGCCTTTGTTTGTCGGTGAAGAGCTCATCCTGTCGTTTTCGATGGCTGGTTTTGGCAAACCCCTTAAGGTCAAAGGCGAAATTGTTCAGGTGAATCGGAGTGGAATCGGCGTTGAATTTAAGAATACGAGCCCGTACATTGAAGAGATGCTTGCAACACTGATCAACCGCATGAAAGAGGAACTGGATTAATACAAATCCATTTTTTCAGATGTTTATAGCCTTACCTTTCAACTAATCTCTAAGATAATTTTCCCTGACATTTACTTGATTTCACAGAATTGGAAAGCAAGTTAAAGTTTCGATTGACTATACGATATCACAACTTTGTACGGAATCTCCCAGAGTTTGTATATGTTGGGGTGATGTTGTTTTGTAAGAGCAGACAAAGGTAATTAGATGATAAAATCCAAAGCCACAATGAAAACATACAAAAAAGGCAAAGTCTTTGCTGACTCTGCCTTCATAATAAATTATTACTTATATTTGATGGTTTCGTAAAAAGTCCTATCGCCGGTCATTGCGAGAAACGAAGTGACGAAGCAATCTCATGATTTCAGAGACTTGGATTGATAGAGATTGCTTCGCTGCACTCGCAATGACAGCTGTGTAAACTTTTTACGAGTTCATCATATTTAACTAATTAGAATTCTATTTACCATTACCGTTACCGTTACCACCGCCATTGCCGCCACCGTTACCGTTACCACCGCCATTGCCGCCACCGTTACCATTACCGCCACCGTTGCCACCGCCATGACCGTTGCCACCGCCATGACCGTTGCCATGACCGTGGCCAGCGCTATGACCAGCAAGGGTGGCGCCGCCTTTGCCTTTACTGTGTCCTAAGCCAAGTCCTCGCCCCTTGCTGTGTCCCAGGCCCTTCGTACGGGATCGTCCAAAACTTTTACTCTTTGATACTGCTCCACTGCCATAATGCCCCTTTGCATCTTCCCCTTTATAGCTTCTTGCAGTAGCTGCTTTAATTTCAGTTCGCATATGGGAGTGTTTTGAGTAAGAAACATTATGTTTGCCAAAAAATTTAGAATGTCCCTTTCCCAAAACAGAAGGATGCACGTCCAAATGCTTCGCAATATTGCCCCATCCCATACCAGATGATCGCATACGTGAAATTTGCTTGCTAAAATCTTTCAGTGTATCATGAAACAGTTCTTTCGCATCTATAATGTCTTGGGGATCTTTGCTCGCTTTAGCACGAGCAAAGGCCTTAGCTACTTCAGGATCCTGCAGTGTAGCCTGTTTAGCCACGTTACGAGCATGTTGGGCTTGTGCTGAATTCTGATAGCTGAAGCTATTTTTATCCAAATAATGTTCAGTGTGTTCATCATTCGCCCATATACCAGATATTCCAATCCCTATAACAATAAAAATACTTACCATAAGAATTGAGAGCAGATTCTTAATTGAGATTTGTTTTCCAGTTTTTCCTTTTGAAATCAGCCAATTCATGGTTTTCCTCCAACAAATTCATATTTTTGGTAGATGAAGATTTATAATATTGATGGTCTCGTAAAAAGTCCTATCGCCGGTCATTGCGAGGAACGAAGTGACGAAGCAATCCCATGATTTCAGAGACTTGGATTGATAGAGATTGCTTCGCTACGCTCGCAATGACAGCTTGGCAGACTTTTTACGAGTAAATCAATATTGAAAATGCAAAAATTATGCAAGTCTTTAATAGGAATTAAATATTATTAGAATTCAATATGTTAACTGAAATGTATTTTGTTTTATTGTTTATTACTGTGAAATAAAGTTAACAAAAGAGTCTAATTTTTTTCCCAAATAAAGGCTATATTTATTCGGCTTTGTAATTAAATTTATCCTTCAAAATCAAATTTGTAACTGAATATTGCTTATTTTGAACATTACAAGGGCCAAGTTTTTCATACATATTACTGAAGATAGTTTAACGTCAAGTTTTGATTTATTGAGATAACATGCAAAATCGAAAAAGTACAGATATCATAATCGGGAATCCTAATATTTATGATTTATTTGTATCAAAAGAAAACATTTGGTTTCCAAGATAGAGTATCAGTAATTTTAGACGGTTTTTAAATTACGGGTTTAAAACGGTCCCTTCGGGTATACGGGTGATATGCCGGTCCGGCCCGCAGCCCGGCTGCGGGCAAAGTCGGGCTTCAATGTCGGGCGTAACAATGCTCACCTTGTCGCCCGGTTGGATCTCGTCGGCATAGATCTCCGGCGCAATCCCCGGACCTATTACCAGAAGGCATAGGAACACAAAAAAGCAGGTGAAAACGGTGATATAAATACGCCTGTCAGTTACAAGTTGTTGAACGTCCAGTCTAACCCTTCTCATATGCAAGGAAAAGCAATCTCTGTTGCGCACAAAACAATTCTTGACATTTGCACATTGTATACCGTATACAAAAACCTGTCGATCCACACCTTAATTCATCGGCAGTACTGGAACAAACGGCCTCACAATCTTTGACCCCCAACTCAAACGTTAATGGAGAGGACCATGGATCTTTTTAACGACCTTACTGTGGTTTCCCTGGAGCAGGCGACGGTGTTGCCGTATTTAACTTACCGCCTGGCACAGGATGGAATGAATGTCATCCGCCTGGAACATCCGGTTTACGGTGATCCCAATCGCTTCATTGGCGAAAATGTTCTCAATGAAAAACGGATGAATTCATACTACTTGTGTATCAATGCCGGCAAGAAAGCGCTGACGCTGAATCTGGCAGAGGATGAGGGGCAGAAAATTTTCCATTCTTTGATTAAAGCGCTCGATGTGGACATTTTTGCGACCAATCAGCTTCCTAAAAATTATCAGAAGCTGGGAATCGATTACGACAGCTTAAAATCTCTCAAAGCGGATATCATCTGGCTGGGGGTGACCGGGTTTGGCCCAGACAGCAATGAAGCGGCTTACGATCCGATATTGCAGGCCCGATCGGGTTTAATGGAATTGACCGGTGAAGCCGAAGGCGATCCCCAGGTTGTGGGCATCCCTCTGCCGGATATGGGCACCAGTGAGCACGCTTATGGATTGGTGATGAAAGCCCTTTACCAACGCCAGGTCACCGGTAAAGGCAGTTGCATCAATATGGCCATGTTTGAATCATCGGTATCATGGCTTACCGTGCCGATCACCTTGACCGGCAGTTTTGGAAAAAGTATCAGCCGCAGGGGAAACACTCATGAATTCTTTGCGCCGGTCTCTGTTTATCAGACCCAAAATGGGTTTGTCTATCTAGCGGTTGGCAACGACCGTCAATGGAAAACAATGGTATCCCAAGAAATTTTTAAGAGCCTGGATAAGCCGGCCTATGAAAGAAATGAGGGCCGCATAAAGGATGTGAAAAATTTGAATCAGGCGATTAACGCGACTACCCGCCATCACACATCTGAAGATCTGATTGAATTGTTTAGCGCCATCAATGTTCCCATCAGTAAAATCAAACCTGTCGATGAAGTTATTAAAGATCCGCTGGTCGAACGGCGACTGCTGCATGCCCAGGATCCTGCCACCGGTACCCGCATAACGCTGGCACCTCCGCCGAATATGACATCGTTTTTAGAACAATCCGATCGTCTGCTTTCGTTTCCCCCGCGATTCGGTGAACATAATAGCGAAATATACGGCAAGAAATTGGGATATCCTGAGGATGATCTTGCCCGTTTGAAAGAAAACGGAATTATTTAATAATGAATAAAGAGCATTTTAAGGTAACACCATGAGAAAAAGGGCAGAGTTAAATGATTTGGATCTTGGGCCGCTGCAGGCGTTTCAGGTGCGAAAATCTTTAGGAGAGCATGTTTTTGAAAGCCTGAAGCATTCGATTGTCAGGGGAAAAATTTCCTCGGGTGAATGGCTGGTTGAAAGCCATATTGCCGAAACCCTGGGAATCAGTCGAACCCCTGTGCGGGAGGCAATTCACAAACTTGAGCGCGAAGGGCTCATCGAGCGGCAAGCCCGGGGGAGGATTTACGGTTCTGGGTCTTAAGCGGGATGATATCGAAGAGACCTTCGGTATTCGCAGCGTGCTGGAAGGCTATGCCGCCCGGCTGACCACTGTCAGGCATGAAGCGCAAGAACTGGAGAAATTGGAAGATAAAATCGATGAATTTCAAAATGCACTGGATCGGAAAAAGATGAATTTGCTGCCGGCGATCAATACGGAATTTCATGATCTGCTGTACAGCCTGAGCAAAAGTCCCAAACTGATCAACATGATTAATGGCCTGCGCGATCAGATTTACCGGTACCGGCAAATGATCCTTAAAGAAAAAAAATTTGCTTCTACCAGCAACCTGGACCACAAAAAGATGTTGAAATATATTCGCAAGCGGGATGCTGAAGGTGCGGAACGCCTGGTCCGGGATCATATCTTAAGAGGGCAGGAAATGGTATTAAAGGAATATGACCGGCAGCGGCTGGCTAAACAGTAGAAGTGGTTTCAAAACCCCATCTAAGGCCCAATGGCTGCGTTGCCCCGCGAATTGAAATACTCACGTACTCACGTGTACGCTCCGTTTCCAATTCGCGGGACGCCTTGCCCTTGAACCTGATCTGGGATTTTGAAACCACTTCTAGAATCGTCAGGGGAAAATCGATATGACCACGAAGAAAATAAAAATACTGATCGGCAAACCCGGTCTGGATGGACACGATCGCGGGGCCAAGGTAACCGCTCTGGCTTTAAGGGATGCCGGTATGGAAGTTATTTATACCGGACTCCACCAGACCGTTGAGCAGATTGTCAGAACGGCCGTACAGGAAGCGGTGGATGTGCTCGGCTTAAGCATTATGTCCGGCGCTCACATCCCCATTTGTCAGAAGCTTTTAGAAATGATGAAAAATGAAGGGCTTCAGGAAATTCCGGTGGTCGTGGGAGGCGTTATCCCCAAACAAGATATACCCAAATTAAGTGAACTGGGCATTGCCGGTGTTTTTCCCGGAGGGACGCACTTTGATGAAATCGTGCACGGCATCACTGAAATAATCACTTAATTGTAGAATGTCTTCAAAAACAAATGAGCTAAAATTAAAAATGATCTAAAATGCCTAAAATTGAGGAATTCTGTCTATTTTATAAAAAAAGATGGAGCATAGCGACTCCACAACTTTAGGCACTTTAGCTCATTTTAGTTCATTTTAGGCATTTTTAATTTTAGGCACTTTTAAGGAGTTATTATGGGAGTCGCAAAATACATTAAAGACGAAAAAGATGCGATTAAAGAAGTCATCTACCAGTCGGGCATCAAGATAAAACCGGTTTACACCCCCAAAGATCTCGAAGAAGTCGGTTTTGAGTACGAAAATGATCTGGGGGACCCCGGGGAATATCCTTTCACCCGCAGCCTGCACCCCCAGGGCTACCGTTCACGGGCCTGGACCACACGGCAGTACACCGGTTTTGGTACGCCGCAGGAGACCAATGAACGCTTTAAGCTAATGATTTCACATGGACAAACCGGTTTGAATGTCGCTTTTGATCTGCCGACGCAGATGGGATACGACTCGGATGATCCCAAGGCCCTGGGCGAGATCGGTCGGGTAGGAATGGCCATCGATTCGCTGCGTGACTTTGAAATCGCCTTTGACGGCATACCGTTGGATCGCATCGGATCAGGGCTAACCATCAATGCGGTCGCCGCAATTATGCTGGCCATGTATCAGGTCACAGCGGAAAAATCCGGCTACCCGAAAGAAAAAATCAGTGCCACCCCCCAAAATGATATTCTTAAAGAAATGATTGGCCGCGGCGCCTGGATATTTCCGGTCGAGCACGCCGTGCGTCTTGTGGGGGACAGCATCGAATATTCGGTCAGGGAGCTGCCGCGCTGCAATCCGGTCAGTATCTGCGGATATCATATCCGCGAATCAGGAGCCAACCCCGGCGCAGGAAGTCGCCTGCGCCTTTGAAATCGCCAAAGCTTACATCGACAATGTCACGGCCAGGGGGATGGCTGTTGAAGATTTTGTCGGGCGGTTTTCTTTTAACCTGAATGTTTTTGGCAACCTGTGGGAGCAGATCGCCAAATTCCGGGCCGCCCGCAAGCTGTGGGCAAAGATGCTGCGGGAAGAGTATGGCGTTCAGGAAAAGAAAAAGCTGTTTCTCAGAGGGCTTTTCGGTGGGGGCGGCAGCGGCCTGACCAAGGATCAGCCGGAAAACAATATCATGCGGGGAGCTTTTTATGCGCTGGGCGCTGCGCTCAGCGGTGCCCAAACCACCGCCTTGTGCTCTTTTGATGAAGCCTATACGATTCCGACGCCGAGAGCGGCGCTGTTATCTTTGCGGACCCTTGAAATCATTATGGACGAGGTCGGCCTGCGCGATACGGTTGATCCTCTGGCGGGTTCGTATTTCATTGAGACCCTGACCAAACAGATGGAGGAAAAAATCCTGGATGAAATGAAACAGATTCAGGAAGTCGGTGGGATGGTCCACGCGGTTGCCACCGGTTTTATCCAGCGAAAAGTTGCCCGGCAGGCGTACGAATATGAAAGCGGACTTCAAAAAGGCGAATATATTAAGGTCGGCGTCAACAAATATACGGAAGGCAGCGGAGCGCAAACCGATGTGGAACTTCACGAATACAATGAGCAATGGGTAGACAAACAGGTTGCCAGCCTCAAGGAGCTTCGCAGGACCCGCGATAACCGGGAAGTCACGCGCCTGCTCAAAGAATTGGAAAAGGGTGCGCGTGACGGGAAAAATGTGATGCCCCTTTCTGGTCGACTGTTGCCGGGCCTTTGCAACCGTGGGGGAGATGGCCGGTGTGTTTCGAGATGTTTTTGGTGAATGGCAGGAACCTAGCATCTTCTGATTGCGGATTTTGGATTGCGGATTGCGGAATTTATTGAATTTGTGATCTGATAAAATTTGGAGGTTTCAAGGTGTCGGCTGAAGAGAAGAAATCCGAAGGGAAAAAAGAAAAATCATTCAATGACAATCCGCAATCCGCAATCCGCAATCCGAATTCGACCTATCGACTGGGTTGTGACATCGGCGGTACCTTTACAGACTTTGTGCTGGTCGATGATGAAACCGGCGAGTTTCAGATTAACAAATGTTTGACGACACCGGCGGACCCTTCCGACGCGGTGGAGGAGGGCATTCGCGGCCTGCTGGAACGGGTTCCGGGGTTTATGCCTAAAATTGATGAAATCATCCACGGCACGACCCTGGTGATAAACGCCATCATTGAAAGAAAGGGCGCTAAAACAGCGCTGATCACCACCCGGGGGTTTCGGGATGTCCTGGAGCTCGGACGCGAGATCCGATATGACGCCTATGACATATTTGCCGAATATCCGGAGCCTCTCGTCCCGCGATCGCTCCGCAGAGAAGTAACCGAGCGGATTACTACCGACGGCCGTGTAATTTTGAAGTTAAATCCCGAAGAGGTTAACCAGGTGCTTGCCGGACTTTGTGATTCGGGGATCGAATCGCTGGCAGTATGCCTGATTAATTCCTATGAGAATCCAACCCACGAAATTCAGATCAAAGAGATTGTAAACAAAAATGCGCCTGATTTATCGTTGTCTACCTCTTACGAAGTATTACCCCAGATCCGCGAATACGAGCGAACCTGTACCACCGCCACCAACGCCTATGTCAAGCCGATTACGGCAAAATATCTGGCCAAACTTTCTGCAAGATTAGAATCCCTCGGCTTCCAGGGGAAAGCTTTTCATCATGCTTTCCAGCGGCGGTATTACCTCCGTTGAAACCGCCCGCGATATCCGGTTAGAATCATTGAATCCGGGCCGACAGCAGCAGTGATAGCGTCGCAGCATTA
>PVMK01113976.1_pt1 | contig 23264 bp, 29 predicted proteins | sample 1853481 | NCBI WGS metagenome assembly PVMK01 (sample SAMN08533507, study PRJNA380276) | Marine sediment metagenome, whole genome shotgun sequencing project. | reverse complement strand
ATTCCTCGCTATCCTTCGAAGAGTCACCCGAGGCTGAAACAAGCTTTCGCCTGGGCAGGAGAAGTGAGACTGCCAGAGAAATACCGAATATCCCGGCAATTACGTAATAGCTGATTCTCATTGAGTTCGCTATAGAATCGTCGGATACACTCTGAAGCTCTTCGACGTATTCATCCGGGTAATCAGCGACGATTTCTTTAACTAACTCTTCGAATTCCTCTTTTTCCATGTGTTTAATAGTATCCGTCAGGATCACATTCCACATCTGCTTATCTTCTTCGGGGAGTACTTTGCTGTCGTTGATTCCCGAGACAAGACTCGAAAAGAGGAAGGTCAACAACAGTGAGACCACCACAGCCGTCCCCATGGAGGTCCCCAGATTCCGAAAGCTGTTCATGAGCCCCGATGCTTCGTCTGCTACATCCCCTTCCGTTGAGGATAATATCAGATTCTGAAGTTGGGAGTTCGCAAGTCCCAATCCAATACCTATTACTATGAGTCCAGGCACCATGTCAAGAACTGACATATCGACGCTGAAAGAATTTGCTAAAAGAATAGTTCCGGCAACGCAGATAATAGCCCCGGTCATGACAAGGTATTTGACCGGTAGCCGGGTAGCCAGCCGGGATGTAACGAAGACGAAGACCAGCATGGCTAATGTAAGGGGCATGAGAGCGATTCCGGATTCGATGGCACTCTTGAATAACACAGATTGTAAAAAGAATGGTATGGTGAAAAGCATTGCAGCTATACATAGCTGCAGCATCAGGAATACTGTATTCCCTGCCATATAAGGTTTATTCTTGAAAAGAGAGATTGGCGCCAGGGGTTCGTTGCCCCTCCTCCCTTGCCTGATTAGCCATACAACAAATAATAGCAGGAAGATTATACCGGCGATCATCAGTATAGCGGCGAAGGAAATCCCAAATGGCGCGATCTCCAGTCCTCCTATTACAAAAGGCCTCTTAGCATTCCACCAGCCATAGTTAGTGGTGAGTATCAGGCCGTACACCAGACAGGCCATTCCCGCCGCGGAGAGCACAACACCGAACCAGTCAAGTTTGGGCTTCACCGGTTTCCTTTGGCTGATAAGCAGGTATGAAAAGGCAAGAACGATCGCCACAATGACAAACTCGGAGGCAAACGCCCAGCGCCAGCTGGCATATGTTGTGAATGCGCCCCCTACAATGGGACCAATAGCAGCGCCTCCCACCGCAACCGCCGTGAAAACTGCAAAGGCAGTCATTCGTTCCCTGCCTTTGTAGCTGACCATAAGAAATGTCGCTATGGCCGGCATCATCAAAGCAGCGCCCAGCCCCTTCGATAATGGACCATCCGGCAATAAGCATGCCTATATTCTGGCTAAGGGCCGCTATTAGGGTGCCCACGCCATACATGACCGTGCCAATGAGAAATATCCGCTTGGTTCCGTACATGTCGGCCAGCTTTGCACCCGTGATCATGAAGGCGGCCATTATTAGAGCATATAAAGAAACCGCCAGCTGGATATTCTGAATTTCGGTATCCAGGTCCTGGGCTATAGCTGTTATGGCCACATTCATCATGGTTGTATCAAGCGTGAGGATGAACATGGCCAGGGACACTACGATCAGTACGCCATATTTCTTCATTTATTTTCCTCCCTTTTCTCGCTGCATGTCCCTAAACAAGAGTAGAGGACAAATCATTTTAGAACCGCGAAAAGGCACGCTTGCCTTCGACCGGTCGGTAAATTGCTTCAAAGTCCGGCACATAATTGAAATCGTCTTTCTCAATCTCACGCTGGCCATGTATATCTACGTTGTGTATTATCAGGAGCTCTTCATTAACGCGGGATGCTTTAAGGTATCCTGCACCTCTTTTTCAGCGGCCTCTATATAGGTTCCGCCATATATCCAGCTTCAGTTCATATTCTACAGTTCTAAAATGCTGCCCGATAGACCAGGTAACCGGCAACTGCATAGCCAAAGCATTTGATTGTCGTGCCTATAAAGCAGACAAGGAAGAACTTGTAAAACGGATATTTGGCAGAGCCGCTAATAGCAGCTGCCGGCTTGTTCCATGGACCGGGAATAGCACACGCTAAAAAAAGGGCGGCCGTGCCACCACGTCGGCTCATCCAGTTTTCTACCCTGGAGTAGCCTTTAAGTTTTGCCAGTGTTTTTTTCACCCCATAACCACCGGAATAATAGGGCATTAAACCTATTGGCTCGGCGATTCCCGCTGCAAATGCCGCCAGTACGGGATTTAGTCCAAGGCTAGCAAAAACGAAAGCAGCCAAAGGACCGGCCATGGGCCAGACAGGTGAGAGGGCACCCATGATGCCTGAGGAAAATACCGCAACAATGCCAAGGATAGTATCGGAGCCGGTAACTCTACCTACGAAGGTGAGAATCAGCATCAAGATGGAAAGTAAGAGGAGCAGCAATAAGAAGTAAAGGCGTTTCTTATCCTGAGGCATGAATTCCAGCCGTCGCCTCCGCCGAAGAGGGGATGACTCTGCTTCAACGGCATCGGTCTCAGCTGGCTGCGGGGATTTAGCTTCCAATAGCAGACCTAACGAATACTGGCTTCCCTGTTATTGTCCATTATCTCCCCAGCCCCTGATGACCCACGCATCGGCAATGATTTCCTGCCCACAGCTTTAGCATTTCAAATTTTCCCTCCATCATGTTGAGGGAATATTCCAGGGAGTATACTACGCCTTAGTTATCTATACGTCAAGATACGTCAAGCTGCAGACACTCTCACCCAGGTTTAACAAGTCTTTATGGCCTGCGCTCCCATTTCGCTGCCCCGATGTCCAATGAGCCATAGACCGGCTACACTTATGATGCCTATTGACAATAGAATAATTATAGTTTATTATCCTTCAACCATATATGGAGGAGGTTTGTTATGATTGGAGTTATCCTAAAGATCGTTCTAGCCTTCATCTTGCCGCCTGCGGCAGTTTTCTGGCAATCTAGACTTGGTCTACAATTCTGGATTAACCTCGTTCTAACAATAATCGGATGGATTCCTGGCGTCATTCACGCACTATGGGTCATCCTGCGTAATCGACCCAAGCCGGCCGAACCGTCCAAAGCTAGCCCATTGCCAGCAGAGGGCTAGAACACAGCTATAAACCATAACCCTCAAAGTAGTACGCTAATCAGGGTCAGGTTAACGATCTTAGCGGTGGCGGCAGCTTTCTATGGTTCCAGCGGGATAACGAACCTGAGGATTAAATAGAGCCAGAAACCCAATCCCCAAAAGAATATTGTCACAACCGCGATGATCCTGACGATAGTTGGATCCGTGTCATAATACTTCGCGATGCCACCGCATATGCCCCAGATCATCCTCTCATCTTTGCTGCGATAGAGCCTCTTCTCCACAACTCCCTCCCGTGTTAGCTGCCAACCTGTGACCGCTTGCTTTCCTATTGGTTGATTCTATCAGCTTACATTATATAATAAGCCGTCAAGATAAAGAGTTGAAGGAAAAAATACATTATATCGATCCCCGAGTGGCTATTTGCCCGTATTAAGGGGTAACCATCTTTCACTAATTTAAGGGTCATCATCCGGCTTGACCGGATGATCCAGGAAGCATGCTGAGCCACTTTCTGGATTGCCCGATCGAGTCCGGCAATGACAGCTACGGTAGGAGTCGGGCAATCTTCTCTTTCGATCCACGTATTAAGGTGATTAAAGATACCCTGGCCAGCAACTATAATCCTAGAAGTGATACAATAATGCGGTATAAATCACCTATTTAAAAACAACTACGGAGGCTCTTATGGCAGATGTATTGTCGTGGATTGTTCTATTCGTCGTCGTTGTGCTTGCCTTTGTTGTAGCCAAGTTCATCTTTAAACTGGCAAGGAGAATGATCGCCTTTTTATTGACGGCCATCATCGCCATTGGCATTGTGGTCATTGTCTATGTGTATATATTATGAGACTGTTGAAATAGTCTTGATCAACCCCCTATATCCCCCAATCTTGGGGGATTTTTTTAAATGGGGGACACCCCCAGACCCCCGCCAGAGGGAAATCCCTCTGGACTCCCTTTACCCCTCAGCTGCGCTAAGAGGTATTGATAAACAAGGCCGACAATTCTGCCCACCCCAGACCCCCGGCCCCGATTATAGGCCGAAGCGTTGGCTGACCTGTGGAACTCGAGTCACCTCTTTTCAGCGATCTCTAAAGTACAATAATAAAAGGCAGGTTACTTATACTTGGATAACCTGCCTCCATACGCTTTCCTCAGTTTCCAGGCTATTATATTCAGGTTCTGTTTCTAATATCACCGAAGATTCTATAGCTTTTTACCCGATCCACTGCTTTCATCCAATATCGTCGTTCTGCAGAACAACAATCAACGGGAAGTAAGTCCGAATTGCTAGATACTCACCGGTTGATAATGAAGTCCTCGAATTCTTAGCCGGTGTATGTTCTAGACAGAGCGGTAGATTCCCTTCTTGATATCCTCGAGGTTTTTCAGGAGATCGTTGTGTTTCCTCTCATCCTCCAATAGGTAGTTCAACAGGTACTGTTGAACGATCATGCCCTGCTGGCCCTTCAAGGAGGCAATCGTCTGCTCAGCGATTTCCACGGTCTTTTTCTCGAGGGCGATATGGTTCTCAATCATACCCCATATCGCAACAAGCTCATCAGGTGTCAGGGATACCGCCTTGTGTTCAATACTATCTGCGATGAACTCCTGAACACGGTAGTGCATCTGTGAGTCGCGTTGTATGATCTCCATAACGAGGCGGAGAAGTGGATTCTCCGTTTTTTCGATCATCTGACCCGTTGACGAAACGGAGGCGTCTTCTATTTTCTGCCATTTTCTCATATTGGAGACCAGTCCGGATTGTACATCTTTTGTCGACATCTAGTTATCCCCCTTTTCCTTTATCATATTTTCTGAGATTACCGAAATAGTCTCAATAAATCCCCCAGCCCCGATTATATCGGTGCCGCTCTTTTTCAACGATCTCTTTATATGTGATTTCCGTTAATGCTGCGCCTCAGGCGACTCACACTAAGTCTTGACCTTCAGGATGAAGCGTAGCACCAGCTTGCGGCTTCAGTAAGATTGCTAAATCTTACTTGACCTCGAGACTATTCTGCCATACACCATGAAGGTTACAGTATGAAAGCGCATAGAAGGCTTTGAATTGATCCACCGGCGCATGAAATGAAATATTTGGATTAGTGAAGGAGGGTGCAAAATCAGATCGCCCGAGATTTATTACCTGGCCATCGTGCTTCACACCGAATACCTCAACCCATGCAATGTGATGCTCTATCGTGTTGGGATGCGGCGTTTCTTTCCCCACCATTACATGAACAAGGTCATTTGCCTCAGATCCGTGTGCCGTCATTATTTCAATGAACGGGACATGCTTCTCCTTACCCTCAGAGGTAGCGTCTTTTAGAATATCTCCGAACTGCATTTTTATCCTCCTTAATGTTTTTGTTCTCGTTCACGCGCTTGGGCACGGCAACGTTAATCCTTAGGGGTCCCGATGGATCGGGATACATTTCAGGCTCTCCCCCACCTTTTATTCACCTCACCCCCTGACCCCCTCTCCTCAAGGAGATGGGGGAAGTATATAGCTGGGGGACACCCCCAGACCCCCGGCAGAGGGAATTCCCTCTGAACTCCCTTTACCACACAGCCACCCCAAGAAGTATTTATAGGAGAGCCCAACATGTCGGCCGACACTTCGGCCCACCCCCATACCCCCGGCCCCAATTACATCGGGGCAGCTCTTTTTCAGCAGTCTCTTATAAAGAGCCTATATATTTATCAGCACTTAGTCTGTGATTTTAGTCACATTGTTTCCTTTAACACCTCATCGATCTGCTTAACAAACATGAACTGAAGCTCGTCCTTGATCTGCTGAGGGATCTCATCTAAATCCTTTTCATTGTCTTTGGGCAAAATAACCTTTGTAACACCGGCGCGATGAGCCGCCAGCACCTTCTCTTTGATGCCACCTACCGGCAGCACCTTGCCCCGTAGAGTTATCTCGCCTGTCATAGCGACATTTTTTTTGACCGGCTTGCCCGATATGGCTGATGCCAGGGCCACAGTCATGGTGATACCCGCCGACGGTCCATCTTTGGGAATAGCACCGGCAGGTACATGGATATGAATATCCTTCGTCTCATAGAAATTGCCTTTAACGCCAAGGGATGAGGCATGGGCTCGTATATATGTCAACGCCGCTCGGGCAGACTCCTGCATTACATCGCCAAGTTTCCCGGTCAGGGTGAGGTTCCCCTTTCCAGGTACCAGCGATGCCTCCACGAATAGCACATCCCCTCCAGCCTGAGTCCACGCTAGCCCTGTGGCCACACCTATCTCATCAGACCCTTCAGCTACATCATACTTAAATTTTCCCGTCCCCAGAAATTCCTTGAGTTTCTTCGGTGTTATTTTAATACTTTTAATATCATCTTCAATCACCCTGCCGCGCTACTTTTCGGCAGATGGTGCCGATCTCCCGTTCCAGGTTTCGCAGACCTGCCTCCCTGGTGTATTTCCTTACTATAGCCAAAATGGCGTCGTCTGTTATCTTGAGTTTATCCTTTGAAAGGCCATTTTCCCGCAATTGCTTGGTTATCAGAAATTTCTTGGCGATGTTCAGCTTCTCCAACTCGGTATATCCAGGTAACTCCAGGACTTCCATCCGATCCCTTAGAGCTGGCAGAATAGGATCCTCCAAATTGGCAGTGGTGATAAACATCACCTTGGAGAGATCAAAGGGTACATCGAGATAGTGATCGAAGAAGGCATGGTTCTGCTCCGGATCCAATACCTCAAGGAGCGCGGCCGAAGGGTCACCGCGGAAATCTGCTCCTACTTTATCGATCTCGTCAAGCATGAACACCGGATCGTTCGACCCGGCGCGGCGTATACCTTGAATTATCCTGCCCGGCAGAGCGCCTACATAGGTGCGACGATGGCCCACGAATCTCCGCCTCATCTCTGACCCCCCCTAAAGACATCCGTACAAACTTTCGTCCCAAAGCCCGGGCAATTGATTGCCCTATGGATGTCTTTCCAGTACCAGGAGGCCCCACGAAGCAGAGGATCGGACCCTTCATATCTTGCTTCAGCTTTCGAACTGCTAGATATTCGAGTATCCTCTCCTTGACCTTCTCCAAATCGTAATGGTCCTCATCAAGTATCTCAGCCGCCCGTTTGATATCCACGCTCTCCTCAGTGCTCTTAGCCCAGGGAAGACTTGTTACCCAATCCAGGTAGGTTTTTGCAACGCTATATTCAGCGGCTTGTGGCGGCATCTTGGACAGACGATCCAGTTCCCGTTCTGCCTCCTTCAGTGCCTCGGGGGGTAGCTGAGCCTGATCGATACTCTTCCTCAGCTCATCAATTTCCATTGTTTGCTCGTCCGCTTCGCCGAGCTCTCTTTGTATAGCTTTGAGTTGTTCCCGGAGATAATATTGCCGCTGTGCTTTATCAAATTCACCCTTGATCTCGGACTGAATTTTACTGCCAAGCTCCAGAATCTCCAGTTCCCGATTTATGAAACCCGTTACCTTTTTTAGGCGCTTCCGGACATTGAGCTCCTCCAATATTCCCTGCTTCTCCTCCAAGTTTAGGTTGATATGGGCTGCGACAAAATCTGCAAGCTTGCCTGGCTCGGTAATATTTATTACTCCAATCCCAATCTCCTCCGGTAAATTGGGCGATAGTGACACTATCTTTTGGAAGAGGTCGGTCAAATTTCGAGTGAGCGCTTCAAGCTCAGGAGTCTTATCAATCTTTTCTTCAATTACTTTAATTTGGGCTCTAATGTATGGCTCGGTCTGTATAACCTTCTTAATCTTGATCCGTTTCATGCCCTGCAGGAACGCCCTGATAGAACCATCTGGCATTTTAAACATTCGAGCAACCGCAGTAGCTGTACCGACATTATAAATATTATCTGCGCTTGACCCCTCTCCACCGGAGCGCTGGGCAAAGAGCCCTAATATTTTGTCGCCGGAGAGAACATCATCTATGAGCTTTACCATCTTCTCTTCACCGGCCGCCAGGGGAATCATCATCTCGGGATAAATAACTACTTCACCACTGGGCAGGACAGCTATTTCCTGTGGAATCTGAAGTTCAGCTTCTTGATTCTCCATTTCATCTTTTACCTTACTCATTGCTATTTACCACCATCGATACTTCTTATATTAACCCTGCGTGCATGTTCCCGTTTAGCTTTATGTAATGTTATCTTCACCAGGCCATTACAATAAGTAGCTGTTGCCCCTTCGGTATCAACAATAGCCGGTAACTTGATGCTACGCTGGAAAGGTCCACTATAGATTTCCATTTGGTAGTAGTTTCTCCGGATGCCAAGATCCATAACCCTTCTCTCACCTCGAATAGTAAGAGTGTCACGATTCACAATTGTCTCTATATCATCCTCATTAATGCCTGCCAGCTCCACAATAACGATAATCTCATTGGCAGTTTCATAGACATCCATCGCCGGTTCCCAAAATCGCCTGGTGAATTTCACCATCGGCGGCTTTGAGCCGGCAAAATGATCCAAGAGACGTTCCATCTCTCGCTGCATAAGGTCGATACGTGTCAACCAGTCACGTTGGAATCCTACCATAGCTATCTCCTTAAATTAATCATCATTGCAGTCTAAATGAGATTGCTGAAATACTCTCAATCAACCCCCTAATCCCCCAATCCTGGGGGATTTCTAAAGCTGGGGGACACCCCCAGACTCCCGGCAGGAAGTATCCTGCACCTCTTTTTCAGCGGTCTCTAAATGACCTGCACCCTATTATTGTACCACTTCTAAAAATAAACTTGCCGATATTGAAGTGCTTCCCAAGTTTCGATTAATACGAAGTAACCTGTGCCATATCTATTGTTAGTCTTTCAGAGATTTTCCATACAAACGACTGCGTAGTTGACCACAACCGGCATCTATGTCCAACCCCTTCCGTTGGCGAACCGTGCATGTAATGTGTAGATGCTGAAGCTCTCTCTGAAAGGCCAGTACCACGCCGCGCGGTGGCGGCCTGAAACGGTCGTCGGCTGTGTAGTTTGCCGGGATCAAATTAACATGACAGTTTAATCCCGTGAGTAATCCGGATAGGGAGCGCGCCTGGCTAACGGAATCGTTTATTCCCTCAAATAGCACGTACTCAAAGCTTAACCGACGGTGTGAAGCATCAAAGTATTCATGACAAGCCGGAAGGAGTTGCTCCAGAGGGTATTTCTCGTTAATGGGCACAAGCTTGCTTCGAAGCACATTATTGCTGGCGTGAAGGGAGATGGCCAACCCTATCTGAAGCCTCTCCTGACTCAATTGCTTTATCTGCGGTATCAGACCAGCAGTAGAGATAATAATACTACGAGCGCCGATCCCGAAATCCTGTGGTGAGATAAGCATTCTTATCGCCTTCAACACGGCATTGTAGTTGGCCAGCGGCTCACCCATGCCCATGAGCACTACATTAGTAATGTAGCCAGCAGACTCGCTTGAAGCATTATTCACGGCACCACACCATTCTCGTGCAACTTGAGCGAAGTAAAGAACCTGGTCAATTATCTCTCCCTGGGTAAGATTGCGCTCAAAGCCCTGCTGGCCGGTGGCGCAGAACGGACAGCCGACGGGACAACCTACCTGTGTTGATACGCATACGGTATAACGGGGCCTGCCTTGGCCTGACCGATAGGACATTAACGCCGACTCAATATGCCTGCCATCGGCTAGAGCGAAAAGGGTTTTAACGGTACCGTCGCGTCCCTCCACCTGATACTCCGGGTCAATACTACGCAGCCGCGTTTCTCTGGTCAAGCGCGAGCGGAAGGGCTTAGGGAGATCAGTCATGTCATCAAAAGAAAGAGCAAGCTCACGGTATATCCAGTGGCGAAGCTGTGCTGCACGGTAGTCAGGTTCGCCCATAGTTTTTACGAGCTCACTGACCTGGGCAGGAGTGAGATCAGTTATACAGATGGATGTCGCTTGCATTTCTTGGCTTTATCCCTAAGCACATGATACGACCAAGAGTACCTGTTAAACAAGGTAGCCCTATTTATAGAGAATGCTGAAATAGTCTTGATCAACCCCCTATATCCCCCAATCTTGGGGGAGTTTTAAAGCTGGGGGACACCCCCACACCCCTGGCCCCGATTATATCGGGGCACCTATTTCTCAGCGGTCTCTTACACGCAACTTGAATGGGTCAGCTTAACTGTAGTATCAGAGGTGGCAGCTGACTATCGTGAGCTACATTTAATTGAGGCCCCTGCAAGACCCCTGAAATAGTCTCTATCAACCCCCTAATCCCCCAATCTTGGGGGACTTTTTAAAGCTAGGGGGCACCCCCACACCCCTGGCCCCGATTATATCGGGGCACCTATTTCTCAGCGGTCTCTACTTGTTGGGATATGTAGAACTTGAACATATGACCTCGTGTATGTAAAATTGATGCTACTAAGGATGAATAAGTGCAGGGAGGAAAACAGATCATGTCTATGGTTTATAAATTAGCTGATGACTTTGACGATAAGAGTCTTCTGGGTAACAAGGGGGCCAACCTGGTTAAGATGACCAAGCTAGGACTTCCGGTGCCTCCAGGGTTCGTGGTCTCTATAGACGCATACCGGGAATATAAGCATAACGGCAAGCTGCCAATGGAAGAAATCGAGCGGTCTTTGCAGGCCCTGGAGCAGGAAACGGGGAAGAGCCTGGGTAAAGGGCTAACGGTATCAGTGCGCTCCTCAGCACCGGTGTCAATGCCGGGAATGATGGATACTATACTCGATGTCAAAGAGCCGGCGCGCGTTATCTCCTCTATCAAGAAGGTCTTTGACTCTGCTGACAATCTCAGAGCGGTTCAGTACCGCCGCCTCAACCATATCCCGTCTGGACTGGGTACCGCTGCCATCGTCCAGGCCATGGTCTATGGAGATTTGGATACGGATTCAGGGACTGGAGTAATATTCACTCGAAATCCAAGCACCGGTGAAAAAGGTATTTTTGGTGAATTTCTTACCGGAGCTCAGGGTGAGGATCTGGTCTCCGGCCAGGTGACGCCGCAGCCACTCGATACCCTCAGGTCTCTAATGCCTGACCTCTATACCCAACTGGAGGACGTGGCCCTCAATCTGGAAAACCATTTCGGCGACATGCAGGACGTGGAGTTTACTATAGAGGCAGGACATCTATATATCCTACAGACAAGGGCAGGCAAGCGTAGCGGAGGGGCAGCGGTCAAGATAGCTGTCGACATGTCGAAGGAAGGGCTCATCACCGCTGAAGAAGCCATTATGCGGGTATCTACTGAAGATATGATAGCATTATTACACCAACATATAGAATCGCCGCAGAAGTACAGCCCTCTTGCCAGCGGTTTGGCTGCTGCCCCGGGTGCGGCTGTGGGTATAGTAGTTTTTGATCCATTGGAAGCTGTAGAGGCGATGAAAAAGAACTGGAGAGTCATCCTGGTGAGGCCGGAAACAAGCCCGGACGATATCCAGGGAGTTTCAGCCGCGGTGGGCGTTCTGACCTCCCGGGGCGGTCTTACGTCCCATGCTGCCATAGTCACCAGGGCCATGGGCAAACCGTGTATCTGCGGTGCTGATGAGATCAAGATAGACATGCAGGCACAGCAATTCGAGGCCGGGGGTCAAATCGTTAAGAAGGGTGAGGTGATTACTATTGATGGTAACACAGGAAACGTCTACCTGGGTTCCCTGCCCCTGGTAGAAGCTGAAGGCATCCCGGAGCTTGCCGAGTTGCTCGCCATGGCCGATAGCTTTAGACACCTGCAGGTCAGGGCCAACGCTGATAATGAGGAGACCATAGCTCTGGCCAGAAAATTCGGCGCCGAGGGCATCGGCCTTTGCCGTACGGAGCGGCAGTTCAATGACCCGGAACGATTATACACCATAAGGGAGTTTATACTGGCAAAAACCGCAGCCCTGCGGTCGAAAGCTCTGGGTCGGCTGTACCAGCTTCAAAAAGAGGATTTCGTTACCATCTTCAGGGAACTTCAGGGAATGTCAATCATAGTTCGTCTTCTGGACCTGCCACTTCATGAGTTTCTGCCATCAGATATGGAAACGTCAGACCCGGAGCTTAAGGAGCGAATACGTGAGCTCAGAGAAACAAACCCGATGCTGGGGCACAGGGGTGTAAGGTTGGCTATCACCTCCCCTGAGATCTACAAGATGCAAATCGATGCCATAAGTGAGGCCAGGGACGAGGTCGAAGCGGACGTATCCATTATGGTGCCTCAGGTAATCACCCTGCAGGAACTCCTTTGGGTTAAGAGAATGGTCAAAGACAAGGCCATTAAGCTGGGAATAATGATGGAGACTGTGCGTGCGTGCATGCGGGCCGGCAGGTTAGCCCAGGTGGCCGATTTCTTCTCCTTTGGTACTAATGACCTCACACAAGCAGTGTATTCATTCAGCAGGGAGGATGTAGAGAAGAAGTTCCTGTCTACCTATTTAGAGGCCGGAATCCTTCAGGATAACCCGTTCCAGATTCTAGATGAGAAAGGTGTGGGCAGGCTAATGGAGACTGCCATATCCTGGGCCAGAAAAGAGAAGGAAGGGTTTGAGATCGGTGTCTGCGGTGAGCATGCGGGAGAGCCACGTTCTATCAGGCTCTTCCATCGCGCTGGGCTCGATTATGTAAGCTGTAGTCCTTTCAGGGTACCAATAGCCAGGCTGGCAGCAGCGCAGGCAGCTATCGAGGAAAAAGGGCGTGGTATCAGTGAAGAAACATCATTTGGCAACGATGACTCGTAGATAGATCGGTGAACCAATAGATGGTTATAGCTCAGGATCCAGTAATCTATGCGAATTGAGGGTGGGAAAAAGTGGACATCCACTACGAGATTGCCACGGTGTTAATACACCCTTCCTTATTCAGGTGTCGTAATCGCGCTTTTTTATCCTATGTACATATAGAGAATGCTGAAATGGTCTCAATCAACCACTAATCCGCCAATCTTGGGGGACTTTAAAAGCTGCCCCCGATACATCGGGGAGACCCCCGGCAGGAAGTATCCTGCACCTTTTTTTCAGCGGGCTCTATTGGTAATAAAAATACGTGGTAAAATAGTTATGTAAATACCTGGATCGGACTTTTTGGCATGATGTTATAATCTGTAGCGCTTGCTATTACCAGGGAGGTATTGATGGATATAAACAGGTTTACGGAAAAAGCACAAGAGGCTATACTCGCTGCCCAGAAGTCATCACAGGAGCGGAGCCATACACAGATCGAGGTCGAGCACCTTCTATTAGCTCTGGTTAGCCAGGAAGATGGCGTTGTTCCTCAAATCCTAGTCAAGCTGGGAGTAGATTTAGAACTTGTGAAGCGCCAGTTGGAGAGCGATCTTGAGGGTAAACCAAAGGCCTATGGGCCTACTGAGGTTTATATGTCTCAAAATCTGAAACATGTCCTGGATTCAGCAGAAAAAGAGGCTGCCAAATTCAAGGATGATTATACGAGCACGGAGCATTTGCTGATTGCCACTGTGGACCTGGATAAAGGAGCAGCCGGTAATATATTGAAGGGACTTGGTGTGACCCGGGACCGCATCTACGAGGTGCTGACCTCCATCCGTGGTGGGCATCGTATCACTGATCCAAACCCTGAAGGCAAGTACCAGGCACTTGAAAAATACGGACGTGACCTTACCGAAATAGCCCGCCGCGGCAAGCTCGACCCTGTGATCGGTCGCGATGATGAAATCAGGAGACTTATCCAGGTACTGTCCCGGCGCACAAAGAACAACCCGGTGCTCATCGGCGATCCCTGGAGTTGGTAAGACGGCTATCGCCGAGGGCTTAGCCCAGCGGATTGTCCGCCAGGATGTCCCAGAGGGGTTGAAGAGAAAACAAATTGTAGCCCTGGACCTGGGATCCCTGATAGCCGGTGCCAAGTACCGCGGCGAGTTTGAGGAGAGACTTAAGGCAGTGCTTAAGGAGGTCCAGCAATCGGAAGGTGAGATTATCCTCTTCATTGACGAGCTCCATACCGTAGTCGGCGCGGGAGCCGCCGAAGGCGCTATGGATGCCTCCAATATGCTGAAACCAATGTTGGCCAGGGGGGAGTTACATTGTATCGGGGCTACCACCTTAGATGAATACAGAAAGCACATCGAGAAGGACGCTGCTCTGGAACGGCGCTTCCAGCCCGTGCTTGTCCGTGAACCTTCCGTGGAGGACACGATATCTATACTACGCGGGCTCAAGGAGAGGTACGAAGTACATCACGGTGTGCGAATAAAGGACTCGGCACTTATAGCAGCCGCTATACTCTCAAACCGCTATATAAGCGACCGCTTCCTGCCGGACAAGGCGATAGACCTGATCGATGAGTCTGCCTCCAAATTGCGCACCGAAATAGATAGCGTTCCAGCAGAGCTCGATGAGGTGGAACGGCGTACCATGCAGCTAGAGATTGAACGCGAGGCACTGAAGAAAGAGAAGGACGCTGCCTCAAAAGAACGTCTTGCCAGTATGGAAAAGGAACTTGCTGACCTCAAAGAGAACGGGGACCGCCTGAGGACACAATGGCAGAGGGAGAAGGAAGATATCCAGGGACTACAGCAATTAAAGGAGAAAATAGAGCAGGTTCGCCATGAAATGGAAGGAGCGGAGCGTTCGGCCAACTTTGAGCGGGCAGCTCAACTTAAATACGGCACGCTTGTGGAATTGGAAAAACAGCTATTAGAAACCGAAGAAAGGCTGTCTGCTAATAGAAGCGAGCAGCTTGTTAAGGAAGAAGTTGACGAAGAGGACATCGCCGAAGTTGTAAGCCGTTGGACCGGTGTCCCGGTAAGCCGGCTTATGGAGGGCGAGATCCAGAAACTCCTTAATATGGAAGAGCGGCTGCATTTAAGGGTCGTGGGGCAGGATGATGCTATAACGGCGACTTCTAATGCCATTCGCCGTGCACGCGCTGGCCTTCAGGACCCCAACCGTCCCCTGGGTAGCTTCATATTCCTCGGGCCAACCGGTGTTGGCAAGACGGAACTGGCACGTGCACTTGCTGAGTTCCTATTTGATGACGAGCGGGCAATGGCGCGCATTGACATGTCAGAGTATATGGAGAAGCATACGGTGTCCCGCCTCATCGGCGCACCACCGGGATATGTAGGTTATGAGGAAGGAGGCCAGCTCACCGAAGCAGTACGGCGTAAGCCATACACCGTAGTATTGCTTGATGAAGTAGAGAAGGCTCATCCGGATGTATTTAACGTGCTATTACAGATAATGGATGATGGCCGACTTACCGATGGCCACGGTCGTACTGTAGACTTCAAGAATACCCTTCTTATCATGACCAGTAACCTGGGCAGCCAGCATATGGTTGACCTTGGTCCTGATCAGGAAGCGCTGATAAGACAACACGTCATGGACGCCTTGAAAGCGCAATTCCGCCCTGAATTTCTAAATCGGGTAGACGAAGTGATAATCTTCCACCAGCTAAGCCGGGAGCATACTAAACAGATCGTCGACCTTCAGGTTGTAGGATTGAAAAAGCGGCTTGCCGAACGGCATATTGATATTGAGCTCAGTGACAACGCCAAAGAACTACTGGTTAAGGAAGGCTATGATCCTGCCTACGGTGCACGTCCTCTTAAGCGAGCAATTCAGCGGATTGTACTGGACCCTCTCGCCCGAAAGGTGCTCGAAGGGGAATTTAGAGAGGGCGATATGGTATTGGTAGATGCCAAGGGAGATAGTATCGTCTTCAGCAAGCAGAAGGTTTCTGTAAATACTATCCATCAGTGATACAGTTTAATCAGATGCAGTGCTGCTAATTGTATTTTTCTCGAATTTACTTTACAATTCTCTTGATTTGTCTCCTCGGTGATATGGAAACTGCAGGCCGTTTGGGCTAGCAATGTGGGATTTTGGCTTCAAGCCGGGGAGAAACAATAAATCACGTCTACGAAAACCGCCGGTCGTCGGTTCGACTTCGACCGCTGGCTCTTCTTTGCCCTGGAAACACTATCTGAGAAAATCGGGTGTTCTATAGTAACCCTGATTCCTCTTACAGCCAAACAGTTCGGAAAAGTTCGAAAAAGGAGGAATATTGAGCAAGCTTCTGGATAATTTAAGTCAGGCGTTTCAAGGTTCGGCCCCTCCGCTGGGCTTCGGGAGGAAAACAGCAACACCGAAGAGCCCCCGTATGATACTTATCGCCGCCTTGCCCGTAGAGGATATACTGGCCGCCGCTGCGGCGAAGGAGTACGCAGACGCTGTGCTACTTAGCGATACTAAGGGCACGAAGTTCTCCGATAAATTCACTGCCTCTCTAGGAGAACTCCCATGGGGAGTATCTATCGGCGAAGCTACCGATGAGCAGCTTGCCGATCTCAAAAGAGGCGGGGATGCGATTTCCTGGTCTGCGACGCTGAAAAAGCACCACTGATGCTACTTCGAGAAGAAGAGATAGGCCGGATTGTAAAGCTGGAGCCATCACTGCCTGATGGCCTGATACGGGTTACCGCGCAATTGCCTATAGATGCCGTGCTTATCGGCGGCGAGCCTTACCTCTCGGTGCAGCGACTGATGATCTGCCAGCATATGGTAAACCTGGTACGCATGCCCCTTATGGCGCTAGCACCCCTCGATATTGCAGATGAAGACCTTATGGAGCTCTGGGAGACTGGGATAGCAGGGATTGTTGTAACGGTAGCGGGGGACTCCAAGGAAAGACTCACAGGGTTGAGAAAGGCAATTGAGGACCTTCCCATCTCCAGGAGGAGAACGAGCGATAAACTAGGAGCACTTCTCCCTTACATTGGGGAAGAGGAAATAATCGATGAAGACGAGGAAGAGTAGCCCAGGCCGCTTATACCAGTCGCCTCAGCCTGGGGGAAAAGATCGCCATCCCTATAGTAAATAGGACCACTATTATACCCCCAGCGCCTATAGCCAGGGGCGCTCCAATAGTATCGGTAAGAGCGCCCAGTGGTAATGTCCCCAAAGGCATCATGGCAAAGGTCATCACATATATGCTCATCACCCTTCCCAATAACTCATGTGGCACGTTGGTCTGGATCAGGGTATTGTTTATTGCCAGATAGCCAGTACCGAGCAGGCCGACCGCAAAAAGCAGCACCAGGGAGAGGGGATAGGAACCGGAAAATCCAAACATGGCTACCGTAGAGCCGAACCCGATAGCGAGTCCGATAAGTAACAGACCCTTCTTCCTAAAATCGCCCAGGGAAGCGATGATAAGAGAGCCGACAAGTGCACCCCAGACCTGCCATACCCAGGAGTAATCCCAGGCCAACCTCGCCAACATCGAAAACATCAACGGCAAATACGGGCATAAGGTTCATGTATGGCAGGCCAAAGGCCATGGAGACAAAGGCCATTGCCAGCAGCGTGCGAATGATGGCACTATGGTAAATGTAGCGTAAACCCTCGATCAAATCGACCCGTATCGAGGTGACCGCACGATCGCGAAAATTGCTAACCGCCGGAAGCATGAATAGCAATGCCGCCGATATAAAAAAACAAAACACCACAACATAATATACGCCTGCAACCCCGATGACTCCCAGCAGCAATCCCCCTATAGCGAAGCCAAAAAACCTTGATAGATTCATCCCTGTCGAGTTGAGCGCTATTGCATTCTGGATCTCCCTTTTGTGTACCAGCTCCGGGATAATCGCCAGTCGTGCCGGTACGTGAAAGGCAAAGATAATACCAGTGAGCGCTGCAGCGGCGATGAGATGCCACAGGGCAATAGCCCCCATAGCTATCAGGATAGCGATGATCAGGGTAACGACGCCATTAGCTACCTGGGTCACTATAAGCAGGTCACGCTTTTTAACCCGGTCGGCGACTGCGCCGCCATAAAACGAGAGCAGAAGTATCGGCAGCCCCCAGGCGGCGATCACGATCCCCAGGTCCAGCGCGGAACCGGTCATCTCATACACCAACCAGTTCCGGGCAACTAGCTGCAGATGTACCCCTATAAAAGAGGCAAGCATCCCCAGCCAGAACCAGCGGTAATGGCGATTCCTGAGAGAGGTGAAAGTGGTAACACGGGAAGTGCTCAGAATTCAGCACCCCCTGTTCTTTCTCGTTCAGAGGCTCAGGTTCTAATTCGGGCATCGTTTATTCATTCAAATATCGCCCCCCCCTTTTTGCCGTGTCAAGCACGCCAATTCGCATATGGGTTGGAAACAAGTTCATTTCCCTCCATTTTTCAGGCATCGCTCCAGACTACCAAAAGAAGAGCAAACACCGGAAACTTCGCAAGTCGGAGCTCCGTGATTTAGAACTCCTTAAAGCGCCAAAGGGTCTCGAGGTAAAGGATCTTCTTATTTGCGAAAGCTCATGTCGTGATGGGGACGCTCTTTTTCTCCAACAAACCCAAAATGCACTATAGCTAGTGTTCCTATCTTATAGCTTCTCTGCAGCCCAACAATGTGATAACGCCGATTGAAGATCCCCACAGTATAATAACGACTATGGGGAAAGTATCTACATTATCCATATGAGATTGATGAAATTGTCTCAATCAAGCCCCTAATCCCCCGATATTGGGAGGTTTTTTAAGCTGAGGGATACCCCCCAAACCCCCAGCCCCAATATAATCGGAGCACCTCTTTTTCAGCGGTCTCTTCATATTATCTATATATTAAATGAAGGGAGAAAAACCGAACCTTTTCGGTTAACCAGGGTAAAGAGAAGCGCCACAAGAAGAGATAATGCAATGAAGGTATCGAATAGAGCTTGCTGAAATAGCCTTGATCAACCCCCTAGTCCCCCAATCCTGTGGGACTTCTAAAGCTGGGGGACACCCCCAGACCCCCGGCAGGAAGTATCCTGCACCTCTTATTAGGGGATCTTGTTGAATACCGCCTTACTGCAAATATACATGTCTAAATGCAACCCCTACGGTGTCCTGCTTAATCCATGGATCGCAAAATAAGATTGCCCGACTCCTATCGTACCTGTCATTGCCCGAATTCTATTTACCTGGATCAACCGGTCAAGCCAGATGATGACCCTTTAATCCGTGGAAGATGATAACCTCTAAAAAGAATCTAACGTAAAGCTAAGCTGATTCGCTTGGATTATCACCCATCAGGCGGTCCTTTGCATCTGAGGTATTCTGCTGGCCCTTCTCCGCAGTGATAATAGCATCGATCTGGGCCACCGCCTGATCTACCATATCGTTTATTACCACATAATCGAACATCTCAAGTTGTCTCATCTCCTCATGAGCAGTAGCGACTCGCCGCTCCAGATCGATGGCCGATTCGGTATTTCGCTGCCTAACTCGTTTCTCCAGCGCTTCCATGGACGGAGGGGCTATGAAAATGAGGAGCGCATGGGGTATAGCTTGTTTAATGGTTGCCGCCCCCTGGACATCGACTTTAATAAGGACATCGCTCCCATGCTCCAGCGCCTCTTCTACCTGACGCCTCGGTACACCATATAAGTTACCATAGACCTGGGCCCATTCCAGCAGCTCCTCCCGCTTTACCATTTCCTCAAACGTCTCACGAGAGACAAAGTGATAATCTACGCCATTGCTTTCCCCTCGCCTCTGCGGACGGGTGGTAACTGTCACCGCAAAATGAAGGGAATGTCCCCATTCCTTCATCCTGGCTAGCACCGCGTCCTTGCCCACGCCAGAGGGGCCTGAGAGCACAATAAGCAGTGGCCTCGTCCCGGAAAGGGGCCGTTGTGCCTTCATACCTAACCCTCCCGGCTCACTGTTAACCTGCCTGCAATGGTCTCCGGATTTATAGCTGCCAGTACAATATGGCCGCTGTCCATAACAAGCACTGCCTTTGTCCTTCTACCGCTGGTCAGATCAATAAGCATCCCCTTACTCTTGCACTTTTCAACCATGCGCTTGGTTGGGGCTGAGTTTGGGGATGCCATAGCGATCACCCTGTTTATTGCCAGAATATTGCCGAAACCGACATGAATTAGCTCTGTATTCATACTTTATTTTCTATCTTCCCCCTATTCTATTATAGGAGAATGCTGAAATAGTCTCAATCAACCGCCTAATCCCCCAATCTTGGGGGGTTTTTAAAGCTGGAGGACACTCCCAGACCCCCAACAGGAAGTATCCTACACCTCTTTTTCAGCGGTCTCTACAGTTAGCCTCTCCACATCCCGCCAGAAATTAGGATATGACACAGCTACCACCTCGGCATCCTGAATCACCGTTTCGCCTTGAGCTACCAATGCCGCAATTCCTAAGGTCATTGCCAAACGATGATCATGGTGACTTGCACACTCTGCACCCGTGAGCTGCTTCGCGCGTTCTCCCCCGGTGAGGCCCCCTCTCCCCCGAATAACCATGCCATCGGGCAGCTCCTCTATGTCCACACCAAGTTTTAACAGCTCCCTCACCGTTGCCCCGATTCTATCCGACTCCTTGATCCTGAGCTCCTGGGCATCTACTATGGTAGTAGTTCCGCGGGCAAAGGAGCCTGCCAGAGCAAGAAGCGGGAGCTCATCGATAAGTCTGGGGATGAGGCTTCCTCCAATTTGCGTCGCTACCAGGTCACTGGATTCGACAGACAGGTCGGCCACGAGCTCGCCGCTTTCCCTCCGCACCCGCTCCACCTCGATCTTGGCACCCATCTGTTTAAGGACATCGATGATCCCTGTCCTTGTCGGGTTTATACCCGTATTCAGAACCTTGATCCGGGCATTGGGATGAATCGCCCCGGCGATGAGCCAGCAAGCAGCAGCGCTTATGTCTCCGGGGACACGTATATCGATAGGTGAAAGTGAGGCAGAGGGAATAAGCTCGATCCTCGTACCCTCACTCCTAAGCTTGACCCCCATAGCTCTAAATAGAAGCTCGGTGTGATCCCGCGATTGCACCGGCTCCTCTACAGTGGTATTCCCCCTGGCAAAGAGCGCGGCAATGAGGATCGCCGATTTTATCTGAGCACTAGCCACAGGGAGGCTATAGTGAATGCCATTAAGTTTACCGCCTCTGATTGCCAGTGGTGCCAGTGAATCACTCCCCCGCCCCCATATCTCCGCTCCCATTGAGCGCAGGGGCTGAATCAAGCGATCCATCGGACGGGCACGCAGTGACTCATCCCCCGTTATTATCGAGAGAAAGGGCTGCGCTGCGAGCAATCCCGACAGGAGGCGCATCGTGGTACCGCTGTTGCCGGCATTGAGCACATCGGCAGGTTCTACAAACCCTTCACTACCTAACCCGGAGACGCTATATGTACCTCCACTATCGGTAATCTCCACCCCTAGTGTCTTCAAACAGGACATCGTGCTGTAGACATCATCGCCCGTAGCGAGATTCTCGATTCTCGCCCTCCCCTTAGCTATGCTGTTCAGGATAAGGATGCGATGGGATATCGATTTATCACCTGGCGGAATAATCTCGCCCCTGAGAATTGAACAACCCTTTACCCGCTTCTCCATGAGAATTACCATGCCTCTACATTCGCCGCCAACCCTCTCGCTCCTCCCGTGCCCGCCTAAAGGCATCCTCCAGCTTCTCACTCCCCTGATCCTCTGCACCATCACCATGCATGCCACCCTGGTTTACCAGGTGGCGAAGCGTATTTAATTCCTCTATGTAACTATCAATCCAGCGAATGATGGGCTCCCTGTTCGTTAAGCAGATATCGCGACTCATCCGAGGGTCCCCCGATGCCAACCGGGTAAGATCGCGAAATCCAGAGGCAGCAAGCCTGGACATTGCGGGCCATATGGAACTCTTAGAGGTCGCCGCCATAAGGGCTACTGAGCAAATTAGGGGAAGGTGACTGATGCCGGCAACCAGGGTGTCGTGCTCTGAAGCGTCAATAAAGAGGGGGTCGCCCCCATCTGCCTTACCAGCCACGCCACCTTATCGCGCGCCTCTTTGGTAGCCCTCTTCCCCACAGTCAGGCAATAGGTACAACCATTAAAGAGATCACTGTCAGCTGCCTCGATCCCAGATGTCTCCTTGCCCGCCATGGGATGGCCTCCAATAAAGCTCACGGATAGAGGTAAAGTCGCCTCCGCCCATTCCATAACTTGGCCTTGGTGCTGGCCGTATCGGTTACAATGGAGCCCTCGCGCAAGCTCTCCCCAATCTCGGCCAGTATTCCCTTGAGAGACATCGTCGGGGTAGCGATGATGATAAAATCGGCGCCATTCACCACAGAAATCATGTTCCCTTCAATGCGGTCTACAATCCCGAGCTCAAGCGCACGTGATGCGACCTCAGACCGTCGGGCGAAACCCACTACCTCGTAATCTGCTCCTGTGCCCCTCAGGGCAAGACCCATCGACCCACCGATCAGCCCCAACCCAATTATTGCGATTCTCATTACACTACAACTCAAATCCACGCTAGAGTGAACACATTATATCATAGTTAATCCTAACGACCAATCTAATGGACGAGGAGAGCCAAAACGGCGGTATTGACAAGTAACTAATCACGGAGTATTCTTCTTCCATACAATACTCGATTGCGAATCTTCTGGCGAAGCGGCCAACTGAATTAAAGATTTTCCTAAGAAGGCAAACCGCGGTAAATCACGGGACGTAAAGCCATGAGGCTAAGGATAGGAGATTCAAGTGGAGCGCCAGGCTACCGAAGAGCGAGTTTTATCAGCCTTTCTCGGTGAGAGAGGCTTTTTTGATATTGGGCGTTGTCTATGAAAACATGCTTGACCTATAGGCAGATACAGATGGTGTTCCAGGTAGAGTACGCCTCAGAATACCAGGAAAGGGGGTGATGGTAGCGAATAGCAGTGGAGATTGGTCAGGATTAGAGAGAATTAAGGAGGTTTAAGAGATGAATAGAGCGATGAAAGGGCCATTGTCCTGTTACTTGCCTGTCTCATCACGGCGTGAGTTGCGGTTCGTCGGAAGAAGCGAACGAGATAAGAGATAGGCGTAATCGGACCCATGCAGTTCCAGCATGGCGAGCACCATTGGCTGGGGGCTACCCTGGCGGCCGACGAGATCAACGCAGCCGGCGGTATACAGGTAGGAAACGAGACGTACCAGATAAAACTGGTCCAGGTTGACTCCAACGAGCTGGTCAGCGTTGCCGATGCCGCCAGCGCAGCGGAGAGGGCGATCACCGTTGACAACGTCGACTTCTTGATGGGGACAATCAGGAGCGAGGCGGCGGCGTTGCAATGCAGGAAGTCGCCATGGACTACGAGACGATCTTCCTGGTCTGCGGTTCCAGCGAGATAAAGCTGGCCGAGAAAGTGGCGGAGGACTGTGACCGCT
>PVMK01113944.1_pt1 | contig 23264 bp, 32 predicted proteins | sample 1853481 | NCBI WGS metagenome assembly PVMK01 (sample SAMN08533507, study PRJNA380276) | Marine sediment metagenome, whole genome shotgun sequencing project. | reverse complement strand
AGACGAAGGACCAAGAGGACGGTAGGAACCAAACCAGACCGATGAATTATCTCAAGAAAATTCCGCTATTGCTGTTCGCTTTCATTCTGATGGCAACGTCTTCTGCTGAGGCGGACTGGATCAATCTCTCGGGTGCGCAGAATGCGCCCAATATCGCCGAGATCCACATCAATGACGATCACGTGAGGATCGAGCTTGAGATCTTCGTAAATGACATGGTGACCTTTGACCGGCTCATTCCTGATCAGTTCTTTGAAGGTAGCCAGATTAAAAGACCAGCGCTGGTAGATCGTATGCAGCAATTTTCCGACGAAGACCTTCAGATCATCGCCAATAAAGACCACAAACTGCAGGCAAGGCTCAAGCTCGTCGAACCGCGTTTGCGCAAAGAGCGTCCCTCGCCGATTCCCTGGAAGATCAACCCCTACACGGGCCAACCCATCCCGGGACCGCCTAAGGACAAGCGGGTGCTCTTTGCCGAACTTGTCTATCCCTTCAACAAGAAGCCCTTGTCTTTGACTTTCATTCCGCCTCTGGATGAAAAAACGAACATCAGTAAAGTGCCTATCGGTTTTATTACCTATCACAAGGGCGTGCTGATCAATGATTTCAGGTATTTGTCCGGGCCATCGACACTGACGCTGGACTGGGCGGATCCGTGGTATTCGGAGTTCGACAAAAAGGCCCTTAAACGCTGGCAGCGCGGCAGCGTCATGTCCTTTCTCTACATTGAACCCTATGAGGTGCGGCATGAGATTTTAGCACGGGTAAAGGATCTTGCGGCGTGGATTGACCTCGGCCTGAGGGGTGATGAATTTATCGAAGCCGATGAAAATGAGCCATTGAAGAAGCGGGTGGGTGAGTTTTTTCTGAATCGGGACAAAACCCGGATTGATGGGAAGCAGTTGCGACCGATCCTTGACCGTACCGCTTTTGTAAAGTATTCCATGACAGGTTCCACTTTTCTGGTCCAGCCCGAGCAATTGCCGATCAACACCGCCATGGTGGGAGTGATTATTACCTACCTGACCCAGGGGATACCGCAGGAGGTCACAAACCAATGGGACCTGTGGTCAGACCGCATCCAGAAGGTTCCGACCAATGCCATCGATCCGGCCGGGCCCTTTCCTTCTTATGTGACGCCCGACGACAATGTGCTCACCTGGACCAATTTTCTGAAAACATATCAAATGCCGACCGTTGCCAGAATAGAAGTGGACGAGTTGCTGACAAAAATGAAAATACCGCTTGCCAGTGTTATATGCCTGCTGGCGGTTGTGCCGCTTGGGTGGCAGATCGCAAAACGCAGAAAGAATGCCGGATCGATTAGCCTGCATATTGGATTGGCGGTGGTGTTGATTGCCGCAAGTGTGGCGCTTTATCCCTTTTTAAAAGTGGCCGTTGCCAAACCGGCTGCCTTAGCACCGCAGATGACCGACAAGGATGCGGTTGCCGTTTTGAACAGTTTGCTGAAAAACATCTACCGCTCCTTTGATTTCCGGGAAGAAGAAGACGTTTACGACCGTCTGGCCACCAGCGTCAGCGGGGATTTGCTTTCAGAAATCTACCTGCAGAACCGCAGATCCCTGGTGGTGACCCAGGCAGGCGGCGCCCGGGCCCGGGTGAAAGCGGTGGAAATCCTGGAGGTCGATGTGAATCAACTCGATGATCATCCCCTGGGCCGGTTGTTCCACGCCAAATGGACCGCGACGGGCACGGTCGGTCACTGGGGCCACATTCACATGCGCAAGAACCAGTACGAAGCCAACATCACCGTGGAGCCGGTGGACGGGGCCTGGAAGATCACCGATCTGGAACTGCTGGAGGAAAAACGCATCGATTCTTACACACAAAAAAAGAAATAATGTAATCATTCAATACAAACCTTTAGGTTTCGGGTGTCAGAATTGGAAGAGCTGACACCTGAACCCGGATCCGACAACGATGATTAGCATACAAAATTTAGAATTTTATTACCGTACCGGAGAATTTTGTCTCCACATACCGGAGTTCGACGTCTCTGAAGGAGAGAAAGTTGCTGTTATCGGGCCCAGCGGTTCCGGCAAAACCACACTTCTGAATTTGATTGCCGGCATCATAACCCCACTAAACGGCACCGTCAGTGTGGACGAATCACAGGTAAACGCACTTGGCGACAGCGAGCGCCGTGATTTCCGAGTCAGTAACATCGGATTTGTGTTTCAGGACTTTGAACTTCTTGATTATCTCAACGTCTTTGACAACGTTTTGCATCCCTATCGAATCACCGGCGCCCTCAAGCTGGATAAAGAGGTGCGCGCCCGCGCAGCGACCCTCACTCAGGACATGGGTATTGGCGACAAGTTAAAACGGAATCCCAATGACCTCTCTCATGGTGAAAAACAACGCGTCGCCATCTGCCGGGCGCTTTTACCGCAACCCAGGCTTATTTTGGCCGACGAAGCTACCGGCAACCTTGATCCGGATAACAAAACCCTTATCCTGGATCTGCTATTCAATGCCGTAAGCGACCATGATGCCACCTTGCTGGCGGTGACACATGACCATGATCTGCTGAAACGGTTTGATAGAATTGTCGATTTTAATGAGTTTCAAGGTATAACGATTGATATCCAATGAATTTAAATCCGAAATCCGAAGTACGAAATCCGAAACAATATCGAATGACCAAAAGCTCAAATTCAAAACAATACGATCTTGAAGATCGAACGCTTGCTTTCGCAAAAAATGTGAGATCGTTTGAGCTTATGAACATCTTGGGTGCAATTCTGCGAAAAAGTGAACAGCGTTTTGATCATTTGAACCTTTGTATTTCTGATTTGTTTCGAGTTTCGTGCTTCGTGCTTAGGAATTGATTGTTTATGTTGGATAGTCTCTATATTGCCTGGAAATACATTGCCTTTAACAAGGTTAAAACAGCTACGCTGGTGGCCTGCATCACGCTGATATCCTTTCTTCCGGTGGCACTGGAGCTCCTCTTGAATGAGAGCGAGAAGCAACTCATGTCGCGAGCTGTCTCAACACCTCTGGTTTTAGGCGCCAAAGGTAGCGCCCTGGATCTGGTGATGAACACCCTCTACTTCGACGACGAAGTGCCCGAGCTCATTACCATGGAGGCTTCGAATCGGGTGATGGACAGCGAACTTGCTCTGCCCATACCTTTATACGTCCGATTTCAAGCCAGGGGAAACGCCATCGTGGGGACAACCCTGGATTACTTTGACTTCCGTGGCTTGAGAATCGACAAAGGCAGGCAACTCGCCGTACTGGGAGATTGTGTGCTCGGAGCAAGGGTGGCTGAAAGCCTCGGTCTTAAACCGGGAAATAGTCTCGTGTCATCGCCTGAGACGCTTTTCGACCTGGCCGGCGTTTATCCTCTGAAGATGAAGGTGGCGGGAGTGCTCGCAAAGTCGCACACTTCCGATGACCTGGCTGTTTTTGTGGATTTAAAAACCGCCTGGGTGATTCAGGGGCTGGGGCACGGGCACGAGGACGTGACCAAACTGCAAGATCCCACGCTTGTTCTCAAAAGGACCGCAAAGAACGTGGCAGCCACTGCCAAGCTCTACCACCACACTGAAATCACGGAAAAGAATATCGACATTTTTCACTTTCACGGCGACCTCGCGCAATACCCCATAACGGCGGTGCTTGCAGTACCACGGGACGACAAGTCCGCAACGATTCTGCGGGGTCGCTATCTTACGCGAGAGGAAACCCGGCAAATCGTCAGACCGGCGGATGTCATCGACGGCTTGCTGCAAAACATTTTTCGGATCAAGAATGTGTTGGATGCGGTCATTTCAGTGGTTGCTCTCGCAACGATCCTGGCAATTATTCTGGTGTTTGCCCTATCTCTGAGATTGCGACAGCGGGAAATACAAACGATTTTCAGGCTGGGCTGCCGACGGGCGACCATCGCCCGATTTCTGACTGCGGAGATTTTCATCATTGTCATCATGAGCGGGGTATTTTGCGGCGCTTTGATATTCCTGGTCAATCAGCTCTCAAATGATCTTGTGCGAATGCTGTTTATAAGATGATCTCTTGGAGGATTGGAGCATTTCAATTTTGGATTTCGGATTTTAGAATTTAGATTTCGTAAATTAAGGAAGCAAAAAAATGCAGCTAAAAAGGTTTTCCTTGCGTGATAACAACCGGGTCTTTTTCTATATTCTCTGTGTCGTTGTTACCGTAGCACATATGGCCCCTGCTTCTTGGGCGGGCAGCAATTCTACCGGTAAGCTCACCGTTTACGTGGTGAACTATCCGTTGCAATACTTCGCCGAACGTATTGGTGTAGAGCATGTCAATGTCGTATTTCCGGCTCCGGCGGATGTGGATCCGGCCTACTGGATGCCGGATACGCAAACGATTGCCGCTTACCAGCAAGCCGACCTGATTCTGCTCAACGGGGCAAACTATGCCAGGTGGTTAAACAAAGCAACGTTGCCGCGGTCCAGGATGGTCAATACGTCTGCCGGATTTAAAGACCAGTACATAGAAGCCGCCGAGATTCTTACCCACTCCCATGGGTCAGAAGGCGAGCATGCACATGAATCCCTTGCTTTCACGACATGGATCGACTTCATCCTTGCTGCCAGGCAGGCTAAGGCCATTGCGTAGGCATTGAGTCGCAAAAGGCCTGATTTGCGCGATGTTTTTCAAAAAAATTACGCGGCACTTGAACAGGATCTTAAGGCGCTTGATAGAACCATCGAACAGGTTGTGTCAAAAGATCGCGTACAACCGCTTGTGGTATCTCATCCTGTCTACGACTATTTTGTTCGCCGCTATGCACTTAATAACAAAAGCGTACACTGGGAACCCGATGAAACACCCACGAATGAACAGATGATGGAGCTTAATAGCATTCTGAAAGAGCACGCGGCAAAATGGATGATCTGGGAGGGAAAACCGATGAAGGAATCGGTTGAACGATTAAAATCAATCGGCGTTGACAGCCTGGTTTTTGACCCCTGCGGCAACACACCGGATCAAGGAGATTTTTTGAGTGTTATGCGGCAAAATGTTGAAAATCTGAAGTTGGCTTTTCAGTAATTAGACGTCTCGGAATTTCTATAACTTAATGAAGATATAAGAGATTTTTTGAGGCCTGAGTTTTTGCCTCAATCATGGAATAGTGGAATGTGGAATAATGGTTTTTTAAAGGATATTATCCATTTTTAATTTTATCGGCAAGACGATTATTGCCATTAACCCAACAGTCCAGTATCCTCTCTGAGCCGTCGGCTCTACGGGCCGGAGGTCAAAACCCATTTTTCCAATATTCCAGCATTCCAACATTCCAATTGGGGCGAAGCCCCTAACTTGTGATTATGGAGGTCAATATGAAAAAAAGAAATATTTATTTTATCGGTTTGGTATTTCTGATGATGGTGTTGGGTTGCAGCATTCCCCTTTTTGCAGCCGAAGAAACCTCCACGATGATGTGCGACGGGGGCGTCGTGAATATCGGGGATGCAGATGTTGATGTCCAGGATAAATGTGGTGAACCCAATAGCCAGTCGGTGAGCGAGTGGGTCTATGATTTTGGGCCGTCGCAACCCGTTTATAAAGTGATATTTAAAGACGGTAAAGTCGAGCGTATCCTGGAGGATGAGGGGAGCTAATAACAACAAAGGAGGCTGACATGAGTCGAAAAATGATTTTAACGCTATTCATAATCGCTTTTATTTTTATATTCGTTACTCAGCCGAATGTGATGGCCCTGGACGATACGTCATCGCTGCAGTGCGATGGCGGTATTGTGGCTCCGGGCGATTCGGCAGACAGCGTCAAAGAAAAATGTGGGGAGCCCCAGCAAGTGTTAACGCCTGACCCACAGGAACCGGTCAAGTGGGTTTATGATTTAGGAGGCACCTATTATGTGAGCATCGTAAACGGCAAAGTCGAGCGAATTCAAGTGGGAGAATAAGATTGATCCAATTGATTGACGAGCACATCATTTTCTCTAAACGTTTCTGATATGGTATCACACAAAAATTCGTTTGAACTCAAAAGCGATTTGTCCGAACTTGAAACCTTATGCCAACAGTTGAATAAATTGGGTCATGTCACCGGGCTATCGGAAGCTTGCATAACAGATGTTAATATCTGCTTGGATGAACTGTTCACCAAATATCGTCTCTTATGGTTTTACAGACGATTTGGAGCATATAATTAGGTTCACAATCAATGTGGATAACAATGTGCTGACTTTAAATATTGAAGACGAAGGGATACCTTTTAATCCACTTGAAAAGAAAGATCCAGAAATCCCTGCTGATCTTATTGATGTCAGAATCGGGGGCCTCGGAATTCATATTGTCAGAAAACTAATGGATGATATTAGCTATAAAAGAAAGCGAGGCAAGAATAAGTTGACAATGAAAAAATTTATCTAAACAAACGAACTAAGGATTTAAAAATGGAAATTACGCACAGGGTGGAAAATGAAATTCTGATTATTACAATCAAGGGACGGCTAGATGCGGCAACGGCGCCAATAGCTGATGAAACCATCAAAAAAACGCTGGAGGAAAACACCAACCGCCTGCTCTTTGATTTAGAAGATCTGGAATATCTTAGCAGTGGCGGATTGCGCGTTATTCTGAGTGCTGCCAAAGAAATCAGACGCAGAGAAGGCAAAGTGGTGCTCGCCAGCTTAAAACAATACGTTTATGAAATTTTTGAGGTCAGTGGTTTCACAGCAATGATTCCCATCAAAGAGACTGTTGAAGAAGGCCTTAAAGATCTCGCATTGTAAGAAAGCAAGATAAATATCACCAGGCCCTTTGATCCGTATCAACTGTTCACCATACTGCTGATCAAGAAAAGGCGCCACCTGTGAAACAGCTGAATCAAAAATTAGCGGATGCAATAGATGCGTGCTGAATATCCAGATTTTTGAATTGCGTAACGCAATATGAAAAATAGCTGAATGATGGATTAACGGCTATGATGGTGCAATCCAAAGAAGCTGAAATTTTTTACCTTAAAGCATTAAGAAGGTTCCCTACCTGGATTCTCCGTAGAACCAGATTCACACTACAAACTTTTGCCGAATAAAGAGATGCGATTATGCTGAAAAGATGGTGCCTGGTGGTGGCGCCCATGCTTATACTGGCGAGCTTGATGATGACTCCCATAGCTGTCACGGCGGAGTCTACCAAGGCTTTCAGGCAACAAAACGGACTGCTCACCTATGACCCGCCCAACTGGTTTTTAGAAGGGCATTTCATTGCCCGCGAAAAAAATCCGGGTTATGTTTTCGGACCGGTGAAGGATTTCGTTAGTACCCTCAGCGGCAAAACCACATGGTTGATCGAGGATTTTGAATTAGAACGCCTGAAGCGGGCCTCCAAAGAAGGAAAAAACCCTGAATATTCGTTGTTTCTCGAGGCTGCTTTACCTGAAGGCACTCAATATTTGGTCTTTGTGGTGCTGCCTCATGAGAGCGCACAGGCTTGGTTCGACGCGAGACGGGCTTTTCATGGGAGAAAGGCTAAGGGTTATTACGGAGAAACCCAGAGGAAACTTGAACGCGCCCTAAACCAGGGCCTTAAAATTAAAGCTGAGCTGCGCTTTTTGATAGAAAGGGGAAATACCAGCCCAAACGTCCCCGAGGACGTGATCATGAGCAGACATAAAATCAAGCCGGTTTTCGACCTTGGCGCAGGCCGCAGGCTGGAATCGGACGCCAAGACCAAGTAGGGCATATCCAAGGAGGTAAGAATCATGTCATCCCCTAGGGATAAATGTGAAAAATCTAATCGCCGCGACTTTTTTAAAAAAGCGGTTGCCATCGGATTGGGGGCAACGGTGAGTGGCTCTTCTTTGTGGCCGCCACGCCAGGCCGCAGCCCAGATCATCCTTCCCAAAGAGCCTGTGCCCCGCGGGTCCTTCGGCCGCACGGGCACAATGGTCTCCTCACTTTCAATGGGAGGAATGTTCGACATTCTGACCAATCGTTTGATGCTTGCTAAAGCTCTTGAGTGGGGGGTCAACTATTGGGACACAGCGGAGGGGTATGGTAGAGGTCGCAGCGAAGAGGGCATCGGTCGCTGGTTCGCTCGCAATCCCGCTACCCGCAAGCAAGTATTTCTTGTAACCAAGCTTTCACGCAGAAGAGGTGACAATTTTACGTCCCGCCTGGAAAAGAGTCTTGAACGCCTGCACACCGATTATGTGGACCTGCTCTTTGTTCATGGTATCCGGGGTATAGAAGATATGGAACCCTGGTTGAAATCCTGGTCAAAAGATATGAAAAAAGCCGGCAAGATAAAGTTATTCGGCTTCAGTACCCATGCCAACATGGAGGAGTGCCTTGAAGGAGCAGCCAAGTTGTCATGGATAGACGGTATCATGTTTACTTACAACTACCGCTTGATGCATGAATCTCGCATGAAAGCAGCGGTTGATGCCTGCTACCGGGTCGGTATCGGTCTGACAGCCATGAAGACCATGGGTGGCGGCCCGGTCAAGAGCGATAGCGAGTCTGAAATTGAAATGGCGGGTCGCTTTATGCAGAAAGGATTTACCGATCATCAGGCAAAGCTCATGGCTGTTTGGGAAGATAAGCGTATCGCCAGCATCTGCTCTCAAATGCCCAATCTCACCATTATGGCCACAAATGCGGTGGCGGCTTTGGACCAAACCCGCCTTTCAAAGTTAGATCGTGCTTTGCTGGCCGAATACGCCAAGGAAACCTGCGGCAACTATTGCTCTGGATGCGGCCGTCTCTGTTCAGAAGTGCTTGCCAAAAGGGTGCCGATCAACGATGTCATGCGCTGCCTCATGTACTTCCATTCTTACCAGGATCCCGGGTTGGCACGTTCGACCTTCAAAACTTTGGCGCCTCAGACAAGGGAGTTTTTGACCCAGTTAGATTTCAGCGAAGCGGAAAGAGCATGCCCCCGCAACTTGCCGATCGGACGATTGATGCAAGAGGCTGCGAACTTGCTGGCATGACCGCTTCCCTTCGTTTCTCATGTTTTTGACCCTCATTAGCAATAATCGGCAAATGTCTGCGGACTGAATATTCCACCAAAGCATCTCTTGGGGCATTATGCTTACTGGAAATCATATCCACACTCTGTCTTATCCGGACTCTATTGATGATATTAGTTGCTTAAAGTCCTTAATGATGTCATCCGCTCCGGCGCGCAGGAGTTCTTTTTTTAGGCTGGTTTTGTCAGGGGCTGATAGGAGCAGTCCAACCCCTCTGTATCCGGCCTTTGATCTTTTTGCGGCCACCATGTCGTCCGGCATGTCGCCGATATAAAAATATTCAGTGATCGGATTTTCTTGGGCCGCTGCAATGGCATCGAGCATAAAGGGGTCGGGTTTGCTCAGCGAAACCTTTTTCCCTTCTTTTTTCAACATCCGCGCCTCTTCCTGAAGACAGTCCTCTAAAGCCAAAATCGTTGTAAAATATTTTTTGAGATCAAAATGATCCAGTGGGTAATCCGCCTCGGCTCTGGGCCTGCCGGTGGCGATTGCCAGAATATGGTTTGCTGCGAGCTCCGCAAGAATGCTTTTATCGATCAGAAGTTGCTCTCGATGATTATAGCCTTCACCAAGGTAAAGCTTCGGCGGCAGACCATAGGTGGCTTCAAATAGCCCCTGTCCTAAATACACTTCCTGGAAAATTTGTTTGATAATGTTACCACTGCCGACATCACCCGAATATAAGCCATAGATAAATGAATTTTTGCTTGCTCCCGATTTCTGGAGCAAAGTTGACAGGGGTTTTGGGGTAGATCTTAGAAACTCGGCCAGGGCGGTCACATTGCACTGACTGATCGTTTCCTGGTATCGGTCCCAGGGGTCTTTTCTCTCATAGACCGGTGGTTTTTCAATCAAATTGAATAACAGGTTTATAACAAGACAGGATAAATCCCAGTCATTATTCAGGCCGCCGCTTTGCTTGACCGCCGCCAGATCAGCTAGCGGAAAAAGGGGTTCCGGCAATTTTTCAAATGAAGGGGCCATTTTGAAAAATAGTTTCGCTGTTTGGCGAACGGTAGCGCGATACGACTTTGAGACATCAATCAGAACCCCATCCATATCAAAAACAATCAGGTTTTTATTTTTCATTGATCTACTCGTTTAACGCTGCGTTGCGGTTTCTTCGATGATATTCATTATTTCCGGAATGGAAGTTATAAATTGAAAATTATTGGAGGTAAATCTTTTTTTTCGCCTGCCGGTTCGGTCCATTATTACCGGGATCGAGGACCACTTAAAAAGCGGCAAATCGGTATAACCATCCCCCACGATGATGGTTCGTTCCGGGGATAATTTAAGCAACTTTACCCATTTTAGTTTATCATCCGGATCTGGAAGCTGAAGCTGCATTCCCACAATTCGATCTTCAGCAAACTGAAAACGGTTTCCCTCTATTAAACTAAAGCAGTCGGAAAGCCCGGCAAATTTTAAAACACGCTCGCTTAAATCAGCGGTACCGCAGCTGAGCACCCTCATATCATATCCATCATTTTTTAATTGCCATAAAGAATTGCGGTCCGCAGTTGAAATTTTTTCAGCCAGATCCCGGCAGACTTCATCCAGAGCGGAACCCGGCGTGCCTTTTAACAAGCGGATGTAAGATTTTTTAAAGCCCTTGCGCAACCACTCACGTTGATCAGCATAAATGATGGCTTTTGCATAGCCTTTCTTAAACCAGGCGAACGGATTTTCCGTTTGAGACATCCGGTGAATTATTAGGGACTGTTCGCTATCAAAAGGCTCAAGTGGCAGAATCGTTCCGTCAAAATCCCATATTATGGTAACCTTTTTCATTTTTGCTGACGATCACCTTACCATGGCCTGAATAAAATTCTGACACCGATTCCGTTTATCTTGTTAGTCAATATTTCTATAAAAATAGAAGACTATCTATCTAATATCAATTTTAAAATACCGATTGACTTTTTGCCGAAAACTTGGTTTTTTGGGGATGCTTTTAATCCAGATAAATGTTCTTTTCTAAATAGCCGACAAAGTCAATTAATACAACTTTTACATAACAAATAGAACTCATCTCAAGAATGTGGATCAGTGTTTTTTCATTTCTGTTCGTGGGGTAAGTTTCAATCATTATTTGCCGTTAACCGGAGTTCAACTTATTGAAAGGAAAGGAGGACAATTATCATGAAAAAGACATTATTTACACTTTGCTTGCTTTCTGTTTTTCTGGTTGCTGTCATAGGCAGTGCATATGCAGCCGAAACGCTTTCTTTGCTGACCTGGAAAGGCTATGCGCCCAAAAACCTGGTTGAAAAATTTCAAAAGGAAACCGGCATAACCGTTAAGGTGACTTATTCCAGCAATGAGGAAATGATTGCTAAGCTGCGGGCAACTCGCGGGGCCGGTTTTGATCTGGCGCAACCCAGCCAGGACCGCATCTCTTCGGTCCAGGAAAAGTATCAAATTTACCAGCCCATTGATCTGTCCAAAGTAAAAACCGGGCAAATTATTTCTTCTATGTTGGAGGCCGTAAAGTTAAACACCATGGTAAACGTTAAGCCTCACGCTGTGCCGTTTTGCTGGGGGAACATCCGGTTTGATTGTAAATCGTAAATTTGCCGCTGATGCGAAGGACTACTCGGATTTGCTCAACGAAAAGTTCAAAGGCCGAGTCAGCTATCGCCTGAAAGCGGCCGACGTTGATTGCATTAGCATTCGCCATGGGAGATGATCCATTCGCAAAATATAGTGACGTGAATGCTTACCAGGCGTTAATGGACAAAGTCGGGCAGATGATGATCGATGGCAAAGGGTATTGTTAAAAATTATTATACCAATGGGGATGCCTTATTGCAATCCATGCGATCTGAAGAGGTGTATCTCGCAATGGCCTGGGATAATGGTGGCTGGAAATTGCACGTGGATAATGCTGATATTGACTTTTTAGCTCCCGAAAAGCGGGGCGCTGGGGTGGATTGATACCTTTGCCCATTCCTGCCAAAGCCAAAAATGTGGATGCGGCCTATAAATGGATTAACTTCATGTTGCGTCCGGAAAATGCTGCCGCATTTACGAATCAGGAAAAATATGGGACGGCCTCCAATGGGCTCAATCCAGTTGACGAATGTCGACATACGCGGAAATTTCCAGCGTAGCTTCCCACAGGCTGCCATCGACAATATCAAATGGTATCCACCTGTACCGGCAAAGCTGGAAGCTATTGAAGGCAAGATTCTGGATAAGGTCAAAGCTGCCAAGTAAACATCCGGAAGAGCTAATTTAATCACTATAGCAAGAATCTGAAATAGGGGGCTTTTCTGGTACCTGCTGGAAAGCCCCCTATCTTCTATTAACGAAAATAGCCATTTACCCTGAGATACTTATGCAGATTGATCTAGCGGTTCGAAATGTCACCAAAAAGTTTAAAGACTTTATAGCGGTGGACAATGTATCGTTTGAGGTTCCCGGATGGTCAGTTTTTTTCTATTCTCGGGCCCATCGGGTTGCGGGAAAACCACCTTGCTTCGCATGATTGCCGGCCTTACCGAGCCGACGGAAGGCAGCATTGAGATTCGGGGTCAAAGTATGCTCGGCATTCCCCCGAATAAACGACCCGTGAACCTGATATTTTCAACATCTGGCCCTCTTCCCGATGATGAACGTCGCGGAGAATATTGCATTTGGTTTAAAGCGGCGCGGCGATAGTAAAGCGGTCATTAACGAAAAAGTAACCACCATTTTAGAACGGGTGGAGATGATCGGATTTGGGGATAAAAAAGTTGATCAACTCTCAGGCGGGCAGAAACAGCGCGTGGCAATCGCCAGGTGCCTGGTACTGGAGCCTACTGTTTTGCTGTTAGATGAGCCCTTGGGTGCCCTGGACCTGAAACTACGGGAACAGATGAAGGTCGAATTGAAAAAACTGCAGGCCAAAGTCGGCACGACATTCGTTTATATCACCCATGACCAATCCGAAGCCCTGGTGATGTCCGATCATGTGGCGGTGATGAACAAGGGGGTGTATGAACAAATCGACACCCCCCAGAACTTGTATAGCGACCCGCAAACACCTTTTGTCGCTCAATTTGTTGGAGATAACAATGCGTGGTCCGGTCGGGTCCGCCAATCTGACGATACCCGCGCTGAAGTTGAAACCACGGAAGGGCCGGTATTTCGCACAAAGGTTCCAGAAAAAATGCCGGCAGGAGCTGAGGTCGATCTTTTTCTGCGACCGGAAGCCATGCTGATTCAACCGGATCCGAGCCTGACCGATCTGAATCGGTTTGAGGTAATCGTCAAGGATATTCTTTTTGACGGTGCCAACAGCCGGCTGCTGGCCCATCCGCTTGATGCGGAGACGGAATTGCTGATCGCCTTACCCCAAACCCGGCAATTCGACTACATCCAAAAGGCTGATAAAATTGAGATCGGATGGGACGAACAGTCCGGCATCTGTTTTCCCAGAAAGGAAAATCAGGACTGAGCTAGGTCAAAACGCAGAGGTCAAAAGCTGACAATAACGTCTGAGGACTAGCACGAAACTTTAGCGATGTCTGACGCATCGCTTTTAAACCCTTAACTCGAACGAATTTTTCAACGGATTTATTGCCATGAAGAGTCAAAAGCGATGGGGCTTGTTTTTTTTCTTAGCACCGGTTTTACTCTGGCTGCTTCTGATGATCGTTTTGCCCCAGATCGATTTGCTGGTCATGTCTTTCCGTTTCGAAAATGATGATGGCCGGATGGTATGGAGTCTTGCCAATTATTTAAATTTTTTTGAGGAACCCATTTACTGGCTGACATTTGTCCGTACGGCTATCTATTCTATTCTGGTAACTTTCCTTACCTTTATCATCGCCCTACCGGTTGCCTTTTACATTACCAAAGTCGTGGCCCCAAAATTCCAGGGATTTCTGCTGGTCTTACTTTTGCTTCCGTTCTGGGTCAGTGAACTGGTAAGGGTTTACGGTTGGATGATTTTATTGCGGGAAAGCGGCGTCATCAATCATTTTCTGATCAAATTGGGTATCCTGGGGCAGCCTGTCGAAATGCTTTATAAAGATTCCACGATGATATTGGGGCTGGTATACACATCCATGCTCTTTATGGTGGTTCCCATCGTTTCCGTACTGGAGAGCCTGGACGACAGCCTGATAGAGGCGGCCTATGATCTGGGGGCCAATATGTGGACCATTATGTTAAAAATCGTCATTCCCGCATGCTACCTCCGGTATCGTATCCGGTTCGATCGTTGTTTTTATGCTGACGCTGGGGAACTATCTCACCCCTAATCTGATGGGCGGCAAAAACTCGCTGTGGTTTACGGAACAGATTTACAACCAGTTTATCGCCAGTTTTAACTGGAACCAGGGATCGGCCTTCGGGTTTCTGCTACTGATTCTGGCATCCATTATCGTCTGGCTGGGATTAAAGCTGACCCGACAAAACCTCAAAAAGGTCGTGCAATGATACGAACACTGCCAACCTCCAAAACCTACAATCGGGTTTTTAAGCTCTATTTGGTTCTGTATTTTACGTTTCTATTTGCACCGCTGCTGGTGACCTGCGTACTGGCGTTTAATAATTCTCAATATCCATCTTTGCCCTGGCAGGGGTTTACATTGGAATGGTTTACAGCCGACCTACCGTCCCGGGTCGGTATTTTTCACGATCAGATCAACCTGGACAGCATTTGGGTGAGTTTCCGGGTGGCATTTTTTGTTACCTTGCTGTCGATGGCTGTGGGAACCTGCGCTGCTTTTCTGTTTGAGCAAGAAGATTTTCGTTTTAAACAAATTCTTTATTTTCTGATGCTTGCTCCGCTGGTTATTCCGGGGGTCATCCTGGGAATTTCTATCCTTCTGCTCAGCAATACGCTGGGAACCTATTTCGAGACGAGTTGGAATATTGATGTGGAGCTGTTTCGTCCGGGCTTCTGGCTGGTTGTGCTGGGCCAGTTTTCATTCATTGCCACTTTGGTGACTTTGGTGGTATCGGCGCGCTTACGCAAATTTGATCGCACTTTGGAAGAAGCGGCCCTGAACCTGGGGGCTAACCGCTTTGAGGTGATCTGGCATATTACGCTAAAGTTTTTAAGGCCGGCAATTCTCGGAGCGGGAGCGGTGGCGTTTCTGATGTCCTTTGAAAACTTTAATACGACCCTTTTTCTGGTGGGATATGAGGCGACCCTGCCGATTAATCTCTATCTTCAGGTCAGAGACGGCAGCACACCGGTGATCAATTCGATCTCTTTTCTGTTGATCGTCAGCACATCCCTGCTTGCCTTGGCCAATCTTTACTTCAGCCGCAAATCCGAATGATTCGATCAGATATCGACACGTTCCGGTAGCGTCTCCAGACCTGCCATCTGCGCCGCCTGAAGGAGTTTGTTATCATAGCAGGCAAATAGAAATTTTTCAGGTAATCTATCATGAACGATTAGGGCTGAGGCAAGGTGGATTGCATCAAAACCGCGAAGTGGATAGCGGGAAACCATTTTTTCGATCCATTCATTTAATTCATCGGTGACTTCTACACGGATGAAGCTATTCCAGTCTCGTTTAAATAAATCAAGAATTTTACCAAACATACCATTATCGAATCCAATCTCTCTTTTTTTTCGATGAATAGAGGCTAATGCCTCAGCATACGCCACTGTGGATGTAACGATTCCTTTTGCCTCTCTCCAGTTGGTGATGATTTCATTTGAACCGACTTCTTTGAAATATTTTTTTAATAGAGCGCTCGTGTCCAGATACAAAATCATCGCCGGTCCTCGATCACCATTTTTGAAACAGGTTTGCCGGGAAGTTTGACAGGAGCTGAAATTTCTTTGTCTATTTTCTGATTCGGAAGTGTTATCAATCCTTTAATAATTAAAGTGCCAAGGACTTCTCGAAGGGATATATTTTTCGGATCTTCCTGAATAATGCGCGCTATAGCTTTCCCTCTTTCAGTGATCAGGATGTCTTTGCCTTTTTTCACTTGACGAAGATACTTGCTCAAATTGTTCTTCAACTCTTTTATGCCGGCGGAAATCATAAAATCCTCCTTACATGTAGCTACTTTCTTGCAAATAGTAGCCCTTTTAATGTGGATTGTCAAGATTATAAAGTCAAGATTTTTGAATCAATTTCAAAATATTCAAATTGTTTCAATTGCACTTCGAAATACATCACTTTTTACTAATATTAACAGGTTGTTATTGCCACGAAATTTATACTTTTTGGTATGCCCAAAAATTAAGGACTGCCGCATGAAATGCACAAAAATGCATTTCGTGTAGCCATGTATAACTAAGTCTATTTAATTATAAAATATCTTACGCTCCGTATAATATTGTACACATTCCCATTTTAAAATTCTACCCCGCCATTCTTAACATGCTGAATTATTCACAAAAAATTTTCAATGAAAAATGGTATAGGATTTGCATTTTGTAAATGGATAATAGCATCCTTAATTCATTTATCCATGAGTAAAAGGAGATAAAGATGGTACTTATTGTTAATATTGCCATGATGCTTATCGGTATTTTTGTAATATTAATGTTAAAGTATTTAGATGAAAAACATTAATTTGCCAAATAACCGTAGCTAGAAATTCATCAAGGTTCCATAACTTCTAAACTCTATACTACCTAAAGGTTTCTTTTTAATCGCTATTCACTGCTAAGTGCCCTTTTCGTTTCTGATTATCGAAAATACTGTCTATGCAAAACGCACCTAAAGTCCTAAATATTGCTTATGAGAGGACTTATTATGAATGGATTTTTTGAATTTCTCGAAAGCAAAGGGATCAAAGATATCAAAAATCTAACAGTTTTTGTCCATTGTTTTGTTGAAGATCCTTCAATTTTCTTCGATTTAACTGAAACTGAAAGTGATGGAATAGAAAAAAAATGAAAGATAATGGCGGAAGACGTTTAATAATAGATAGACGAAAATGCACAAATTTTGATCACTTTCCTGAGAGAAGAACACTGCGATTTCGAAGGAGCGATCTTGACCGCAGAAAAGGATGGGCGGAAAATAGCAGGATTGGGATAGAGCGCAGAGCCATATTCAGATAAAATTATTTTTTAAAGCTTTTAGCCAATCGAGAGGGGGAGCTACATTTATTTGTATTAGAACCTCTCGTCAAGGGCAGTTCTTCGGAACTGTCCTTTTGGCTTTTTGAGCGAGCGAGCGCGATTAGTTGATTGAAGGATGGCTGAACCAATACATAATAGAATCAGAATATTGGCCGGATTTGACTAAGGCACGTTATGTGCCCAGTTTAGTTATGTCGTGGGAATTTAGATCCTTGTATTTTATTCTTCTTATATTATTCCAAGAAGAAAAGAAAAAATATATATAATTCTTCTAGATCCTTTTAATTCCTTGACTCCCGGGGGTTTTACTTGTACTTTATATTAAATCTAAAGTGAAGAAGAAGTAAACTAGCTTATTATTCTCCCAGAAAACTTTATAGAGAGCGTTACAGGAGAAAAGCAGAGGTGATATACATGCCCTCAGAGTCCCAAAAAGAAAACGGAATTCAAGTGATGAAAAAACGGACTTAAATTTGGCATCACCGGCCTCAAGGAGACATTAAGCGAACAGAAGAGGTGGAACCCCACGATCATAATTATGTCGCGAGATTTATTACAATAATGTAACTTATCTTTTAACCCATTATAATTAATAAAGATACGAACTTCCCACCGCTTTCCTGAAAAATCAAATGTTTTCAATAGGATAGACCTGCTCGCAACATAGGGCACGAAACCTATCGTTTCATGTAACCCTAATTTTGTTCTATTATCTAAAGCAACCTACAATCAGGTTTTTCGGAAAATTTCTCTATAAGCGGATCTTTTTGGTTTGGCTCTTTTTGCCTTATGTGATTCTGCTCAGAAACTGTAAGGTGTCATCTGAGGTAATTTCATAAAAGGTTTTTTCACCGAATTGTTGGCGGAAATCGGAGAAGTACTGTTTTGGACGCAATGATCGTATTTTTTTTTGGGATTGGTTTTGTCGTACTCGATAAATAATGCGCCTGCTTGTGAAATTTTCATGATGTGCCTCATTTAGCTACATGATTGATGGCGTCCATTTGATTTCCGATTGCGTAACATTAAAATATACAATACAAATATGCAACAATTGCAGTTGGATGATAGATTTCTGGTGTGGCAAGAAATCATCAATTTAAGCAGACATTTAAAGCTAAAGATGGAAATATAAAATCATAATTGAGGTTTCAGAGAAAAAGCGCCATACACCACCACTTCCAGTGGTGGACCCGGAAAGGTTCTACCGTTCCGGTGAGAAATAATATAGGTTCTTCCCCCGGGAAAGCCCCCGAAGGAGCATCCAGGAGGAAGAACCTATGCATGATTGGCAAAGTTTATCGCATGTCCGATGGGAATGCAAATACCATGTGGTGATTGTTCCGAAGTACCGTAAAAAGAAGTTGTATGGTAAGTTTCGCGAACGGGTAGGGCAGATAATAAAGGATCTGTGCCGGCAGCGAGGCGTTGAATTTATCGAGGACCACCTGATGCCGGACCATATCCACATGTGTTTAAGTGTTCCACCCAAATTCAGCATTGCGTTTGTGATAGGGTTTTTGAAAGGCAAAAGCGCAGTTCGCATCCATCGGAATCTCACACTTCTTATAAGCTTGACCGACAAGCCCGTTTAAGCCTATATTGATTTGCCAAAAAAGGGGAGTTCTTATCAAGTAATGCATACGGTTTTTCAATTCTTGGGGCCGTTTCTCAAACTGATTCGCCGGGAAAAATTGCACCGGGTAGGCCTGGTATTGATTTTCCTCATTCTTCTCGGGGCGATGACGTTTTCGCTATTTGAGAAAAACATGGGGTTCTTAGACTCCCTGTGGTGGACCCTGGTGACCATCACTACCGTAGGGTATGGCGACATCTCGCCGGTAACCGTTGGCGGTCGCATCGTCGCCACCGGGGTCATGCTCCTCGGGATCGGATTGTTAGGAATCTTTACGGCCACGGTGGCCGGGGTATTCATCGAGAACAGGATTATGGAAGATAAGGGGATGAGAGTGAGTAAAGTCAAGCAGCATTTTGTAATCTGCGGCTGGAATTTTCGGGGTTCTGAAATCGTGGCCGAATTTCGGGCCGACCCCAAGTCCAAAAAATTGCCCGTAGTGCTTATCGCCGAGATACAGGAAAAACCACTGGACGATCCGAACCTCCATTTCATCCGCGGCGAACTCGATCCGGAAACCCTGGAAAAGGCCAATATGGCCGAGGCCCAGGCAGCGATCCTGCTTTCTGATGACAGCCTTGACGCCAACGCCCGGGACGCCAAGACTATTCTGACTACCCTGACCATTAAAAGCCTGTATCCCTCTGTCTACACCTGTGTCGAACTCATGCGCTCCAAAAACGTGGATCACTGCCAGAGGGCCAAGGCGGATGAGATCATTGTTGTGGGCGAACTGAGCACCAACCTTCTGGTCCAGGCGGCCTTAGACCATGGCATCACCAGAATGATCTCTGAATTGGTCAGTACCCGATACGGGAGCGATCTTTACAAGATCAGAGTACCGGAAAGCATGCGCGGCCGAACCTTTTTTGATATAATGTGTGAGCTAAAAAAGAGTCACGGTTTTTTGTGCGTGGGGGTTGAAGACTCCAAGGGTGAAAGACTGCTGGCCAATCCAAACTCAGAATACAGCGTCGGGCCGGACGACCAACTAGTCATAATCGCCTCATCCAGGCCAAAATTGACCTAAGGCGTTTAAAAGACCTGGCGCTTAGCTGGATGGGATAAATAATTAAACGTGGAAATTGAATGATTATCTTTCATGAAGGAAATAGGAGGTGGTTATGTCTGATAAATTCGAACTGGTAAAATCGTATCTTCTTGACATGGATATACCCATTGTCAGCGAAGACCCGGCCGAAGAGCTGGTAGTGGTTGATGATGAGGACAACGGTGTCAAGGACCTGGTGATCGACTGCGAGGCGCCGCTCCTGGTCCTGGAGCAGGTGATCATGGAGATTCCGTCCAGCCCGGGAGACCTGTATAAACGCCTGCTGCAGATGAATCGCGAGCTGGTCCACGGCGCGTTTGTCATGGACGAGGAGGCAAGGTTCATTCTCTTTCGGGACACGCTCCAGTTGGAGAATCTCGACCGGAACGAACTCGAGGCCTCCATTCAGGCTCTGGGTATGGCCCTGGCCGAATTCAGCTCCGAACTAATCAGTTACGTACAACAATGATGGGTATGGCTCCCTACCCATCCTAAGGAGGTAACATAATATGTCAGTTTTCAAACGTCTTTTCAGAGTTTCTCAGGCCGAGGCACATGCCATAGTTGATAAATTCGAGGACCCGATCAAAATGACCGAACAGGGCATCCGGGACCTTAAGAAAGATCTTCAGGCATCTATGACCAGCCTGGCCGAAGTCAAGGCCATTGCCATTCGCACCAGGCGGGAGGCTGACAACCACAAAAAACTGACCGTGGATTACGAGCGTAAAGCCATGATGCTGCTTCAGAAAATGCAGAGCGGCGAGATGGATCAGGCCGATGCCGAACGTCTGGCCACTCAGGCCTTGAACAAGAAAGAACAAGCCGCTGCCGATGCCATTAGACTCGCCCAAGAGGCTGAACGCCACGAACAGATGGCCGGCCAGCTTCAGGCCAATGTCAACAAGATCAAGTCAGGCGTCAACACCTATGAGAACGATCTGGTGACTTTGAAGGCCAGGGCCAAGACGGCGGTCGCAACAAGAAGATCAACCAGCAGATCGCCAGGGTCGACTCCTCGGGCACCATGGCCATGCTCGAAAAAATGAAGAGCAAGGTCGAGGAAGATGAAGCCTTGGCCCTGGCCTACGGAGAGATGGCCGACCTGGACAAAAGCGTGGACGATGAAATAGAAGCGGCCCTAAAAAACGGCAATACGGTTACCGCTTCAGTGAATCTTCTGGAACTCAAGAAAAAAATGGGCATCAAAATGATTAACGGCCCGGTTGGGAAAAGTTGAGAGCATGGGTTTCAAGGACCTATTTAAAAAAGACAAGCCCCAGCCTGACCCGCTGAGAGAGCTTACCCTGTCCAACCTGAAGGTAGGCTACTTCCTGGATTACGACCTCAAGACCTGGGAAGTGACGGCCTACAATGTCTACGATTTCAGCGAAGGCGACAAGGCCCACGAGTGGCAGCTAAAAAGCAGCGAGGAGACGGTCTATCTCGAACTGGAATCCGACGACGAAGATTACTGGAGTTGGAACAGGAAGATCCCTTTTGGGAGTCTGGGCAGCGGTCTCAAGGAACACATACAACAGCACGGAGACCCGCCGGACGAAATCGAATTCGAAGGGATGACCTATTATCTGGAAGAGACGGCCGGCGGCCACTTTCTGAAGGGAGGCCAAGAACCGGGCCGGGAGTTTCTGCGGTGGAGTTTTGCCGACGAATCCGGGAAGAAGCTCCTGGAAATCGAGCAATGGGGTGAGAACGACTTTGAGGCCTCTGCGGGCGAAGAGGTAGAAGAATACCAGTTTACTAACATTCTGCCTCGAAGCTGAAGGCACGGGGAAATGGTCACGGGCGGGGACAAACCCGGCTCAACCCTCAATAGACCCCCCACGACCCGGAACGATAGTACCTCATCAGCACCGGATTGCTCTCTGTGTTTATTTTTATCTTGTCCGCGTCAGGGGCTTCCAGGATGCCCTTGCCGAAATGGGCCATGGAGATCATGGCCCCGGTGTTGAAAAAACGAGTGTCCAGGCCTTCAAAATCAAAGGCCAGGACCCTCCGTTTCAGTATTTCCTTGGAAAAATCTTCCGCCCTGGCCCCCAAGACCCAGCCCCATTCGCCCATGGTCGGAATCTGATTGTGGTAAGGCAGGACGCTGAACCCGGCGGCTTCGACTGTTTTCAAGATGGAAAGAAAGGCCTGGCGTGAAAAGTAAGGGCTGGTGGCCTGAACGGCCAGCATGCCCCCGGCCATGAGACGCCGGTGGGCCAAGCGGTAGAAGTTTTGGGAATCAACGTGCATCACGTCCACGCTATCCGGGTCGGGCAGATCGATGAAGATGGCCCCATAGAAGGTGGAATCATCTTTGAGAAAGGCGGCGGCATCCTGATTGATAACCGTGACCCGGCTGTCCTTCATGGACCCCTGATTGACGTCCAACAGGACGTAGTGCGTCTGCGCCAAATCAGTCATGGCCGGGTCCAGATCTACGAGGGTGACCGAGGAGACATCGGGATATTTTAGGACCTCCCTCAAGGCCAGCCCATCCCCCCCGCCCAGGATCAAAATCTTTTGCCGGTCCGCAGTCAGGTTCATACCCGGATGAACCAGAGGCTCGTGGTATTTCTCCTCATCGAAGGTGCTGAACTGCTCCTGGCCGTTGATATAAAGCCAATAATGGTTTTTCCACTTAGTGATCACGATTTTCTGGTGCGGGGTCTGTTTAGTAAAGATGATCTTGTCCCGAAACTGCCTCTGTTCCCCGTATAGGATAATAGGTTTGGACAGAACTCCCAGAGCCATCAGGACGCTCAAAGAAACGACAAAACTCGATACCAACAGCTTTTTCCGGCCGATGAGGTCGAAAAATCGCCATAGAAGCAGAGAAGCCACGAGGAAATTAATAACCCCCAGGGCAATGGGCGTATAGGTCAGCCCGAGGTAAGGCAGGGCAAAAAAGGCAAACAAGAGGCCGCCCAGGAGGGCGCCGTAATAATCCTTTTCCATGATGGCGGCAATGTTTGACCGTAGCTCTTGATAGGTATTGTTCAACCGGATTACCAGGGGTATTTCCAGACCGATGAACAATCCGATGAAAAAGGCCTGGGTATAGATGAGCAGGCTCGTGTATACGGTGTAGGCGGCCAGACCGTAAGCCAGGATGGCGGCTGAGGCACACAGCAGGGAAAGGCTGAATTCAACGATGATGAAGGTATCCAGGAGCTTATGACGGAAAATCAAGCTGACCCGGCTGCCCAGCCCCATGGCGAAAAACATCAGGGACATTACCACGGTCCACTGCAGGACCGCGTTACCGATAATATAGGTAGCCAGGGTTGAGAGAACGAATTCGGCTACGATACCGGCAAGGCCGGTGGCAAAGATGGAAATCTTTAGGACGGCGCTTACAGCGCGAGGCTTAGACACACCAGCTGATGATAAAGGCCGCGGCAATATAGGAAAAGGCCTCGATATAAGCCGCGCCGACATTGGGTTTTTTCCTGGGCCGAAATCTCGTCCGAAAGCTTTACCGTGGGGAGGAGCACCTTATCGGT
>PVMK01125858.1_pt1 | contig 23268 bp, 20 predicted proteins | sample 1853481 | NCBI WGS metagenome assembly PVMK01 (sample SAMN08533507, study PRJNA380276) | Marine sediment metagenome, whole genome shotgun sequencing project. | reverse complement strand
GTGCTCTGCGCATTGACTTTCGGCGGTGTCATGGAGCGAACCGGGCTGCTGCGAAGGCTCGCCGACGCGATCTTGAGCCGCGCACACTCAACGGGTTCCCTCGTGACAGCGACGCTGGCCTCGTGTATCGGCACGAACATCGTTGCGCCCGACCAGTACATGTCGATCGTGGTGCCCGGCAGGATGTACCGCGAGACCTACGAAGAACGCGGACTCGCTCCCGTCAATCTTTCGCGTGCGCTCGAGTCGGGCGGCACCTTGAGCTCGCCGCTGGTGCCCTGGAACACCTGCGGCGCGTTCATGTCGACGACGCTGATGGTCTCCGCGAGCGCCTACTTCCCCTACGCGTTCGTGAACCTGATCACGCCGGTGATCGTGGTGATCGTCTCGTACGCGGGCTTCCGAATCGCAAGGCTACCCGAGAATCCACCCAAAATGGCGGCGGAATAATCCCAAACCGACGACTCGAACTCACCCGCGAGATTCGGCGATTCCGTCAATCCCGTTCGAAACGACAACTCGGACGGTTACCACGTTCTGCTTCCAGCTGACCGCTATTCCCGTTTACAGACGAATATTGCGACTACTCTTCGATCACGCAGCGGCTCTGCTCCCGCATGAACTGCATCACGTAATAGGGACCGCAACCGCCCTTCCCGCTCGATCCCGAGGCCTTCCAGCCGGTAAACGGCTGTGCGCCTGGCCAGGCGCCGGTGGTCGCGCCGCTTCGTTTGTTCACATAGATCACGCCGACTTCGATCTCGTCGAAGAACTTCTCCACCTCCGCTTCATTCTTCGAGAAGAAACCCGCCGTCAAGCCATACTCGACCTTGTTGGCTTCTTTGATCGCCTGCTCGAGTGAGTCGATTTCGCCGATCGCGAGGATCGGGACGAAGAATTCTTCCGTGAAGACAGCACTCGTAAGCGGCGCCTTGACGATGGTCGGCTCCACGTAGTAGCCCTTCGCGAGCGATCCCTCACCCATCCGGCTGCCACCGTTGAGAATCGAGCCATCCGTCTTTCCGATCGCGACGGCGCGCTCGTAGGTTGCGACCGCGTTCGGGTTGATGACGGGGCCGAAATACACATCCCGCTCCGTCGGATCGCCGATCGAGATCGCTCTGGTCTTCTCGATCAATTTCGCCGTAAACTCCTCGGCCACCTTCTTGTGCACATAGACTCTCGAGCACGCACTGCACTTCTGGTTCTGGAGCCCCCACGCGGACTTCATCACACCCTCGGCGGCCGCGTCGACGTCCGCCGAATCCATCACGATGCAGGCGTTCTTTCCGCCGAGCTCCATGAGGCAGGGTCTGACCCATTTCTCGCTGAATCCCTTGAAGATCCGGTTGCCGACCTCCTTCGAACCCGTAAAAACCACCCCGCCCACCTTGGGGTGCTGCCAGAGCGCATCGCCGATCACGGAGCCCCTACCGGATACGAAGTGCAGGACATCCTCCGGAACACCCGCTTCGCGGAAGATCTGATAGAGCCTCAGCCCGGTCCACGGGGTGTCCTGGGCCGGCTTGAAGACGAGCGTGTTTCCGGCCACGAGCGCAGCAGATGACATCCCGCAGCCGAGCGCCATCGGAAAATTGAACGGCGCGATGCAGACGAACACGCCGAAGGGGCGCAGCAGGTCCGTATTGTCTTCGATCGGCGTGAGCTGGTTCATCTTCTGCCGGTAACCGTTCGCATCCTCCATCTGCTGCGCGTAGTAGTCGATCAGGTCTGCCGCTTCTTCGGCGTCCCCAAGCGCTTCGAGGCGGTTCTTGCCCACCTCGAGACTCATGCACGCTGCGATTTCGAACTTGTCGCGGCGCACCAGCTCAGCGGCCTCGTGCATGATCGCCACGCGCTTCTGCCAACCGAGCTTCTCCCACTTCAAGCGCGCTGCGTAAGCGGACTCAATGGCTTCGTCGACGTGCTCGACTTTGGCGGAAGTGAACTCGCCCAACACCAGGTCCGTGTCGATGGGGAGGTGTCGACGATCGGCGGCAAATCCGAGCGCACTTCTTTGCCATCGATGTAGATCGGATAATTGCGTCCGCATTCGGATCGAACCTTCGCGAGCGCTTTGTCGAACGCCTCGTGGATCTTGTCCATGTCGGCCGCAGAGGTCGTGTAGGTGATCTTCATCTGATTCGCTGCGCAATCCGTCATCGCGCCTCCTATTCGATTGGGATCTTGCGGCCCATTCAACTTCGAATCGCCTCGGTCGCGGTTTTGAGTGCGAGCCTGGAACCGCTCCACCAGCTCGGAGATTTCGCTCTCGGTGATGATGAACGGGGGCCCGATCAGAACGAGGTCTCCATCTTCCTGATCGGTGTATCTCGAATTGGGCCAGACCACGAGGCCCGCCGCCTGTGCGGCCTGCGTGAAGTTCTCCGCCATGCGCGCACTCGGGTCGAATGGCTTGCGGGACTGCTTGTCCTCGACGAATTCGATGCCCGCGAGTAGTCCGCGCCCGCGCACGTCTCCCACGTTCGGGTGCTCCCGGAGTTCGCCGAGCCGCCGCTGGAGGACCTCGCCCATCCGGGCGCAGCGCTCGATCAAGCCTTGCGCGTTCAACTGCCGAAGGGTCGCCAGGCCGGCCGCGCACGAGATCGGGAATTGCGAAAACGTCTGGTTGTGCAGCGGTGCGCCCGAGCCCTCGGCGAGGACATCGAGAATCCGGCGCGAAGTGACCATCGCCGAAAGCGGCGCGTACCCCCCGGCGATTCCCTTGCCGAAGATCTGAAAATCGGGTGCGACCGCGTCGGGCTCGAGCGCCGACCAGGTGCCCGTACGCCCCGCGCCGACCAGAACCTCATCTGCGATGAAGAGGACTTCGTGTCGGTCGCAGATCTCCCGGATCTTCTTCCAGTAGCCCGGGCGCGGAACCGAGGCGCCCGTCGAGGCCCCTCCGATTGGCTCGGCGATGAACGCCGCGACGGTCTCGGGCCCCTCCTGCAACAGCACATCCTCGAGCGCGGTACCACTGCAGGCAGCGCAATCCTCCCGTTCACCGCGACAAGCACAGCGGTAGGCGTAGGGCGCGGGCACGAAGCAGACGGGGACCAGCCAGTCGCGAAATTGCTTCCGATAAGCCGGGCGACCCGAGGCCGACAGCGCGAGCAACGTGTTGCCGTGATAACTCGGAAAAAGCGACACGATCTTCCGCTTCTCGGGTCGGCCCGACTCCGCCCAGAACTGGCGCGCAATCTTGAGCGCAGCCTCGACGGCATCGCCTCCGTTGCAGCAAAACAGCGTCTTGTCGAGGCCGTCCGCGGTCAGCGCGTTCAGTTCGGTGGCGAGTTCTTCGACGGCGTCATGGGTGAAGGCCACGCCGTTGACATAGCCGAGGCGCGCTGCCTGTTCTCCGATAGCCCGTGCCACCTCGGTGTTGCCGTGTCCCAGGTTGCTGACGAGCGCGCCGCTGCTCGCGTCGAGGTAACGCTTGCCCGCGGCGTCGTAGAGCCAACAGCCCTCGCCGCGAACGATCCGCGGGAGGCGCTTTGCGAGCCGGCGGTAGAGAACGTGGCCGGCGGGGTACTGGTTGTCCGCGCTGGGGGGCATGTCCCTATTCTATCAATCGGCGCGGAAAATTGATCACAGGCGGGCTCCCGGCCCTCAAGGTGTGCCGGGCGGCGCGTCGCTGAGAACTCACTCGATCGGATCAGCCACCTGACGGGATTCGCGGTCGACCACGAGGGCGCCCGCGGCCATCCCAAGAGCGCTCGCAGCCAGACAGACGACAATCGGAGGCAGCCCGAGATCGACTGCCCCGCCAAGAGTCAGCCCATAGGTTCCCGCGCCCGCAACCAGCGCCGCGACTCCACCAGCCCGGTTCGCGTGCTTCCACCACAAGCCCGGCGATGGTGGGCACGAAGAGGCCGGCGCTCAACAATCCGATCCCGGCGGTGTAGAAACGACTTAGAAGCTCGGGCGGCGAGAGCGCCCAATACAGGGCGAGGATGCCGATGATCCACGCCGAAGCCACTCGAATCGCGGCCACTGTCTTGTCGCTCGCCCTCTGACGCAGAAAACCGCCCAACAGATCATGGGCGATCGCCGAACTGCAGGCCAAAAGCAGTGCGTCAGTGGTCGACATCACGGCTGCGAGCACGGCGGCGACCGCGATCCCACGAATGACTGCTGGAAACTCGCTTTGGATCACGCGGAGAAAGACCTGATCGGCATCTGCGAGGCCCGGAAAAGCGAGCTTTCCCATCGGAACAATTGCGAGTACCGCGGCGAGGATCATCACGCTGTATCCCAGCATCGCGAGGTTCAGCGAAAGCTGCGCGCTGCGCCCGTCTTTGGCGGTGAAAACCCGCATCACGATATGGGGGATCACCGGTATCGCGGTCGCCCAGATGATGAAGTAACCGACGGAACTTCCGATGTCCTGATTGGCGAGCTGGCCCAGTTCGGGCGCCGCATCCGTCGCCTGCCGCATCAACTCGAACGGCGAACCCGCGCGCCAGATCACCGCGAGCGCGGTGCCGACGACCACGATCAGCATCAACACCCCCTGGACGACATCGGTCCAGGTGATCGCGATCATGCCACCGATCGAGACGTAGGTGACGAAGACGAGTGTCGCAATCACCAGCGCAGTGTCGTACGGAATGCCGAGCAGTGCGTTCGCGGTGATGCCAGCGGCTTTGAGCTGCGCGACGATGTACACCGTGAACGCGACCACGATGAGGGTCGGCACCAGCACCCGGACGACCGGGCTCGGAAACCGAAACGCCAGAAAATCGGTGATCGTGTAGCGGCCGAAATTGCGAAGCTGGCGGGCCACCAGAATCGAGGCGAACGGGAAACCGATCACCGCCCCGGCAAACAGGGCGAGCGTGGTGGGGATCCCCTTGGAATAGGCGAGGCCCATGACGCCGATGATCGAGCCACCGCTCGCGAGGCTCGCCATGATGGCCATGCTATTGACCGCGGTGCCGATTCGGCGCCCCGCCACCCAGTATTCGTCGCGCGAAGTGAGCACCCTTCGCGAAGCGTAGACACCAATACCAATACAGGCGGCGAGATAGAGGAGTACGAGGATCCGCTCGACGAGCATTGGGGGTCCTCTAGGTTCGCGGCCGGCCGCGCCGAAAGACCCAGAGGGTCAGGATCGGTGAAAGCACCATCAGCGCGGCCATCAGCCAACCGAAGAGCGCCATGCCCGCGAATTCGACGTTGCGCGCCATCGGCAAGAAAGAGGCCGCGGCGAAAAAGATCAGAACGCCCAGCGCGACTTTCTCGCCTCTCGCCATTGGGAAGAAATTCTCGCCCCGAGCCACCTGCCCCCTCCCCACTCCCGCCCTAGCCGCACGGAGTATCAGGGTCCAGTCGGGAAGCAGCAAGCGCTCGGGCGCCAGCGAGAAGTTGAGCCGCCAGTGCCCAGAGAAAAAAAGACGCTAAATCGGGACTCCGCGAACGGGGCCGGATCCATCGATGCGCCGAATGGCTCAATAATCGCCAAAGCTCTAACTTCCCCCGCGTCGGAGCCAATCGGCCGGGCGAAATCGAGGCGTCCGACCCGCCGATTGAGGCGATCCCGTGTGAAGCCATGTTGGAGTCGAAGCATGCATGAAGTCGTAATCGCGAGCGCAGCGCGTACACCGATCGGCCAGATTCGCGGAGCGCTTTCGGGGGTGCGACCCGACGATTTGTTGGCGTTGGTCCTACGCGAAGCCGTGAATCGCGCCGGGATCGACGCCGCTGAGATCGAGGAAGTCATCGCCGGCTGTGCGAACCAGGCCGGTGAAGACAATCGCAATGTGGCGCGAATGGCGCTGCTGCTCGCAGGCATCCCGCAATCGGTGCCAGGGTCAACGGTGAACCGACTCTGCGCCAGCGGTCTCACAGCGATCAATCAGGCAGCCAGAGCCATCCGCGCCGGAGAGGGCGACATCTATCTCGCGGGTGGTGTCGAGAGCATGACCCGTGCGCCCTACGTGCTGCCGAAGAATCCGCAGTCGTTTGGCCCTTCCGGCAACATCACGGGTTTCGACAGCACACTCGGCTGGCGCTTTCCAAACCCCAAGATGGAGGCGCTGTTCCCGCTCGAAGCCATGGGCGAGACCGCCGAGAACATCTACGAGATGAGCCGCGACGGAAAAATCAAGGGGGGCGAGATTACCCGACACGACCAGGACGCGTTTTCGCTCGAGAGCCAAACGCGAGCCGTGCGGGCGATTCAAGAAGGCCGCTTCGAGCGAGAAATCGTTTCGGTCTCGATACCGCAGCGCCGCAGTGATCCGATCGTATTCGATACCGACGAGTTCCCACGCTACACGCGGGAAGGTGACGAGTTTCGACTTGCTACCGACATGGAAAGACTGGGCCAGCTGAGAGCAGCGTTCCGATCCGGTGGAACGGTTACGGCGGGAAACTCGAGCGGACTCAACGATGGTGCCGCAGCAATCGTCTTGATGTCTGCCACCAGGGCCAACGAGCTCGGCATCACACCGCTCGCACGCTGGGTGTGCTCCGCAGCTGCGGGCGTCGATCCACGCGTGATGGGCCTCGGGCCGGTCCCCGCGACCCAGAAAGTACTCGCGCGCGCGGGGACTCTCCCTCGATGACATCCAACTCGCGGAACTCAACGAGGCGTTTGCCGTCCAATCGGTTGCGGTGCTGCGCGAACTCGGACTCGACCCCGCGATTACCAACGTAAACGGTGGAGCCATCGCGCTGGGCCACCCGCTCGGATGCTCGGGGGCGCGATTGTTCACGACGCTGATCCACGAGATGCAAAGGCGATCCGAACTCGGCGAATCCATGCGATACGGTCTGGCCACGCTCTGTGTAGGCGTAGGCCAGGGCGAAGCCGCGATCGTCGAGAGAATTTAGGAGCGCGCCCCCATTCCGGGGGCGTGCGACGACACAAGCGAATCCGCAGGATTCGCCCGCTAGAGGCCAGCCGTGAAAGAAGTCCCGCAGATACCACTGAAACAGGCCGTTGCACTGGTCCAGTCCGGAGACACGATTCTCGTCGGCGGTTTCGGGATGACGGGAAGCCCGGTGCACCTCGTTCACGCGCTCGCGGAATCCGGCGTCAGGGACCTCACCTACGTGGCGAACAATGTCGGCGAAGTCGGGCTCGGCGGCGGCCGGCTCGTGCGAACGGGCCAACTCAAGAAGGCGATCGGATCCTTCTTCACCAGCAACCCCGAAGCGGTCGCGGCCGCCCAGGCGGGAACCCTGGAGGTGGAACTCATCCCCCAGGGCACGCTCGCCGAGGCGCTGCGCGCGGGCGGCGCGGGCATCGGTGGATTCTATACGCCCACCTCAGCGGGAACGGTGATTGGCGAAAACCGTGAGGAGAAGGTTTTCGACGGCAAAACACATGTGCTCGTGGCGGGGCTTAGGGGCAATGTGGCCTTCATCCGCGCGTGGAAGGCCGACACCGCGGGCAATCTCGTCTATCGGATGACCGAGCAGAACTTCAACAAGGCGATGGCGACCGCAGCCGACATCGTGATCGCCGAGGCGGAAACGATCGTTCCCGTCGGTGAGATCGATCCCGATCAAGTTCACACGCCGGGTTGCTACGTCGACTACCTCGTCCAGGCCAGCACGACGCTAGACGAATTGGGTACGTCCGCGTCCGTGGCGTCGAGTGACAAGAAGGTCGACGACGCGCGCATGAACATGGCCCGTCGGGCGCTAAAGGAATTGAAGCGCGGCGACGTGGTCAATCTCGGAATCGGAATCCCGACCCTCGTGGCCGACCTGATCACACCGGAACACGGAATCATTCTCCACAGTGAGAACGGCATGCTCGGCGTCGGCCCTGCCCCGACCGAAGGCGGTGCGATGGATTACCCGGTGAATGCGGGCAAGATCCCGGTCACCGCGCTGCCGGGAAGCAGCTACTTCGACAGCGCGGATTCCTTCGCGATGATTCGCGGCGGACATGTCGACGTGGCAATCATGGGCGGCTTGCAGGTCGACGAATCGGCCAACCTCGCGAACTGGGCGGTGCCCGGTAAACCGCTGTTGGGTGTGGGCGGCGCGATGGAACTCGCTTCGGGCGCAAAACGCCCGGATCATCACCATGACGCATCTCAACCGCGACGGCAGCCCGAAAATCGTCCCCGAATGCGACCTCCCCCTCACGACCCGCAGCGCGGTGGGCATGGTGATTACCGACCTGGCCGCCTTTTCCTTCGAATCTGGGAGGCTCACGCTGATCGAGGTGATGCCGGGAGCGACATTGGAACAGATCCGCGCTTCGACGTCGGCGAAAGTTTACGGAGCAGCTGGCGGGCTAGAGCGCGCACCCGGACCCGCGATACCGACACGCCCCAGGCTCGCGCTTCCGCCACGTCATCGAGTCGCGGTACCGGCACGCCGAAAATCCGCGCTACGCGTACGTCAAGGATCCGCGCACCTGGAGTCTCAGCCCTTGAGGACCGCTGCGCTGCGAGCGCGCCGGGCTGGCAGGTGACACCACCGCCCGGGTGCGAGCCGCTGCCCCCGAGGTAGAGCCCCTCTATCGGTGTCTTGTAACGCGCCAGCCTGGGTGTCGGGCGCATGAAGAGAAGCTGGTCGAGCGCGTGCTCTCCGTGATGGATGTGGCCACCCGTCAGGCCGTAGCGATCTTCGATGTCCGCGGGGCTCAGGACTTCGCGCGCGACGATCCTGGCCCGGGTCCCCGGTGCAACGCTTTCGAGTATTTCCACGACCGCATCCCCGAAGCGTTCGCTCGCTTCGCCACTCCAGCCGCCCTCGAGGTGGTAGGGTGCCGCGTGCGCGAGAATCGATACGACGTCCTTACCGGCCGGCGCGAGCGAAGGATCGTTGACGCTGGGGATGCTCACGTCGAGATGGGGCCGCTCTGAACACGCGCGGTACTTCGCGGCGTCGAACGCGCGTTCAATCTCGTCGAGGTGGTCGGATACCACCGCGCGCGCGTGCCGCTCACCCTCGCGATCGCGAAAACTGATCTGACCGTCCAGGGCCAGGTTCACCTTTGCGGTCGATCCTCGCACGCGAATCGACGCGACCTGCTCCTCGACGTCGAGCGGCAAGGTGCCCGGCTCGACCAAATCGAGCAGTGCGCGTTTCGGATCGCAGGTCGCCACCACCAGCGGCGCTTCGACGAGGCGCCCGCCCTCGACCTCTACTCCGCAGACCGCTCCGCGGTCGAGACGGATCCGAGCGACCTTGGACGCCAGCGCGATTTCACCACCGGCCGCTTCGAAGGCCTTCTGCAGCGATTGCGTCAGAGCAGCCGGGCCCCCTTTGACATCTGCGCCACGCACACTTTCGTAGAGCAACAAGCTCGCAGCAGTACCCGCCGACCACGGGCCGAGAGAGGAGCCGATCGCAGCCGGTGCCGCGAGTGCCGCAGCGGGCAGCGGATGGCAAAAAGATTCCTGCAGCCAATCGGCCGCACACATGGGGGCCACGCGCATCAACTCGAGCATGTCGGGTTTGCCAAGCCGTCGAAGACCGATGCCGGTCTTGCCCATGCTCCAGAGTTCGGCGATCGAGTTGGGCTTCATCAAGGGCGGTTTCTGGCTCAACACACCCGACACGAACGCGCGAATTCGCGACAAAAAGCCGCGCCACGCGATGTAACCGTCGCCGTCACCGGGGTGGAGCGCCTCGAGTTCGTCGCGCGAGCGTTTGGCTTCCGCATGCAACACGACGCCCTTGTGGTCCGAGTGCGCGGCGAGCACCGAAGGCGCTTCACTCTCGAATTCGAGGCCGAAGCGCGAAAGGCCGAGCGAATCGACGATTTCGCGGCGAACACCGGTGCTGTCGTGAAGCAATCCGGGGACCGTGTAGCCCGGGTGCACTTCGCTCGCAGCGCACAATCCACCCACGACGGCGCGCTGCTCGACGATCGTCACCTTGCGGCCCGCGCGCGCGAGCAGCAACCCGGCCACCAATCCATTGTGTCCGGCACCGATGATGATGGCGCGACTCATACCGCCCTCGCCTTGAGCATGGTGTTCGCGCACAGCTGTCCGGGCGCGGCCATGATTCCACCACCCGGATGCGCACCCGCTCCACACAGCCAGAGTTTTTCGATCGGCGTCTTGTAGCGCGCCCAACCCGCAGCCGGGCGCATGAAAGCGAGCTGCTCGAGGCTGAGTTCACCGTGGAAGATGTTGCCCTCGGTGAGGCCGTAGGTCTTCTCGAGGTCCCACGGTGTCAACACGTGGCGATGCAAGATGCGGTCCTTGATGCCCGGCGAGAACCGCTCGAGCGTGTTGATGACAGCATCGCCGAATGCTTCGCGTTGGTTCTCCCAGTCGGCAGCGCCCTCTTTGAGTTTGTAGGGCGCGTACTGCACGAAGATGCTCATCACGTGTTTGCCGGGCGGCGCCACGGACGGGTCTGTCAGCGACGGGATCACGCAATCCATGAACGGTTCGCGCGAGAAGCGCCCGTACTTCGCATCGTCGTAGGCTCGCTCGAGAAAATCGATGTTCGGCGCAATGGTGATGTCCCCCCTGAGCGCGGGCGACTCCTGATCCAGGCCGGGGAAGACCGGGGAGCGAATCGAGCGCGAGATTCACCTTGCCCGATGATCCCCGCATCTTGAAACGCTTGATTTGCTTCGTAAAATCTTCGTCGAGGCGCTCTTCTCCAACCAGGCCGAGGAAGGTACGATGCGGGTCGGCCCCACTCACGACGGCTTTCGCGCGGTACTCGTCGCCGTTTTCGAGCACGACACCACGCGCCTCGCCGTCGGTCATGAGGATCTTGTCGACGGGGCAGCCCGTCTTGATCTCGACCCCCAGCGATTGCGCGGACCGCGCGATCGCCATCGCAACCCCGCCGGTGCCGCCCTTCTGCAAACCCCACGCCCGAAATGCACCGTCGATCTCGCCCATGTAGTGGTGCAGCAGCACATAGGCGGTACCGGGTGATCGAATACCGAGGAAAGTGCCGATGATGCCGCTCACGCTCATCGGCCCGATCAGCCGCTCGGACTCGAACCATTCACTCAAGAAGTCGACAGCGCTCATCGTCATCATCTTGAGGTTGGCGGCCAACCACTCCTCGCCGACTCCCTTGAACTGCTTGCCGATGCGCAGCACTTCGAAGATCGTCGAGGGAGTGAGCTTGGATGGTTCGGGTATGGGCGATTCGATGATCGGTTTCATCATCCGCCCGAGTTCGCTCATCGCCTGACCGAACAGCGGATAGCGCTCTGCGTCTTTACGAGAAAAACGCGCGATGTTGCGCCGGTTCATCTCGGGATCGGGCCCGCGCAGCAGCGAGGTGCCGTCTTCGAACGGGGAAAACGTCCAGTCCAGCGGCATGATCTCGAGGCCGTGCTTCGAGAGTTCCAGGTCGCGAATGATCTGTGGGCGCAGCAGACTGACCACGTACGAACAGGTCGAAAAGGTAAAACCCGGATAAATCTCTTCGCTGACCGTCGCGCCCCCGGTTGCGTCGCGGCTCTCGAGGACCAGCACCTTGCGCCCAGCCTTGGCGAGGTAGGCCGCACAGGTGAGCCCGTTGTGCCCGGCGCCAACGACGATCGCGTCACAAGTCGTCGCCATCAGGGTGTCCTCTTGCGCTCGGGTTCGAAGAAGGGCCTCTCGACGACGGTGGCGCTGACCGTTTTTCGCTCGTAGAGCGCGGTGTGCTCGAGATCGAGCTTCGTGCCGAGCCCTGCGAATTGCGCCTTGACGCTCGCCAGACTGATGTAGCGCTTCAGCAGTGGTGACCACACGGTGCTCGTCACCTGCCCGACGAACCTGCCATCCGAATAGAGCGGCACGGCCTCGCGGCACGCAGCCGGCGCGAGTCCGGGGGAAGGCTGTAGCTCTCGTAGAGGCGCTCGAGGTCGAGCCAGTCCGCCTCCAGTCCGATCATCTTCCACTCCGCACCGCGCGCCGCTTCGGTGCGCAATGCCTCCTGGCCCATGAACGAAGCGCGATCGAGTTTCACCAACCTGTCGAGTCCAATCTCGTAGGGTGACGAACGACGGAGATCGATGGTCACATGCGGTGCAGAGTAGTAGTCGACGCCGAGCATGATGAAGCCCGCCTCAATGCGCACCATGTCGAGCGCCTCGATACCGGCGGGTTCGATTCCGTAGTCGCGACCCACGGCCATGATCGCATCCCAGACCTTCAGTGCATTCTGCGCGTCGCACCACAACTCGTATCCCAAGTCTCCAGAGTATCCCGTGCGGCTGATCTGGACTTCGACTTCGTCGAGTTTCGCGCTCGTCGTTTGAAAGAATTTCAGCCGATCCAGGTCCGCATCGCTGCATTGCTTCAAGAGTTCGCGCGACGTTGGACCCTGTAGCGACAGCGCACCCGTCTTCTCGCTCACGTCCACGATCTCGACGTCGAAGCCGCGACTCAGGCGGTTCATCCACGAAAACGTGGGCTCCGCCGCGGTAACGAAGAAGTGATCTTCACCGAGTCGACTGATCGTTCCGTCATCGATGACCTTGCCATTCGCGTCGCACCAGCACGTGTAGGCGACACGTCCAACCTGCATCTTCTCGAAGCCGCGCACCGTCAGGCGCGAAAGCAGGCGCGCGGCATCCTTGCCCTGGACCACGTATTTGAATAGAGGCGTGATGTCGGTGATCGCGCACGATTCGCGGAACGCCCAGTACTCGGGAAGGTGTGTCTCGCCGTAGTGGGAAGCCGCGTAGTAACCCGCCCAGTCCTTCCAGGCATAACTGGTACAATAGGGCGCAACGCGTTCGTGGAAGGGGGAGCGAATGGGCATATCGCGCTCAGGTGTAGCGCCTCCAAGCATCCCCAGCTAGGCCGCGAGCGCTCAAAAATAGGGCCAAGGCAATCGGGTCCCAGATCTGCCCCATCATGCGGGCTTCGGTCGGCACGAACCGGTAGATCGCCGAACTTCTAGGGCTTTTCACTGAATCGGAAACGACACCCGTGGCCGTTCATTCCTCGATCGAACCGAAGCCGCGATCCCTTCCGGAGCTGCACCGATCCCACCGAGTCGCCATCAACTCGTGGCGCTGACCTCAGCAATGACCTCGTCGAGGATCGATACCGCCTTGTCGGCGTCGGAGTCCGTGCAGATCAGTGGCGGCGAGAGTCGAATCGTCGACTTCCCACACGGCAATGTGAGCAAACCCTTCTCGAACGCTCCGCGCACGATGCGCTCGCGCTCCCTGGGTGCGGGCTCGCGCGATTCCCGGTTTGCAACGATCTCGAGCCCGATCATGAGACCGATGCCGCGCACATCGCCGAGCAGTGCGTGCTTGTCCATCAAAGCGCGCAGTTTTTCGATGAGCCGGCTCCCGACACGGCCCGCGTTTTCCGTCAGCCCACCCCTGCAGCAATCGAAGCGTGGCGAGCGCCGCTTGGCACGACAGCGGATTGCCGCCGAAAGTGCTGCCGTGGCTGCCGTCGTTCCACTTCATCACGTCGTCGCGCGCGATTACGGCCGAGATCGGCATGCCCGACGCGATGCCCTTTGCGAGGATCACGATGTCGGGATCGAGGTCGAAGTGCTCGGACGCGAACAGCTTGCCGGTGCGGCCCATGCCGCACTGCACCTCATCGGCGATCAGCAGAATGCCGTGCTCGCGACAGAGAGCCTGTATTCGGCGTAGGAATTCCGGATGCGGAGGGATGAATCCTCCCTCCCCCTGAATGGGCTCCACCAGAACCGCCGCCACTTCATCGGGCGGGACCGTATGATGGAACATCGAATCCGTCAGCAGGTCGAGGCACTGGACGTCGCACGAATCGGGCTTCCGGTTGACCGGACATTGATAACAGTAGGAGTAATGGGTGTGGAGGACGTCCGGCAGCAACGGCCCGAAGCCCCGGCGCTGCACGGGCTTGCTGGCCGTGAGCGTCAACGTACCGAGTGTGCGTCCGTGGAACGCGCCGTAGAACGCGACGACCTTCGAACGCCCGGTACGGGTACGCGCGAGTTTGATCGCCGTCTCGACGGCTTCCGCACCTGAATTCGATAGGAATACCCGATTGTCGCCGGACATCGGAGCCAACTTCGCGAGCGTCTCGCAAAGCTCGATGTAGGCGGGGTAGTGGAAGTCCGTGTAACAGATGTGGAGCATGCGCTCCGCCTGCTGCTGGACGACGCGGACGACCTCTGGGTGGCAGTGTCCCGTGGACACGGTCGAGATGCCGGCCGCAAAGTCGAGGAAGCGGTTGCCGTCGAGGTCCTCGACGACCATCCCCGAGGCGCGTTCGGTGACCAACTCGTAATCCGGAGTCAGATTCTGCGATACCACCGCGCGGTCCCGGGCGTTCCACTCCTTCGCCTTGGGGCCGGGCGGCGGCACGACGATCTTTGGATACTCATTCGGGTACGGGGGCGGCATCACGGACGCCAAATTCTCACTCGCGTTCTTGGACGGCATGCAATGAACCTCTCTTCTCTAGGGCCATGACGGGCGTGACGCTGGATCACGCAGTCGAGGTTTTCGAACGTCTCCGTCCGCCGCGCCGCTTCCGCGGTCCAGCGGGCGCCTTGGCGGGATCGGGTGGAGGCGGCAGTGCCGGTAGTTCCCGCGGCTCCCGCATTCCAGACTGGACGAATCGGCGCAGCTCGGCATCCAGTGCGGGATCGGTGTCGATCGGCACATACGAGGCCAACCGCCTTTCCACACCGTCGAAGGCGCGCTGATCCAGGCTCGTCGAGCCAGCCTTCTCCCAGGCTTCGCGATTTTCTCGATCGAAGACCGGGTCGGTTAGATACAGCTCCTGCGGCCAATGCTTGAGCGTGTGCGGCGACGTGATCAGGTGGTCGTTCGCAATCAGCTCGCGCACCAGATCGGTGGTGGGCAGATCTTCCCGGGGTTCGATTTCCCGGACGAAATGCAGCACCTGACCGCAGATCTCGTTGTCGAATACCAACTTGGGCAGGCTGAAGGTCAACACGAAATCCAACATGCCGGGCCCAGAGACCGAGTTGACCCCGGCCATCGCCGCGAGCAGCGCGCTGCCGAAGGTCTCCGCACCCGCCTGCGCGTCGAGAACCTTGGCATCGGTCAACCCCATGTAGGCCTGACACGGCAGCTTCAGGTGCTTGGCGACGTTGACGTAGGCCACGTCCAGGTGCAGGGCTTCGATCGCTAGCATCGGCGAGCTCGCGGCTTTCATGTGGAAGGTGGCCGGCGCGCCACCGAACAACACCGGCGCTCCGGGCCGCACAATCTGCGCCATCGTAATACCGGTCAGTACATCGATGCAGTGGAAAACCAACGCGCCGACCAGGGTCACCGGGGCGATCAGGCCCATCAGCGTAACCGGCACGATCTCGACGGGTATACCCGCCTCGACGCAGTCGAGCAGGTTCTGGCAGGAGTCTTCGCCATAGCGGAAATTGCCAGTTGCAGTGATCGTGAAGATCGACATCGGCTTTGCGAGCAGCTCGGCGCGATCCGCTCGAAACAGCTGCATCATCTCTGCCATGCGGGGAACCCCGCTCTCGCTGAACGCACCGGACACGACGGGTTTCTTCGAGGTCGTCAGACACATGTAGAGCCGCCAGGCGTCCGAGACCTGTGGCTCGATGTCGTCGTTCGTCGAAAAAGCCGTGGCCAGATAGGCGATGTGATCCAGGGCCGTCACACAAGCGCGCGTACTCGATGAAGTCCTTGGAATCCGCGAGCCGGACCTCATTCGTGCGGTGATCGAGGATCTTCAAGCCGCTCGAAGCGGGCACGAAGTGCACGTTGTTGCCGCCGAGTTCGGCGTGTGGATCGCCATCGCGGTTGTAGAGCGCAAACGAACTCGGACAGCTCGCGATCGCCTTGTCGACTACGTCGGGTGGAAACAAGATGCGACCGCTGCTCGGGTCGGTCTTCAGCCCGTAATCGAGGAGACGCTGGCGCAATTGCGGCCCGCGAATCTCCATCCCGATTTCGCTCATGACCTTCTTGGCTTCATCGAGGACCCGATGCACGAGATCCTCTCCGAGCGTATGCAGAGTGGGACGCATCGTTCAGGCGGACCCGTGAGCCTTGTCTTCCTTCGAGGCCAGAAATTCGCGCCAGTACGCTTGCCCTTCCTCGGGAAGCGTGGAGACGGGATCGTAGGAAGGGTACTCGCGGGTAAGGGCTTCGGGGTCGTCGTGTTCGATGCCCGTGCGGTAATTCTTCCTCCAATAGGAGATGCCCTTTACGCGATCGTAGGAGTTCAGCATGTGTACCCAGCGCTTACCGACGAACGGGACGTCGCAGAGAAACCTCGGCGTCGCGAAGCCCGGCAGGTACCCCATGATCGCCATCTGCAAATCCTGCGTTTCCCAAACCGAGAGTCGCCAGTGCTCGGCGTTCGGGATCATGTCGCACATGTAGAAATAGTAGGGGATTACCTTTGCGTGATCCGTGAGCATGAAACACAGATCGAGGAGCTGCTTGGGGGTCGTGTTGACGCCGCGAAGGAGCACACCCTGGTTACGCACGTCGCGGAATCCCATGTCGAGAAGTGCCCTCACAGCCTTTCCGAACAGCGGTGTCACCTGTTGTGCCGAATTCACATGGGTGTGGACCGCGATGTCGATCCCGCGCTCGCGCGCCCGCTGCGCCATCGCGTCGTAGGCTTCGAGAAGATCGTCCTGCAGGAAGTGCTGGGGGACCCCGACGAGCGCCTTGGTGGCGAGTCGGATGTCCCGGATGTTCGGCAGGTCCATCAGCCTGAATACCCATTCCTGCAGGCGTTTGGCGGGTACGTTCGCGACATCACCTCCCGGACACCACCACGTCGCGCACCGATGGGGTCCGCGAGAGGTAGTCGAGCATTGCCTCCCAGCGGTCCTGCTGCTTCAGCTCGAACTTGTACTTGAGAATCTGGCTGGTATCCGCGCCAACGAGGTCCATGCGAGTGCAGTGCCCACAGTATTGCGGGCACGTCGGGATCATCTCGGCGAGCACCTTGGTCGGATAGCGGTGGGTGAGGCCTTCGACCGCCCACATGTCCGCCTCGTGGAGAGAGTCGCGGGTCGCCATCGGGTGACTCGGCCAGTCGGGATCCCGGTCGCTGAACGCGGGCGCCATGTAGCGACGCACGGGATCGTCGCGCAGGTTCCGCTCGTCCATCGCATTAAGCATGTTCGGCGGGATCAGCATCGACATCGTGGCCCGCTCTCGCTGGTCGCGTTCCATGTCGGCGCACAAATCGTCGCCGAGGTGCCCTCCGAATACCCTCTTCAGCTCAGCGAGGTCCTTCACCGAGTGGGAGCGCTGCCACTTCGCAGACTCCCACTCCTCCGGGGTTACATCGGCGTAGCCCGGAAGGCGCGTCCAGTCGGGTTCGACGTACTCGCGCTGCAGCGGGTACTCGAAGGGTTGTTCAGCAGCGTGGGCCTTGCCCACATCGCGCTTGGGGCGAAGTTGAGTCGGGCTCATGCCGTCGGTCGCGCTCTTGGTAGCGTCGCTCATATTGGGCTCCCACGGCTCGGAAACGCTGCCGGCCCGCGGTACGGCGGAAGGGCTTTCGCGAGCCCCAGTCTACCCTGCTTCGATCTGGCGGGACAGTCGCTTCGAGGCCGGTTTTCGGCTAGCGGGCCGACTCCAGGGCATCCGCCAGCCCGCGATTTCGACACGCGATGAGCCCAATGGAATCGGTCGAGATACGCGTCACGGAACGCCACACGATGCGCACTTCGTGAAGCCTTTTTCCAGCACAGTCGGCGGCCCCGTCGTTATGCTATGGATGGCAACTGGCAAACGCTTGGGCTCGCGAACGATTCGAACTGGCAACGCGCGGAAACTGATCTCGAAGGAGTTCCCAGGACAGGGCATCTTCAAGCAAGAACAGGGCATTCTCAAGGAGCGGCTGCTGGTGGGCATCGAATTCCGAGTGGTTTTGGGCATGGCCGTGCTTGCCCTGCTGTGCGGCTCGTCGGTGCTGTCCCCGACGGATTCTTCGGCAGCAAGCAAAAAGAGCAAACCCCAACTCGTAACCGTGGACGACTACTTCCGACTCGGCGATGTCGAGGAGCCGCGAATCTCACCCGATGGCCGCTGGATCGCCTACACGGTCACGACCCAAGACCTGAAAGCGGACGAGTCCAGCAGCCGGATCTGGATGCTGCCGGCCGCGGGGGGCGCCCCGATTCCCCTCTCCGCCGAGGGAGAGAGTTCTTCTTCCCCACGTTGGAGCCCCGACGGCAAATCCCTGGGTTTTCTCTCGGAAAGAAATGAGGGGAAAAACCCAGGTCTGGACCCTGTTTCGCGAAGGCGGCGAGGCCGTTCAACGCACGGACACTGCACAAGGGGTGACGGCCTTCGAGTGGTCGCCCGACGGCAAGCGAATCCTTCTGGTCATGCAGGAGCCCAAGCCCGAGGAGCTCGAAGCCAAGGAGGCCAAGGAAAAGGGGGAGCCCTACGAGGCAAAAACACAGCCGCCCTGGGTGGTGACCCGCCAGCAGTTCAAGATGGATTACGTGGGCTACCTCGACAACCGCTATACGCATCTCTACGTCTTCGATCTCGCAACCGAAAAAATTGCACAGATCACTTCGGGCGACTTCGACGACTCCGAGCCCGCGTGGTCGCCCGACGGAACCCGTGTAGCCTTCGTGAGCAACCGCACCGACAATCCGGACGACAACTACAATATGGACATCTGGGTCGTTGCAGCCGACAACGACAACCGCGGCGCCAAGCCGCTACAGATCACCACCAACCCCGGGCCCGATGCAACGCCGAGTTGGAGTCCGGATGGCACGCGAATCGCGCACACCTCGAACACCGAGACCGACGCCGCGCTCTACGGAACCAACCACCTCGCGGTTTCGTCGGCGGCGGGCGGCGAATCGAAACTTCTGACCCGGCAGCTCGACCGAATGATCTTTGCACCCCGGTTCTCGAAGCATGACGATTCGATCTACTTCCTACTCGAGGACAGCGGCGAGCAGAACCTGGCCCGCATTTCTTCGTTCGGCGGCTCGATCGAACGCCTCATCAGCGGTCCGCAGGTGGTCAGTGCGCTCGATCAGGGCCCATCGGGCGAACTCGCGCTGCTGGTTTCCGAACCCCATTTCCCCGCCGAAGTCTTCCTGTTTGCAAACGGAAGCATCGAGCGACGATCCCACGTCAACGACGAGGTCTTGGCTTCGCTTCGGCTCGGCTCGGTAGAAGAGATCCGCTACGCGAGCAAGGACGGTACGCCGATCGAGGCCTTCGTTGTCAAACCACCGGATTTTTCGCCCCGCCGTCGTTATCCGGGAATTTTGAGAATTCACGGCGGCCCCCAGTCCCAGTACGACTTCAGCTTCCACTTCGAGGCGCAGCTCTACGCGTCCAATGGCTACGTGGTCGTGATGCCGAACCCCCGGGGCTCGACGGGCTACGGCCGGGACTTCTGCATGGCGATCTGGCAGGCCTGGGGGGAGTCCGATTACGAGGATGTGATGGGTGGGGTGGACTACATCGTGGAGCAGCGCTGGGCGCATCCGGACAAGCTCGCGGTGACCGGCTGGTCGTACGGCGGCATGCTGACCAACCACGTGATCACCAAGACCGACCGCTTCAGGGCCGCTGCCACGGGTGCGAGCGCCACGCTCTACGTGGCCAACTTCGGCCACGACCAGTACCAGCGCTGGTGGCGCTACGAGCTGGGTCTGCCCTGGGAGCCCGAGAGCCGGCAGCTCTACGACAAGCTCTCTCCATTCAACCGGGTCGAGAACGTCACGACACCCACCCTGATTCTCGGCGGCGAGAAAGACTGGAACGTCCCGATCATCAATTCCGAGCAACTCTACTTCGCGCTCAAGATGCTCGGCGTGCCGACGGAGCTGATCGTCTACCCGGATGAGTTCCACGGAATCGACACGCCGTCGCACGCCAAAGATCTCTACGAACGCTACCTGGTATGGTTCGGCCGGTACCTCAAGGGAGAGCAGACCGCCAAGGCCCACTGAAGATTCCAATCGCTGTCGCGGTGGCTGCATCGATGCCACTGCAGGCGAATTCAATCGGAGACGCCCCCCATGAAGCGTTCCCTCGCGTTTATTTCAGCATTCCTTTTCGTTGCCGCTCCCAACTCGACCCAGGCAAACGACGCCAGCCCCGCCAAGCAAGCAGCCGTCGCCAGCATCGATCGCCAGGCCACCGACATGGCCGAGCTCTCCGATCAGATCTGGGCCTTTGCGGAGACCGCGCTGCGCGAAACCCGCTCAGCCGCGCTGCTCGCCGACTACGCGGAAGCCCAGGGCTTCGAGGTCGAACGGGGCGTGGCAGGAATGCCCACCGCGTTCGTCGCCCGCTACGGAAAGGGCCGGCCGATCATCGGCATCATGGGCGAATTCGATGCGCTACCGGGAATTTCACAAAAAACCCAGACCACAAAAGAAGCACTCGAAGAAGGCGCAGCGGGACACGGCTGCGGCCACAACCTCTTCGGCCCCGCGAGCCTCGCCGCCGCGATCGCGATCAAGGAGTTGATCGCCGCGGGCGACCTGAAGGGAACGATTCGCTTCTACGGCACGCCCGCCGAGGAAAACATCGGCGGCAAGACCTACATGATTCGAGCGGGCCTGTTCGACGACGTGGACATCGCGCTCGCCTGGCATCCGGATTACGAAGTATCCGCCGACACCAGCGGCAGCCAGGCGCTGGTGGGGTTCTCGGTCGAGTTCCGCGGGAAAACGGCTCACGCGGCCTACGATCCCTGGAATGCTCGCAGTGCACTCGACGGTGTCGAGCTCTTCACCCACGCGATCAATCTGATGCGCGAGCACGTACAGCCCACCGTCCGGATGCACTACGTGATCACGGATGGCGGCAACGTTCCGAACGTCGTTCCCGATTACGCGAAGGTCTGGTGCTGGGTTCGTGACAGCGAGCATACGGGTGTCGACGAACTCGTCAAAAGAGCGCGGGCGGCGGCCGAGGGCGCTGCGCTCGCCACCGAAACCGAGAGCAGCTTCACCATCCAGTCGGGCCACTACGGAATGCTCGTGAACCTCGAGGGAGCCAAGCTCATCCACGAAAACATGGTCTGGCTCGGTCCCGTCAAATTTACCGAACAGGAACACGAATTCGCGCGCGAGATCCAACGCGAAACCGGTGTCGAACCCACCGGTTTGAGGGGAAATCTGGAACCTCTCGACTTGACCCGCCGCGCGCCCGAAGGCGGCTCCACCGACGTGGCCGACGTGAGCTGGGTGGTGCCCACCCTGTACCTGTTGGTGACCACGGCTGCCCACGACGCCCCGTGGCACGCGTGGCCGGTCGTGGCGACCGGTGGCATGTCGATCGGCCACAAAGGAATGGTCTACGCCGCCAAGGCGCTGGCCGCCACGATGGTGGATCTCTACGAGAAGCCCGAGCAAAGAGCGGCGATCGTGAAAGAGTTCGAGGAACAAACCAAAGGCTTCAAATTCAAGTTCTACATCCCGGAAGGGCCGCCGCCGGTACCCCATGATTAAAGAGAGGTAGGACCGTGAGAAGGTACGCCGCACCTTGCGCCGCAGTGGCAGTTCTCACCGCATCGATCGCCACCGCATCCGACGCCGCCCACGCCCCCGACGTCCCCGAGCCGGGGTCGGTGGAGGCGATCGCCGAGGCGACCACCGACCCGAAGTTTCTCAACCCCTGGGTGGCGTACGTTCCGGAGTCTCCTGACGTCCCCTCTCCCACCGATTTTCTCGGCCACATTGCCGGTGCCCCGGGCGAACTCAGTCGCACGGCCGACGTATACGGCTACTTCCGAGCGCTCGCGGCGGCTTCGCCACGTGTGGTGGTCGAAACCATTGGCACGACCGAGGAGGGGCGCGACATCATTCTCGCGACGATCGCCGACGACGAGGCGATCCGCAATCTGGCGAGCTACCGCGACGCCACCGCGCGGCTCGCAGACCCGAGAGCCTGCGACGAAAGCTGCATGAAGGGAACACTCGAGCAAGCACGGCCGATCTATTACCTCAACGGCGGTTTGCACTCGACGGAGACCGGCAGCCCCGAAATGCTCATGGAGCTCGCGTATCGGCTGGCGGTTTCCGAGCAGCCGCTGATCCGCTCCATCCGCGAGGGCGTGGTCGTCCTCATCAACCCGATTTCCGAACCCGACGGTCGTGACCGCGCCGTGGATTGGTACTACCGCTTCCTGAAGGGAAAGACCGACTACGACGATCTACCAGAAACCTCGCCCCCATTCTGGGGGCGCTACGTCTTCCACGACAACAACCGCGACTCGTACCAACGCGCGCTGGCAATTACGCGCGCGGTCCACGACACATTCTTCCGTTGGCACCCCCAGGTGGTGCACGATCTCCACGAGTCGATTCCGTTTTTGCTCGTGTGGACGGGCACGGGTCCCTACAACGTGAACATGGATCCAATTCTAGTCGGCGAGTGGCACCAGATGGCGTTCAACGAAGTTCGGGCGCTCTCTTCCCTGGGCATGCCCGGCGCCTGGACATGGGGTTTCGGTGAGGGCTGGGGGAACATGTTCCTGGATTCGATCGCCGTGAACCACAACGCAATCGGGCGCGGTTACGAGACCTTCGGCATTATGAGTGCGGATACGATGGACGTGCGACTCGATCTGGATTACGACAAGTATGTCGGCATACCCGTCACCCGGCGCACCTGGTATAGGCCCTGGCCCCCTCAACGAAATTTCCGCTGGTCGCTGCGCAACAACACGAACTACATGCAGACCGGCGTACTCTCGATTCTCCACTACACATCGGTTCACGGCGAAGAACTACTGCGTGATTTCTGGCGCAAGGGAAAGCGCGCAGTCGAACTTGGAACCTCGGCGCCCCCTTATGCGTTTGCGATCCCCGAAGACCAGCGTGATCGCGGCCGCCTGGCTGCAATGGTCAACCTAGTACGCGACCATGGAATCGAAGTCTCTCGAGCGAACAGTGCATTCGAGGCCGACGGCCGAATTTTTCCGATAGGCACGTTCCTCGTGCGCACGGACCAACCCTATCGCGGCTTCGCGTTCGATCTGTTGGCCCCCCAGCAATACCCCGCAGACGAGGCGCTCTACGAACCCTACGATGACGTCTCGTGGGCCCTTCCGATCCACTTCGGGGTCGACACAATCCCGGTAGACGATCCGGGCATTCGAAAACTGGTGACCACCCCGGTCACGGCACCGGTCACCTATCCCGGCCGCGTTGCGGGAAGTGGCCCCGTGTACCTGCTGCGCGACACCGGTCAGGAAGCGCTGCACACGGCTCGCCATCGCCTTGCGAAGTACCAAGTAGAGGTCGCCGAGGAGGGTTTCGAGCAGGATGGCCTCGAGTACCCACGTGGATCTTGGATCATCCAACGCGGACGCGGCCTGAAGAGCGCGTTGGAGAAGGTCGCCACTGAACTCGGCCTCG
>PVMK01118098.1_pt1 | contig 23269 bp, 21 predicted proteins | sample 1853481 | NCBI WGS metagenome assembly PVMK01 (sample SAMN08533507, study PRJNA380276) | Marine sediment metagenome, whole genome shotgun sequencing project. | reverse complement strand
TGGATTGCACTCCCGCCGAGCCTCCGCGACTCCAAGGAAATTCCTCCAGTAAGGCGACATAAAATACCGCGAAACTGGACCTGATCCCAAGCCAAAAGGCCATTGATATCAGAGCCACTGCCACAATAACCCAGCCGTAATAGAATTTTGAGCTAGCGGCAATTTTTTTTGCTATACTCATTTATCTTCAATTAATCTATTGAAGGCCAAGCAGTTTAGGCCATTGGATCACCGTGATCAGGCTAAGTGTGACCCGGTTCTACGGTTTCATCTTCTATCTTTTATCTTTTTACCACATTGTGGTTTTTTCTTGACTCTAGCAGAGTCATGGGATAGGGACAACCATAATTCGAACCTTTTGTTCACATCATGAAATTTTGGGGGAATCCAGCTGATAGCGTGCATCGCATCAAGCCGTTGATAGCGCTTATACGTGCACTTCTTTTGTGACTCCTAAGTCTATTCTTCTGATCCAAAATTTTTTCAAACAGGCATCAATTGATTGACAATATTTTGAAAAGCCTTTAAACAAATACAAATTGGATGAATTGGTAGGATTTGCTGAAAAGCAAATAAAGCCATAAAAGTCCATAGTCTGAGAAAGGAGGTGTTGAAAGGATATTATATAAGGCAAGAGATTTACGTTTTTAACTCTTCAAAAAAGGAGGGCTGCTACCAATGAATAAAAAATTTTTACTGATATCTCTACCCATAGCCGCAATAATAAGCGTAGCATTTATACTCCCTAATTTTAATCCACCGGCATTTTCAGCAGATGTGATAAAATTAAAATTTGTCAATTTTTTCCCTCCCCCGGCCGGTCAATCCAAAATCTGTGAAGAATTCATTGCGGATGTGGAAAAGCGCACCAATGGCAGAGTAAAGATTCAATACTTTGCCGGCGGTTCATTACTCAAAGCTCCTGCCATATATAACGGGATAGAAACTGGAATTGCCGACATAGGCTACGCTCATGTTGAGTACACTCCGGGTCGTTTCCCCATTACCGGAGCTGGCGAACTGCCTTTGGGTTTTCCTAGTGCTTGGGTAGGTTCCCAAGTTGCCAATGACTTTTACAATGAACTTAAGCCGAAGGAATGGGATAAGGTCAGGGTGCTGTGGATGAATACCAGCAACCCCAGCGTGATTATATCTAAGAAGCCCGTGCGAACGCTTGAAGATATGAAGGGGCTGAAAATAAGAGCACCGGGAATTGTAAGTGATACTATCAAGGCACTTGGTGCAACTCCGCAGCCGACACACATGATGGAAGTCTATGATGCGATGGCTAAGGGTGTGATTGACGGAGTTAACACGCCGCTTGAGACACTCAGGACATTCCGGTTTGCTGAAGTTGTCGGTTATACGACTGCAAGCTGGCAGGTCGGCAACGTCTACACCTTCTATGTGGCTATGAACAAAAACAGTTACAAGAAGCTACCACCGGATATTAAAGAGATCTTTGATGAGCTTAGTGGAGAATATAAAGAGAAATATGCTCTGATGTGGAATGCGATTGATTTCTATGGTAAGTGGTTTGCCAAGAAAAAGGGTGTAGAAATCATTGAGCTACCCGATGCAGAGGCTGCCAGGTGGGTAAAAGCTACCGCACCCGTAATAGAGGACTATATAAAAGCGATGGTCGGCAAAGGGCATTCAGAGGCAGAGGTTAGAGGCTGGATTAAGTACCTGCGGGATCGAATTGATTACTGGACGAAAAAACAGATATTTTTACAGCTCAAGTCTCCAACCGGGCCTCCTGAAATGAGACCCTGAATTGATGATTGGACTGTAATATCATCAAAAAGCTAGCTTGAACCCTCTTTCACGAGTCAGTTAACAACTTATATGAACTTGGGGGCTTGAACCTGATGGCGTGGTCATTGGCGGTCGAATCCTGTCAGGTCAGTCCCCTAAACATGCGCCAGAGTAGTAATACTGCGGGAACGTTAAGCTAATGACAATCTTGCAGAAATTTGAAAAAAATAATAGCCGGTTAAGTGGCTGGTTTGAATGGATAGGGTTTGCAGGGCTCTTAGTGATGGTGTTTATTACATGCATCGATGTTATTGGAGCCAAACTCTTTCTCAAGCCTATCCTCGGTGCCATTGACATCGTGATGCTTGCCCAGTTGGTGGCAATATCTTTTGCGGTCGCCTCGGCGCTCATTCTTGGCAGACATGTCCAGGTCGAGTTTTTTGTCGCGATGCTGCCCAAACGTGTGCAAGCGGCCATTGATAGCATTGTTTGCCTGCTTGGTTTTGTCCTTTTTGTTCTTATTACTTGGCGTCTGTGCGTACTGGGTTATTCCTTTCAAACCGGAGGGGAGGGGAGTGCAACTGCTCGCATTCCCTTTTTTCCTTTCGCCTATGGTGTTGCCTTTGCCTGCATCCCGGTCTGTTTGGTGTTTATTCAGAGGTTTATTAACGCAATCGCCACAATGGTGAAAAAATGAGCCCGGTTGTTGTTGGCATAATTGGGATCGGTCTCCTCCTCCTGCTTTTTCTGCTCAGAATGCCGGTTGCTTTTGCCATGGCCTTTGTGGGCCTTATCGGGTTCGCCTATTTGACCAGTCCGGGGCCGGCGCTCAGCCTTCTGGCCCAGGACATTTGGGGTCAGTTCTCTTCTTACCCCCTAAGCGTTATCCCCATGTTTATCCTCATGGGCACGTTCGCGTTTGCTTCGGGAATCAGCCAAAGGCTTTATCGTACGACCTATACGTGGGTCGGACAGCTAACGGGCGGTCTGACCATCGCCACTGTGCTTGCCTGTGCCGGTTTTGCTGCCATATGCGGGTCGACCGCCGCTACGGCGGCAACCATGGGCAAAATTGCACTCCCGGAGATGAAAAAGTATAAATACGATGATACACTGGCGACCGGTACCGTTGCAGCTGCCGGAACGCTCGGCATTCTGATCCCACCCAGCACCGTGCTCATCGTCTATGGGATATTGACCGAAGAATCCATCGGCAAACTTTTCATTGCCGGGGTTTTGCCGGGGATACTCCTCAGCCTTTCTTTTATCGCTACGGTTGCTTTTCTTTGCTTGCGCAATCCTAAACTCGGTCCCGCGGGGAACCCAACCAGCTGGCGGGAGAAGTTGCGAGCGACTACCGGGATCATAGAGGCCATTATTTTGTTTTTTTTGGCCATTGGCGGCCTATTTCTCGGTTGGTTCAGCCCTACCCAGGCTGGAGCCATCGGCGCAGGCGGTGCTTTGGTTATTGGTTTGGTAAGACGAAAGCTAAGCTGGCGCACATTTTTCGAGGCCGGCAAGGAAGGTTTACGAACAGCCTGCATGGTTTTGCTCATTATCACCGGCGCTGTAATCTTTGGTCATTTCATGGCTGTATCGACCATACCTTTTGCATTGGCTGACTGGATAGGGCAGCTTCCGATACCCCCCATGGCTGTCATGGCGGTCCTTATCTTCATTTATTTTATCGGAGGGTTTTTTATGGATTCCATGGCCCTCGTAGTGGTGACCATCCCCATATTTTTTCCGATCGTCATGAAGCTTGGCTTTGACCCGATCTGGTTTGGCGTCATTATCGTGCTGGTCGCCGAGATGGGTGTTATCACCCCGCCGGTTGGGGTAAATGTATTTGTGATCAAGGGAATTGCCCCGGATGTGCCTCTTTTTGTTATCTTTAGAGGAATATTGCCCTTTCTGGTAGCTCTGATTATTGTAACCTTTATAATTTTATTCGTACCGCAGATTGCTACCTTTCTACCAAGCCTGGTTACATACTAGATTTTTAAATTAGATGTCAGAGGACAGATGACAGAAAACAGAGGTCGGATAGAGTGCTTCATCCTCTATCTTTTACCAATTGTCGTCTCTCCTCTGTCATCTGAAATCTGACAACTGACAAAGGTACAAGGAATGGATAGAAAAAAGGTTGCCAAAGAGAATAATTATTTCTTGAAAGATATGGAGACATTGCCTTTAGGTGAGCTAAAAAAGCTGCAGTTTGAAAAGACAAAACAAACTCTGGAGGGAGCTTATAACAAGAGCGATTTTTATCGGCAGCGGTTTGAGCATGCCAAGGTTAACCCGGATGATTTTAAGACCCTTGAAGATATTGCGCGATTTCCGTTTATCGATAAACAGGATTTAATAAAAGACCAGGAAGAAAACCCGCCTTTTGGCAACCGGGTGTGCGTTGACCCGCAAAAGGTTCGCCGTATCAATTTGACCAGCGGAACTTCCGGCATGGGCCGGGAAGTCCACTGCCACGAAGAAGATTCCATTCGGGCGGCCAATGCCTCGACGGCCTGTCATTTTGCGGCTATCGGTTTGAATCAGGGTGATTTATCGGCTGTCCTTTACCCTTTGGGCACCATGACCGGCGGCATGCTTTCCTATGAAGGGTTGCGAATGTTTGGTGCCACCCCTCTGCCGCTGGCCGTGTTTAATACCCGCCAAAAAACCGACACAATAAAACGGTTCAATGTTCATCATATCTTAACCACACCGGCCTATTTATCCCGTATCACATCGATCTGTTTGGAGCAGGGCTTAACGCCGCGCAAAACATTTCCGCGCTTAAAAGGGATTAGCCTTTCGACCGAGCCATTCCCGGTGGCCTGGGCGCTAAAGATGGAAGACATATGGGATACAGTGATTCATGATATTTACGGTTCAACTCAACTGAACCTAAACTATGCGATTACCTGCAAATACGGAGCGGTTCCGGATGGACAATTTGGCTATTATCATCTGGCGGATTATTTCGCCTTTGTCGAAATTTTGGATAAAGATTCAGATCAACCTGTGGCGGATGGTGAATGCGGGGAGCCGGTGGTAACCACGTTTTCGCGGAGCGCTATGCCGCTGATCCGGTTTCGATCAAATGATCGGGTTCGACGGCTGCCCCATGATTTGTGCGATTGCGGCAGGACTTCCAGAGCATTGTGGGAGGTGGGTACCGTAACGCGCTACGACGATATGATCAAAATTAAAGCCACCAATGTGTGGCCCCAAACCATCGACGAAGCTGTTTTTTCTTTTGACGAGATCGAGGAATATAATGGCCGGGTGTTTATTGATGAAAGCGGTCAGGAAATCGCGAAAGTGAGTTTCGAGTTTAAAAAAACGGCCCTGGATGCCGAAGCGAAAAGCGCCATCCTCCATAGACTGGGCGGAAAAATTAAAGAAATGACTCAGGTAACCATGTTGTTGGAAGAGGTGCCTCATGGCACGCTGCCGCGTTTTGGATATAAAGTGCGTCGCTGGACGGATGAACGGGTGGAAGGTTTGGATCAGGTCAAATACATTGAGAAGCGCTAATGCTGTATACTTCGAAATTAAAATTGCCTAAGTCGAGCGTTTCAAAGCAAGACTGATCGAAAGGAAAATAAGAAGATGAAAGAAAGATGGATCGAAGCCGCATCGGATGCGGATGAAAAACAGGAAGCCCAGTTTGAAACCTGGCTTGCGGGTAAGAACATCCCTTTTGTCAGTTCTGAAGCTGAAGCGGCTTATAAAGCCAGGGTTACGCTGCTGAAAGATGCGATCCAGCTCAAAAAGGCACCGCAGAGAATCCCCATCTGCCCTTCGGCCGGATTCTTTCCGGCTCAATATGCCGGCATCAGCATGTACGACGCCATGTACGATTACGATGCGCTGACGCGGGCCTGGGAAAAGTATTGTAACGACTTTACGCCGGATGCTTACAATGCTCCCACGACGGTGGTGCCTGGCAGGGTATTGGATATTCTGGATTTCAAGCTCGGCCGGTGGCCCGGGCACGGGGTATCCGAAAAAAGCGAATACCAGTACGTGGAAAAAGAGTATATGAAAGCCGACGAGTATCAGGACTTAATCGATGACCCCACCGGTTTTTTTATGAATACCTTTTTCCCGCGTATCTTTGGAGCCTTAAAACCCTTGCAAAAAATGCCGCTGCTTCCGCCCGTCAATGAAATTCCCTGCATTCCGCCCGCATTGTTTCCATTCGGCGATAAAGAAATCCAGGCCGCATTCAGCAACCTGGCAAAAGCCGGCGAAGAAACAATCCGCTGGCGGGACGCGCTGCGCCGGTTAAACGGCTCTATAATGGGCAAGGGCTATCCGGCCTTTTCAGGCGGATTCACCAAGGCGCCTTTTGACGTGATCGGCGACACCCTCAGAGGCACAAGGGAGGTCCTGATGGACATGTACCGGCATCCGGATGAACTGATAGAGGCCTGTGAAAGGATAACGCCGTTTATGATCAAATCCGGTGTGGCCGCATGCAAGGCCACCGGCCACATCATGCCTTTTATCCCTCTGCACAAAGGGGCTGACGGCTTCATGTCTGAAGAACAGTTTCGAACCTTTTACTGGCCGACGCTCCGGAAAGTTATTATCGGGCTAATTAATGCAGGCATGGTCCCGCAACTGTTTGCCGAAGGTGGCTACAATCAGCGGCTCGATGTGATTAGCGATATTCCCAAAGGAAAAGTTATCTGGTGGTTTGACTTAACGGACATGGCCCTGGCAAAAAAAACCGTCGGCCGGGTGGCCTGTATTGCCGGCAATGTGCCCCTATCTTTGCTTTGCACCGCAACGCCCGATGATGTCAAAGCCTATTGCAAGAACCTTGTGGATGTCGCCGGCAAGGAAGGTGGGTTTATCTTTTCCACCGGAGCCGGCATGCAGGGATCAAAGGCCGAAAATGTCAGGGCCATGATTGAGTTTTCAAAAGATTACGGAATTTATCAGTAAGGACCTGAATTTTGCACGAGCCGGAGGCTTTCATTTTCTCATTAATTTTCATGCAAGATTCAGGAAGGAGATAAGTGATGCCCCATGATTTAGTTGATGCCATGGCCAACATGCGGGAAGCCGAAGCCATGGATCTGGCCCAGAAAATGCTGGATGCCGGTGAGGATCCGCTGCAGGTTTTAGATCTTTGCCGCCAGGCCCTTGAAATTGTCGGCAAACGATTTGAGGCTGGAAAATATTTTCTTCCGGAATTAATAATGGCCGGCGAGATGTTGAAAAAGATATCGCAAACCGCCAAGCCATTTATGAAAAAGGAACCCAACCCGAAAACTGAAGTGACCGGTAAGGTGGTTATTGGGTCGGTGAAGGGCGATATACACGACATTGGCAAGGATATTGTGACCTTTATGCTGGATATCAATGGTTTTGAGGTTCATGATCTGGGGGTCGATGTGCCGGCAGAGAAATTTGTTGACGCCATCAAAGAGGTTCAGCCCGAAGTTGTGGGAATGAGCGCCTTGTTGACCACGGCCTTTGAGTCGATGAAAAACACGGTTGAGGTTATCAAAGATGCCGGATTGCGCGATCAGGTCAAGATCATGGTGGGCGGAGGTGCGGTTGATGAGAAGGTGAGGGCGTATACCGGTGCGGATGCATATGGGCCTGATGCCGTGGCTGCCGTAAAGCTATCCAAAAAGTGGATCGGATAGTTTTTATTAAATATCCTTACAGTTTAATATTCACAGTTTGATCTACCTTAATACCAATCAAATTCTTTCCGCTTGTAAAGTCTGATCTATTGTGCTTAATTCCCAAATAAATAAGAGAATGGAAAACCAGAAAGTCATAGGATGCCTGTTACCGTTAAGGCTCTCCGACCTTTGTCAGAACTGATCGGAAGCAACAAGATGCAGATAGAGTGGGTAAAGGGAACTTTGGAGGACTTAGTTTGTCTCCTCATTGATAAAACGAGTCCTGAAGTGGAGGAAGAGTTGAAAGCAGAGGATGGATCAATAGCTTATGCCGTCTCCGTTAATGGAAAAATCCAGAGGGGACTTTCTACGCCCATTCAGGATGGGGATGAAATCTCCTTCTTTTTCCCAATTGGAGGGGGATGAGTCAAAAGGGGTGATTCTTTAAATGCTTTATGTGGTGTTAATGAGTTACGCCTCAACAATCTAATAAGATACAGAAATAATTATGGAAGAGAAAAAAATCAAAATACGGTGCAAAGCCTGTAGTTCAAGGTTCAGTGTTTTTCCACTGGAACGTATCGCCCAATGTCCTCAATGCCACCAGGAGTGGAAAATCAAGTGGCTTGACGCCCACTCAGGAATGATTATTGCGCCAGTTTCTTGGAAGGAATACCAGTCGAAATCGAGGAGGATCGTTCCGAATGAATAGAATTGCTTATGTCAACCTTACAACCGAGACCGTTAAAACACAAGAGACCCCGATAGAACTGAAAAGACAGTTTTTGGGGGGAAGAGGGATCAATACACATCTTCTTTACCAAATGGTTGGCAAGGAGACTGATCCTTTGGGACCCGAGAATGTTCTTATCGTGGGTGCGGGAATGCTGACAGGAGTTGCAGGAATTTCCAACTCTCGGGTCAGTTTTTCAGCAAAGTCCCCCGAAACAGGCATCTTGGGCGATTCTGCAATGGGAGGTTTCTTTGGCGCTGAACTTCGCTACGCAGGATTTGACCACCTCGTCCTGCAAGGAAGAGCAGAAAAGCCCGTTTATTTGTGGATTCATGATGGGGTAATAGAATTTAAGGATGCCTCAATTTTATCCCAACTGGACACTTTCCAAATTCAAACAAAGATCCGTGAAGACCTCAGGGATCCCAAAATTCAGGTTGCTTGTATTGGCCCTGCCGGCAGGAAGGGGGTCCGCTTTGCCTGCATCATACATGGACTTTCCCATGCTGCGGGTCGAACCGGTATGGGAGCAGTAATGGGTTCGAAAAACCTCTGGGCGATTGCCGCTCGCGGAAATGGCGCTATTCCCATACATGATCCTGCACACCTCCTTCGGGTTGTTGAGAAACACTACAGGCAAGTCACACAGACGAAAGGCTTCCTCGCAACCTCCATCTATGGCACGATGATCAGACTCAACAACACGAGGACCCAAGGATATGAAGGCGGTCTGAACCACCAGTTCAATATGATGGAATCTGGGGGGGAGGAACTGGATGCCGAAGTCTTTGTTGAAAAGTATGAGACGCGTAAGGCCACCTGTTTTGGATGTCCCGCGGCATGCAAGCACATGTTCAAGGTGCCGAGAGGGGAATATCAGGGGATGGAGTGCGAGGGTCCGGAATATTACGGCTGTGGGGGATGGGGTTCACAGTGCGGATGTTCAAGTTGGGAGACCATCCTTGAGGCGTGGAATCTGTGCGCCAGATACGGACTCGATGTCGGTTCCATGACCGCTTATACCGCCTGGCTTATGGAACTCTATGCGAAGGGGATCATTACTGAGAAGGAGACAGATGACTTATCCCTTGAATGGGGTAGCTCTGAGGCCATCATCGGATTAATTCAGCAGGTTATTGAAGAAAGAGGGATGGGGAAATTATTAGCCCGAGGCTGGATTGATGCGGCCAAAGCTATTGGCTCTAATAGCGAAGACTACATGGATCATGTGAAAGGCCTATCCATCGAATGCGATGACGTAAGGGGTCATAGAGCCCAGACACTGGGGTTGGCGACATCGTCTCGCGGTGCCTGCCATCTTAGAAATCGTTATACATTAGAGGAATTCTCCCTGCCGGAGGATATCACCAAGAAATTGACAGGAAAGCCTATACCCCAAGATCCTTCCACTTATGAAGGAAAGGAGTGGGCGTGTTACTGGACTGAATGCATCTGCTCGATTTCGGACGCTTTAGGTGTTTGTAAATTTATGACCAAATGGTTAAGCGCGGGGCTTTTAGGTTTTGAAGAATTCATCGAATCGATTGAAGCCGTATCCGGCATTAAGCTGTCCCTTAAAGAGATTTTGGAAATAGGAGCACGAATCTCCACCACGGAGAGACTCTTCCTTACCCGAGAAGGGATCATGCGGAAGGATGATGCCGTTCCGAAGAAATTCTTCAGGCCATGGACGCACGGTCCCAAGGCCGGAACAAGGATTGAAGCCGAGCCATTTGAGAAACTTCTCGACCGCTACTACGATCTCCACGGATGGGACCGAAATGGAATTCCCACGTCGGAGACCTTAAGAAAATTGAGAATTGGAGGATAATTTGAAGAAGATACAACTCAAGCAAGAAAGATGCACAGGCTGCCGGCTCTGCGAAATGGTCTGCGCCCTTTCCCATGAAGGAGAGATGAATCTGGGGGTTTCCAGGATTCAGATCGACCCTTCTTCTGAAAGTTATTTTCAACCTCGAATTTGTCTCCAATGCCAAGAATGCCCGCCTTCAGAGGTCTGTCCAAACGAAGCGTTTCAATGGGATAAAGAAACGGGTTTCGTTAAGATCATAATGGAAGAATGTGACATGTGCGGCCTCTGTGTTCCGGAATGTCCCTTTTCCTCGGTCTTCGAAAAAAATGGAAAGGTCTTGGTCTGTAACGTTTGTGAAGGAAAACCCAAATGCGTGGAGCTTTGCCACAAGCAGGCCATTCGGTTTGATTCGATGAAAAAAAATTAAATGCCTGTTGAATTGACGAACCATAAGGCTGTGTTCTGCTCGCCCGGCCACTGATTTGGGTCACCACCGAAAAAGATATTGAGAATCTGCAAATGATAGACCCGAAAACAGCCGGTGATATCCCCGAAGCATTTTAGAAAATATTCCTTTCATTACCATACAGCCTATCATGCGCGACTGAAAGAATTTGGAATGCGGCCGATCTACCATGATTTAGAGATTAAGATGGTGCGGGTTTGTTCCCTAATGTGGATGTGGGAAGGAAATCTAAAAATATTAGGCGTATTGTCAGGTGGGACCTGCCATTATCCGCGACAGTATTAATCTACAAATTTAATACCTGAATCTTGCAATAGTTTAATATGGCTTGACTTCGGCTGAGCTACTTTCGGCCTGAGCTCAAGTCGAAGGCAGTCGAGGCCCGCCCTTAAATGCCTTGCATATGAAAGCCTTCGACTCGTGCAAAATTAAGGTAATAAACAACAAATGTGATATTTAGCTGAGGAGATAAATGATGTCGAATGATTTAGTTGATGCCATGGGTCCTGCCGGCGTATAAACCGGACGGACCGGAATTTGTCAGACGGTTACTTCATAAATTGGGCATTGCTCCGCCCCGGTAATTCAAAGCGATAATGAGGTCGAATCAGGTCGTATAAGCCTTTGAAGGGAGTTCGTTTTTTTCAAAGTTTTTACTCAAGTTTCGCACCCTCTTCGATTTTGTTTGCCGCAAAACCGCATTTCCTTCCTAAAATACCAGGTAAGCCTTATATTAATTTTCTTTTATTGCCAATTAGCAGTGCGACACATGAGTTTTTATTTTCGAATCCGCTCTCTATTTTCGTCTTTTTCAGTCAGTTCGGCCTGACGGCTTTTAGAAACCGGCTAAACTGACTTGTCTGCCGCCGGCATGACTTGTCGCCCTCCGGCATGAGTCGTCCTCCTGGGGCCTTGAGTTGCGTACCGCGGCGAAACCCGCCAGAGCGAAGACGGGTCGTTTTCCGGCTTAAGCCGGCAAGGCCCCTTTCCCTGCTTTGACCCTGCCTTGGCACGGTAAACTCAAATGAGTAGCCTCATTATTTTTACAGAAGAACCATAATTTCATATATGTATTGCAAGTCCATTAAAAATGGGGATTGGTGGTTTAGGCACGAAGTCCACAATTTGGGCACTTACAAAATATTGAAGACTTGCTTATGCAATACACAGTCAGACGTTCCGCAAAATATGGTAAAAATTCTTCACCTTTTTAGATATTGGTGATTTTAGAAAATATGTTCGAAAATTCGTTGCCCACTGTATTCCATTATTGTAAAAAGGTGTAAAGCCTGTAGATAAAGGGGTTATTAAATGAATGAAAATGAGCGGAAAACCAAATTGGGGGAACTAGTCAATCTTGCGATGGACTGCTTAGGGGTTGCCGTAACGATCATCGATACAAAAGGAACACTTCTATACTATAACCAGCATTCGGCAAAAATTTTAGACCGGAAACCTGAGTATATAGGGACCGATATTCATTCACATCATAAAGAGGCAGCTATCAACAAAAAAGTGGATCTGATAGTAGAACAATAAGCTGCACACTGGTATCCCGTTTCTAATTTGGGGCCGGAGTAATGCTGACACTCCTTACTGCTGGTGGCCGCAAGAAAAGATAGCCCACGAACCCGGAAAACACAAGAGAGGCCCAGAACAGGAATGGGAGTCCAGGCCAAAATTTCGCCAGCCAATTTCCGACTGGCGGTGCAAAGACATTGGTAATCCCTATAACAGACATATTCAGCCCTATTGCTGATCCGGCAAACCGTGCGCCAATGCCTTTCTCCTCGATGATTGCCGTCATGGTGATAGCCATGAAGCCGTCACGTGAGATGCCTGCTATTAAAACCGCCACCGAGATCAAGACACCACTGGCAAATCCTAAGAGGCCGGTTCCTATGCCAATGAGTAATGCTGCCGCCATCAGGACACCGCGGCGGCTTCCAACACGGTCGGAAAGCATAGCAATGGGGATTGCAAAGAGCATGCTCACCGCGTGAAAAGATGCAAGCGTGCTGTCGGCAATTGCTGGCTCCCAACCCAAGTCCCGCAGGTAGAGCGGCAGGAAGCCCAACATTCCGTTGACGCCTCCAGACACACCCGCGGTCGCTATACAGAGTATCCACACGTTTCTTAAGCGCATCACGTGCCCGATGACTTCCCGAAAGGTGGTCATTTGATTGCTCTGTTGGCCTTCACTCCCTGCCTTCTCCTGTGAAAACCACCAGAACATACCAAACAGAATCGCCACCGCACCATACACGAAAAGCACATTCCGCCAGCCGCCAAATATCGGCGAAAAAACTGTTGCCGCCAAAAGCGCCCCTAAGAGAAATCCCAACGCCATCCCAACTGCAACAACGCCATTCGCCATGCCAAGTTGTTCTTTGGGAAACCAGACTCCACACGTCTTATGGACATTCATCGGGATCGACCATTGCGCAAAGCCTGTAATGAGCGTGGTAAGTGCCAACATCGTGAAGCCGTTCGAGAGACCCCTTGCCGCACCAGCTATCCCCATTAATAGACAAGCAACGGCAAGTATCCGTCTGGGTCCGAACCGGTCACCGACTGGACCACCTATTAGACCCACCAAAATGCCCAACACAGAGCCGGCGCCCCATATCCAGCCGACCTGTACCAGGCTCAAGTTTAATTCTGCAGAAATTTCATCAAACAGCACCGGCAGCGACATTTGCGGAATCGCCACCACAAATGTGAATGTAAACGTTGATATTGAAAGAACCAGCCATTTGTAAGATTCGGATTGGCCATGAGTTGTGTGTGCTTTCATAAGAACTGTTGGTTGTTGTTTGTAAGTTAAGTAGCAGTAATGCTGCCTCCCCTCTCTACTTGTAGTGAGCGACAGGCCAAAGCGAGGTACAGGCCAAGGGGAGACACGCAAGTATATTCCCATTGCAGCTCATTTTTAATAAAACTCTAACGGGTCAATCTTGCCTTTTTATGTATGCTAAGACATTGAACCTGATTTATTCCATAGGGTTATTATAATATGTTCCGGGAGATTGCAAGCAGTGGGGTACCACACATGGCTGCCATCTGAGAGCAGGCTCGCTTAAGGCGTTGAGCATCATATAAAATGCGCGATAGACTGTGATGACCATACTCGTAAAATCAATCAAATTGAACCAAATGCAGACTGGATTTGCTTTTTAAAATTTAGCATTACATATAATACAACAGCGTTAATAAAATCCTGTGGTAATTGCATCTGGTTAGCTTATTTCACCCGTTACAGAATAGGGTTCAAATGCCCAATTAAGCTTGTTCACACGAATATCCAAATTCAAGTAAAATGAAAAAGTCCAGAGCTTTTGCGGTGCTGGTTAATTAATACCTTATATCTTATTTTGGCTAATATTTTCCTTGACACCCGTTAAGGGGTCTGGTACTTCATAAAAAATTCTACATATATTAAAACTAATTCCCGTGTAATGAGAATAATATGGATAAGCCCTTTTCTTCTTTAGAAAGAGCTATAGATATTCTCAGTTATTTTTATTCCGAAAATCAGGAATTTTCCGCCCAGGAAATATCCGGCCAGCTATCCATTCCCCTGAGTACAACTTATAAATATCTGGATGTCCTTTTGAAAAAAGGATTTTTGTCAAAAAATCCTGATACAAAGAAATTTTTCCTGGGATTGACGATTTTAAAAATGGGTAATTTGGTAGCAGCGAAAATCAAACCTATCGATGTTGCCCTGCGGCATATGAATGATCTGGCAAACTTATCAGGCGAGACCGTCACGCTGACCATGATACACGGCTGGGAATCATTGTGCGTGGAAAAGATTGAGAGCTCCAGACGCATAAAGCTTTCGGTTGCGATGGGAGACACGCTTCCCTTGCATGCCGGGGGATCTTCGAAAATATTGTTAGCTTACCAGGATGATGCCTTCGTTGATGAGATGATTAAGAATGTGGGGCTTGTGGCACTGACTGAGAATACGATTACGGATCCTGTTCGCTTAAAAAATGAACTTAAACTGATCAGAAGGCAAGGCTTCGCTTATAGTGACTCAGAAGTTGATTATGGAGCCAGAGCGGCAGCAGCCCCAGTATTCGACTCCAAGGGAAGAATAGCAGCGGGCATTACAGTAGCCGGGCCCAGGGACAGAATAAACGATGAAACGGTTAAACAGTTAATTGATATGGTAACAGAATGCTCCGTGAAAATTTCCTATGATCTTGGGCATCGAGCGAATTAAAACAAAATTTAGGATGAAATACGAAAATTTGAAATTGGCAAACTGAGAGACACAGCTGTCACCGAAAAGACAATAAAGGCAGCAGAAAATCGGTAATCATGACCATCATAGAGATGCTGAACAGAAATGCCAGAATGTATCCCGATGCACCGGCGTTGACTGAAATACAACCCAGCAAAAGATTAAAAAGGGAAATTACCTGGAAGGAGTTTGATGAGCGCGCAAACCGGGTGGCGAACGTCTTGCTAAGCATGGGTGTTAAAAAGGGTGACAAAGTTGCACATCTAATGGTGAATTCGATAAATTGGCTTGAGGCTTATTTTGGGATTCATAAAACAGGAGCCTTGGCAGTTCCCCTTAACTTCAGGTTCATCAGCCGCCAAATAAAGTACTGTATTGATGTGGCGGAAGCGAAGGTGATGATGCTCGACGAAACGTTTACGGAAAGGGTAGAAGCCATTCGTTCGGAGTTATCATGGATAAACGACTATATTTTTGTGGGCCAGAATCCGCCCGCGGGTATGGCCGCTTTTGAGAATGAAATGAACAAGGCGTCAGGTGAATCCCCTCATATTGAGTTAACTGATAATGACGAATGCGCACTTTACTTCACATCAGGCACAACCGGGGAACCAAAGGCAACATTGCTGACGCATAAAAATTTGGAGAATGCCGCGATCCATGAGAATTATGCTCACCGCCAGACAAAAAACGATCATTTCTTACTCCTTCAGCCCTTATATCATACCGGAGGCAAAATACATTGGCTTGGCAGTCTGATCGTCGGCGCCCGATGCACAATGGTCGTCGGCGAAGAAAAGATCACTCCCTCACTAATAATCGAAACCATTCAGAATGAGAAAATAACCGAGGTCATGCTGCTGGTGCCCTGGATACAGGATATGCTGGCAGCTCTTGAGAATGAAGAGTTAAGATTAGAGGACTACGATTTAAGTTCCTGGCGTCTGATGCATTCCGGCGCGCAACCTATTGCCCCCACTCTTATTCAGCATTGGAAAGGGTATTTTAACGAGATTCAGTATGAAACCCACTACGGGCTTACTGAATGTACCGGTCCCTGTATCCATATGGGATTAGATAACATGCGCAAACTTGGATCCATCGGCAGGCCCAATCTTAACCTGGACGCCCGGGTGGTTGATGATAGCGATGAAGATGCGCCGTCGGGAGTGGTCGGGGAGCTCATCCTCAGAGGCAACAACGTGATGAAAGAATATTACAAAAACCCGGAAAAAACAGCCGAAACCCTCAGAAATGGTTGGTTGCATACCGGTGATATGGTCAAAATGGACGATGAGGGTTTTCTCTATTTTGTAGATAGAAAAAAAGACATCGTTATCAGCGGAGGCGAAAATATTTACCCGGTAGAAATTGAAGACCTTCTGCATGCCCAACCAAAAGTTCATGATGCGGCCGTGATTGGAGTACCGGACGCAAGATTGGGTGAGATAGCTATCGCAATCATCGAACCAAAACCGGGTCAAACAATAACCGAACCGGAGATGAAGGAATTTTATGAACCGCGATTGCCCAAATACACCTGGCCGCGGCTGATTTTTTTCGACAAAGTGCCGCGCAATCCTACCGGCAAGATAGAAAAGCCCAAATTGAGAAAAAAATATGCGGATCTAATAGGGAAAAAATAAAAAAAGCCTATAACCACTTAATTATATACAGTATATTGATAAAAAAGAGTGTAACCGATTTGAATTTGGTTTCTGCAGCTGTTAATCCTTTGTCATCTTTTCATTAATTTGGATCATGATTCTATTTCCAGGATTCCATGACAGCACAGATCCCCTGTCCTCCGCCCCCGCAGATGGTTTCCAATCCGAATTTTGAGCCCCGCCTTCTCATCTCATATAACAGGGTGATCAGTCTCATGGCCCCGGTTGCGGCGATTGGATGCCCCAAAGAAACACCTGATCCGTTGACATTGATCTTGCTATCAAAATCATTCGGGGGAATTCCCATCAGCCTTGCATCCGCTAAAGCCTGAACGGCAAAAGCCTCCTGGATCTCAATCAGGTCTACCTGATCTATGGTAATACTTGCCTTTTCGAGCGCCTTATTCACAGACGCGGGTACCGCGGGGTATGTAAGGGTCGGATCTGTACCTGCAACAGCGCAGGAGCGGAATATGGCCATCGGCTCTATTCCCAAAGCTTTGGCACGTGTCTCGCTCATCAGTACCACGGCTGCCGAGCCATCGTTTTCGCTGGAAGAATTCCCAGCCGTACAAACACCGTCAGGGTGCACCGGGAGAAGCTTCGCGAGCTTTTCCATAGTTGTATCCCGCCTGGGAGTTTCATCCTTTTCAAACAAGATCGGATCCCCCTTCCGCTGGGGAACCGGTACCGGCACTATCTCTTCTCCAAAGAATCCCTTATCCATAGCGGCAATCGCTCTTTGATGACTGCGAAAAGCCCATTCGTCCGCTTCCAGGCGTGTCACTTTTTCATTTTTCGCGGCTGTTTCCGCCCACGCCATCATGGAGTTCAGCTCGCCGTAGCGATCAATGGGCTGAGACATGACCCTAGCTCGCTGGATCCGGTCAAAAAACGGAATACCCCACATGGATAAGGCACCGTGTCCTTTTGGCATGAATCCCCATTTTTTATCCATTCCGCCGCCGAGGCCCCACTTGATGTCCCCCGGAACGTAAAGTTCAGCCTGACTCATGCTGTCCATCCCGCCGGCAACGATGATATCGGCGTTGCCGGTTTGTATTTTCATCACACCCCAAAAAATAGCGTCAAGACCCGAACAGCAGCGGCGATCCAGTGTAACTCCCGGGACAGTATCGGGCCATCCCGCTTCAAGCAATGCCATGCGGGCCCCATTGGCGCACTCACCATTCTGATAGGCTTGTCCCATAATGACATCATCAACCCGGGCAGGTTCGATCCGGGCCCGCTTAACTACCTCATCCAGGACAATGCCTGCAAACTTGGCCGGATGCAGGTCGCGGAGTGTCCCTCCGTAGGACCCGATGGGCGTCCTTGCTCCGCTCACAATAACAACGTTTTCCATGTTTTCATCTCCTTCACACGCCCCGGCCCTAACTAGTTTCCATCCAGAAATGGCCCTTTTTTGCAATCTCGGCGTCAATCTGCGGGTTTGCTTGTGCAGTGTTTCTTTAGCTTGCAGTCAGTCCGCCGTCGACGAATATGGTTTGACCCGTGATAAAATCTGACGCCTCCGATGCGAGAAAAACGGCAGCCCCAACCAGATCCTTGGGTACGCCAAGTCTTCCGAGGGGAATCAATGACGAATATTTTTTTGCGAGTTCCGGATTCTGCTGGATATGGATAGTGCCCTTAGTGATAATCAATGATGGTCCAATGGCATTGACATAAATATTATGTGGCGCCAGCTCCAGAGCAAGGGTCTTAGTTATCATTCCCACAGCACCTTTTGTGGCGCAATAGGCCGCGTTCCCGCCGGTATACCCCCTCACTTCCCTCACAGAAGAGAGGTTGATGATTTTACCCCCCTCCTTTTCCTTCATAACTTTACCGAAATGCTTGCAGGCTATCATGGTTCCCTTAACGTTGATTGAAAATATTGTGTCCCAATCTTCCATGGGATAATCAAGGGCGTCCCTTTTTAGGTTCAGGCCCATGGCATTTACGAGTATGTCAACGGTACCGAATTCGGAAAGAACGTTCTCCACCAGCCTGGTCATGCTTTCCTCATCACTAACGTCAACCTGCATGGCCAGAACTTCCCCGCCTGTCTCTGATTTGATTTCGTCAGCGACTTTTTCAAGGGCTTCCATATTCCGGCTCGCAACGACCAGCCCTGCACCGTATCGGCTCAAGCCCAAAGCTATGACCTCACCAAGGCCTCCGGCCCCTCCTAAAACAACGGCGATTTTTCCATCCAATCTGAAAATGTCTTCCATGATTCAATCCCCTATTTTTTTGATTTTAGAATCTCTCAAATCACATTGACCCGCACCAGAATTATCCCTGCAAAGGTTTGAGCCCTAAAATTTCCCTGGCCTCATCCGGTGTGGCCGGTTCCTTCCCAAGTTCTCTCGCGATTCGAACGGTTCTAGCTACTAATTGGGTGTTTGTAGCCGGCTCTCCCTTCTTATAAAAAATATTGTCCTCCAGTCCGACCCTCACGCAACCACCCATGATCATAGCCATAGTCGTTATAGGGAGCTGGGCTGGACCTACCGCGGTACAGTTGAAGAGCGAGTCTTCCGGAAGGCAGTCATGCAGGGTGGAAAGAATCTTTGGTCTTGCCTCGCAAGCACCCTGGTATCTCATCCCTAAAACTAGGTTAATATAATAGGGTTTATCAACAAGCCCTTTCGCTATAATGGCATTCACATCCCTGAACATGGCTAGATTATAGACTTCCAACTCGGGCTTTACACCGGCTTCCCGCATCCTTGAAACATACATCTCGATCTCATGGGGCATATTTGACCAAGGTATACCAGCGTATTGACCGGAGATTCGCATCAAGCTCCCCATGTTTAGGGAGGCCATTTCAGGGGTTGCCTTGATACACTCGATGCGTTGTTCCTGGGTAAGTTCAGGACCCCCACCCGTACTGTACTGGATAATCAGATTACATTTTTCCCGTATACCGTCGCGGATGGTTTTAAAAATCTCAGGATTCGAGGTGTTTTGACCCTTATCATCCCGTGCATGGACATGTACAATGGCAGCCCCTTCATTGTAACAATCATAGGCAGAGGCAGTGATTTCATCCGGCTGCTCAGGTACGTTCGGGTTCATCTCTTTATTGACGATCGCGCCTGTCTGCGCGACAGTAATGATAACCTTGTCTTCAGGCAATTTGATCACTACAAGATCTCCCTCCTTCCCATCATTTAAAATTCAATTACCCCTCCTTCGTTGGAAAAGGCTATGTTTTTATAAATCTTCAAGAGGTCACGATCCCTCTTTTTTAGTATCTCTTCCAATTTTTTATCGCTGTAGTCGAAAAAACCCTTCCCGGTTTTTACACCCAGATGACCTTTTTGCACCAAGTCGAATAGGATTTTGGGTCGATTATCTATGGGGGGATCAAAAAAGTCAGGGTTTTCAAGGTTCCTAGCGCTTATGTCCAATCCGGTGAAATCATAGCGTTGAACAAGCCCAAGAATCATCATCCTCGCACCCAGGGCGAGCTTCCCGGCAAGATCAAGTTGATCCGCAGTGATATATCCATTATCGAGCAGGAAAAAGATCTCCCTTCCCAGGGCACGATAAAGCCGGTTGATAACAAATCCGGGAACAAATTTTTTCATCCTTATAGGGGTTCTGCCCACACCCTTTAAAAGGGAGCAGGTCAGTTCAATGGTCTCATTCGTCGTATCCGGCCCTTGTACTACTTCCACGATGGGTACAATATGGGGAGGGGCAAACCAGTGTGCAATAAGAGTCCGGGACAGTCTGTTCTTTGGAACAAGATCGAAAATATTCAGAGATGAAGTATTACTCGTAAAAATAGTTTTTGAGGGACATATATGATCAAGCTGCTCAAATACGGCCCTTTTTACATCCTTCATCTCAACCACGGCTTCGCATATGAAATCCGCATCTTGACCGGCTTTTTGCAGGGAATTCGTCATACTTACTCTACCCAAAGTCGGTTCAATTTCATCCTTAGTTAGAATTTCGCACTCCAGAAGGGTTTCAAGGCTTGTTCGCATAACCGAGCCTGCCTTCTCTGATTCTTCCGTATTTAGGGAGAAAAGCCGCACATCATATCCATGCCACCCAAACATAAGGGCTATGCCCGGCCCCATAGTCCCTGCGCCGATGACTGCTATCTTCTTAATCTCTTCCATCTTCATTTTCTGACCTCATACGCCATATGTTAGGGTGAAACTATGAAGACAAGAGCCTCTGCTGGCCTACCTCCATTAATAACCATATCTCTCTCTTCACCCGGAGCAATATATATGACGTCCCCTGGGTTCAGAACATGTTTTTCTCCTTCTCCGTTGACTGTTACGGATCCACTGACAATATAATAAACTCTTTCTTTATCTGAGGAAGACATTTCAGCCCCACCATTAGGTTGAAAATAGGAATAACTAACGGTGATCCGCTTTGATTGATCTTCTGTAATCTTCTTGATGCCATACACACCGGAGTGTTTTATTGCTTCGTAGGGAATCCCTTCCGCATCCTTCACACTGATCATAATTACCCTCCTTCCATTTATGAATTTGGCTATGAAACTTTATTCTTCTACAATGGCCACCAGACGAACTATTGATGCTTCACCCTGTTCATACCGTATGGGGAAACATGCGATTGTGCAGCGTATACCGGTAACTTCATCAATCTGTCCCCCGGCGATCTCAATACCAGGGATATTTGCCTTTGCCAGGGCGAGGTGACAGGGTTCATAGATTGGGAACTCTTCATTCGCATCTTTCCCAGTCTCCTCTAAATATTCCTGGTATAGCCAAGGAGCGTATTTATCCAGTGGCCGATGCGCCAGAGGGCTATCCATTGCGCCTCCGTCGATCGCTACAGCCTTCACTTTTTTCTCTACAAACCATTCGCCGGCGGAATCATAGAAGCTTGGGAAGTAATTAAAATAATCGTAGGACTTGGTCTTAAAATATTTATGCCATCCCGTGTTAATGACTACAAAGTCTCCTTAATTAAGGTTCAGCATGGGGCTGAATTTGCCTGATTTTAGATAATCAAAGATGATGCCCTGATTCAAGACGATATCATGTTCAGTGGTATGGATCGTGACATTACCAATGCCTTTGTAATAATTATTTTTTCCAATGAAATATTTGTTTTCTTTTACTAAACCGTTTGAACCCGACCAAATCTTACTGCCCGGTCTCAAACCGGAATTTCTGGTCGGGATCGATGATCGCCAGAACACGAACAATGCAGCCGTCTCCGCCCGGCCAGCGCCAGGGAAAAGCCATGAAAAAGCATCGCTTGCCGGTTACTTTATCGAGATCTCCACCGATGTTTTCGATGCCGGGGATGCCACCCTTAACCATGAGGGTCTTGTGAGCCGGTTCCCAATCAGGGAAATCCTCTTTTGGATCACGGCCGGTTGCTTCTTTGTATTCCTCAATCAAGTGCGGCTGGGATGGCCCGAGACCGTGATCCACCAGTTTGGTCGCAATGGGGTGATCATTGGCCTGGCAGCCGTACCCCACGCATTTCACCTTGTTATCCACCATCCATTGGGCCCCTGCCCCGGAAATCCCGCAACCATAAGCAAAGTATTCATCGCTGTCGGCCCATTTGTGATGAAACCCCGTGTTGATCATGACGATGTCCCCCTCCTGGATTTCAGGGCTGGTATTTTCAAGATCGTCGGGGGTAATCACTCCCCATTTGCCCTTAGGTATGGAAACTGCGACGCCGGACCCGCACAACCGCCACAAGGGATAATCGCTGATGCCGGGCGAGTTTTCCGTAACGTGTATTGGCGCATCCATATGGGTGCACCGGTGCATGATCCCTTCCCATTGAACCTGGTGGACCCCATCTTTGGCATGAAATTTATTGACCGTTACGTTGACCCCGGGGGATGAAGGCCATTCCGGCATATGTTGATGGAAAGCATGACTTAAATTATATATTTTTAGGCTCATTTTTCTAATCCCGTGCCTTTAGGTTTATTTATTCCCGGCATCGATTCGACACTTGCCGGCAGGATCGATCATGCCGACGAACCTAACCGGACAGGCATCTCCATATTCGAATTTCCAGGGGGTGGCCGCGAAGGTGGCCCGCTTGCCTGCCAGGACATCCACATCGCCGCCAACCTGCTCAATGGTTGGAATACCCGCGCCTAGGAGGGTTCTATGGGCGATATTCCAATCCGGATGTTCTTTTTTCGGGTCCAAACCGGTGGCTTTCTGATAATTACCAACCAGGCGATTCATGCGCGGCCCGCCGCGATGGGGGCCTAATGAGGTTGCCAGGGGGTGGTCGATTTGCGGCATATCCACACCGACGAGCTTACAATCTTTTTGAACCAGCCATTGGGCGGCATCTTTTGACAGCCCCGGCGACTCCCCGTAATACTCGAGTGCATCTGCGTATTTATGATGCCACCCTGTCACAATCACCACAATATCGCCTTGTTGAACCTCAGACGTGGCGGATTCCAAATCTTTGGCGGTAATCACTTCATAGCTCTTTTTAGGTAGTCTCAATACAACGCCGTTGCCGAAGAAACGGTCAACGGGAATACGGGCTAGATCGGCAGCACGCTGGACTAAGTGCAAAGGCGCATTCATATGGGTGCCCGTATGCATAACGGTATTAATTTTCCATGCCAGGACGCCGTGTTGGCCATGTTTGACGCCTCGAAACATTTTCACGTCGTCCTGTCCGGGGTAGGATGGCACCCCGTGGCCCCACTCATGGCTCAGTTCAACCATTTGCAGCCCTGAATAAGGATCAGTAACCATTGTCATAATAACCTCTTTTTTGTGTATGAGGGCTATCCATTACGCCTCCGTCGATCGCTACAGCCTTCACTTTTTTCTCTACAAACCATTCGCCGGCGGAATCATAGAAGCTTGGGAAGTAATTAAAATAATCGTAGGACTTGGTCTTAAAATATTTATGCCATC
>PVMK01128461.1_pt1 | contig 23271 bp, 27 predicted proteins | sample 1853481 | NCBI WGS metagenome assembly PVMK01 (sample SAMN08533507, study PRJNA380276) | Marine sediment metagenome, whole genome shotgun sequencing project. | reverse complement strand
CCGGGGACCATCCGGCTATGAGACCGCCGCCGCCGCCGTGTGGCGCGAGGAGGCCGCGAGATTTGCCACGGAAACCTGGGGCGACGTGCACGGCAACAGCTTTGCCGCGATCAATCCCGGTGCAGCGCCGCGCGTGATGCTGGCCGGACACATCGACGAGATTGGCCTGATGGTCAATCACATCGATGACGAGGGTTACGTGTGGGTGAAGAGCGTCGGGGGGTGGGACGCCCAGGTCCTGGTCGGGCAGCGGGTAGAGTTCTTGACCGAGATGGGCCTCGTCGCAGGCGTGGTCGGCCGCCGTGCGATACACCTGATCAGTAGGAGATGAGGGCGAGAAGGCGGTCAAGCTCAAGGACCTGTGGATCGATATCGGCGCGGCGAGCGCCGAAGAAGCTCGCGCCAGAGTGTCGATCGGCGATGTGGCGGTGATCCGGTCCGACACACTGGATCTGAACGATGACCTCGTGGCCGCTCGATCCATCGACGATCGAGTCGGCGCGTTCGTGGTTCTCGAGGCGCTCAGGCGGGCCGCAGAAAAGAAATGTTCCGCGCATGTGGTTGCTGCGGCCACCGTCCAGGAGGAGATCGGATACATGGCCGCCGGGGGTGCCAGGACGGGCTCTTACGGACTCGACCCGGACGTCGGAATCGTCGTCGACGTCACGCACGCGACGGACCATCCGAGTGTCGACAAGAAGGAGCACGGAGACATCCGGCTCGCAGGCGGACCGGTGCTGGCGCGCGGCGCGGCGATCAATCCGGTAGTATTCAGCCGCCTCGCCAGGGCGGCCGAAGACGCCGGATTCGTGGTGCAGATCCAGGCGATCCCGGCCATGACGGGAACAGACGCGGATGCGATCCGCATGTCGCGCGCGGGTGTGGCGACCGGGCTCGTCTCGATCCCGAACCGCTACATGCATTCTCCCAACCAGATCGTGAGCCGGCGCGACCTGGACCAGGCGGCGGAGATCATCGCCGTTTTTGTCGCCGGTTTGTCCGACGGGGACAGCTTTCTACCGGCCTGAACCTACATCCCGTGGCGGTGGGAGGCAGGGCAGGATGAGCGGAGGTCGAACGCACGTGCGGAACTCGCCCAGTCGAGCGGCCGAGGACTACCTGAAGGCGATATTCAAGCTCCAGGAAGAGTGTGACGCGGTCTCCACCACCGCGCTGGCCGCGGTGCTGGATCGGTCGGCGGCATCCGTGACCAACATGGTCAAGGCGTTAGCGGAGCAGGGGCTGCTGGAGCACGAGCCCTACCACGGGGTCCGGCTCACTGCGCGCGCGCGAGACCACGGCGCTCGGGATCATCCGTCGGCACAGGGTGATCGAAACGTATCTGATCGAGCGGCTCGGGTATACGTGGGACGGGTGCATGTCGAAGCAGAGCGGTTGGAGCACGCCGCGTCGGACGACCTCGTCGACCGGATGGCCAGCGCTCTCGGCGACCCGCTCGAAGATCCACACGGTGCGCCTATTCCGTCGCCGGACGGCGTGATCGAGAGCCGGGACCTGGATCTTCTGATCGATCTCCCCGCCGGCGTTCCCGCGGTCGTTCGAGAAGTCCCGGACGAGGACGCGGCCCGCTTGCGCCAATTGGCCTCCGCCGGTTTCTTGCTCGGGAAGGAAATCGTGGTGCTGAAGAGGCCTCTGGACGCCCTGATCGTCCTTGTCGGGAGCGAGGAACACCGACTGGAGAGCGTGACGGCGGGGCTGATCCGGGTGGAGCGGATAGAAACGATATCACGGGACAAGTAACATGACGACAACGATAAAGGCGGACAACGATACCTGGAGACCGGAGCTGGGCGGGCCCGGACGTCCCGGATTCCGGGTCGTGGTCTTCTTCTGCGCGAGCAACGGGCAGCGTCCCTATCGCGTGACCGAGGTGCCGGAGGATCGGTTCGCCTCGCAGGACGATCTCGATCGGCTGCCCGAAGACGAGATTCGAAAGCTGTTTGGGAACACCACCTCGATGGGTGTGCCTCAGAGATTTGACTGAACCCTCCTTGGGCTACGTCGATCTGCATCTCCACTCCACCGCTTCAGACGGGGTCCTCTCCCCGACCGAGGTGGTGCGCGAAGTAGCCGCGCGCGGCCTGCGAGGTCTGTCGCTCACCGACCACGACACGGCGGATGGCATCGAGGAGGCGGCCGCCGAAGCCCGCAGCCTGGACCTCGAGTTCCTGGTCGGGGCGGAGCTGTCTGCGAACGCACCCGGCAAGTCGATCCATATTCTCGCGTACGGGTTCAATCTTGCCGATCCCGGCATGCTGTCTTTCTTCCGTGACTTCCGGACCGATCGACTCCGCCGCACTGACGAGATAGTGCAGCGACTGCAGGTCCTCGGCGTCGGCCTGACGGTGGATGACGTGCTGGCGGAAGCGGGGGAAGGGGTCCCGACCCGGGCGCACGTGGGACGCGCGCTCGTGGCCGGGGGTTGGGTGCAACAAGAAAACGAGGCCTTCCGCCGCTACATCGCCCGCGGCAAACCGGCGTTCGTCGAGAAGAAGCCGACGCCGCCGGAGCAGGTGATCGAGCTCGTGAGGGAGGCCGGGGGCGTGACGATCCTCGCCCATCCGGGGCGGGACTTCACTCAGCTCGAGCTCGCGGGTTGGATGGACAGCGGCTTGAGCGGGGTCGAGATTCTGCACCGTCGCAATGATTCCGGGGTGCGCCGCACGCTGGAGACGCTGGCCAACGAGCGGGATCTGCTTCGGGGAGGTGGCTCCGATTGGCACGGGACAGATTCGGGAGCGCCGCCGGGCTCACAGAATGTCCCGATGGAGTGGATGAGGGCGATCGCGGCGCGGTGCGCGTCAGTGCCGGGCTGAGGCAGGGTTCCAAGGCAAACTGCCAGTTCGGAACTCACGATTGTTGTCATAGAGCATCTGCACGCAGGCGTGACAATCTGTACGTACGCGAGATAATCGGAGACCGGAAACCATGTCCGAGGTACGCAAGGAAAAGCTGGTGATCGTGGGCTCAGGCCCAGCGGCGTGGACGGCCGCCATATACGCGGCGCGGGCGGAATTGAAGCCCCTGGTGTACGAGGGTTCGTTCAGCCGCACAATGGTTCCCGGCGGTCAGCTCATGTTCACGACAGAGATCGAAAATTACCCCGGCTTCCCGGAAGGAATCACCGGGCAGAAGATGATGATGGACATCAAGGAACAGGCGGAGCGTTTCGACACACGCGTGATCACCGAGGACATCGTGAAGGTGGACTTCTCAGGACGCCCGTTCCGGCTGTGGTCGGGTACGGACGAGGAGGTGGAGGCGCAAGCGGTAATCCTCGCTACCGGGGCGAACGCGCGCTGGATAGGCCTGGACAACGAGGAGCGTCTCGCCCAGTCGGGCGGCGGCGTTTCCGCATGCGCGGTGTGTGACGGTGCCCTGCCGTTCTTCCGTGACCGGGTCATCGCCGTGGTCGGCGGCGGAGACAGCGCGATGGAGGACGCCCTCTACATGACGAAGTTCGCGTCGGAAGTGGTCGTGATTCACCGGCGAGACGAGCTTCGCGCGTCTCGGATCATGCAGCACAGAGCCCTGGAGGAAGACAAGATCCGCATCGCGTGGAACACGGTCGTGACCGACGTTCTGGGCGACGACGAGATCACGGGCCTGAGGTTGAAGGACACGGTTACCGGTGAGGAGCGTGAGATGGAGGTCGGCGGCCTGTTCGTCGCGATCGGCCACACGCCGAACACGGCGTTCCTCGGGGGCGAAGTGGCTCTCAAGGAAAACGGGTACGTGGCGACACCGCACGCCTGGCGGACCGCGACGTCCGTTCCCGGTGTATTCGCCGCCGGGGACATCATGGATGACTACTACCGGCAGGCCGTGACAGCCGCGGGAACCGGTTGCATGGCGGCGCTCGAAGCCGAGCGGTGGCTCGCCCACGGTTGACTGGATCGACGGCCGGAACCTAGAGTTATGGAGGTCGGTGCGCCGAAGCCGACGCACGGATCTGAGGCATACCAGCAGGAAGGACGACATGAGCGAGACGACGACAGAGGGTGGAGTGACCCTCACGCTGAGCGCGGAAGCGGCGGAGCAGGTACGACAGTTCTTCGCGGCCGAGAATCTGGACGAGAAGACTGCCGCGCTGCGCGTGAGCGTGATGCCGGGTGGATGCTCGGGCTTCGAGTACTCCCTCGAGGTGGACGAGGAAGATCCGGCCGATGACGACTACGTGCTGGAATCCCAAGGGATTCGCCTGTTCATGGATCCGTTCAGCGGTCAGTACTTGTCGGGTGTGAACATCGGCTACCACAGCAACTTCCAGGGGCAGGGCTTCACGTTCGAGAACCCCAACGCAACGGGCTCCTGCGGCTGCGGTACTTCGTTCTCGGTTTGACCGAGCGCATTCTCGAGGTCCAGACGGTTCCCGTCGGCCCTTTCCAGGCCAACTGTTTCCTGGCGCGCGCGAGCGAGGATGTAGTAATCATCGATCCGGGAGCGGAGCCTGGCCGGATCGCCTCGCTGTTGGACGCGTGGGGCGTGCCTCCCCGGGCGATCGTCCTGACGCACGCTCACGTGGATCACGTCGGTGGTGTGGCCAATCTCGTTCGCCGGTATGGTATCCCCGTCTACCTGCACCCCGATGACCTGCCGCTGTACGAGAGAGCGGGCGAGCATGGGGCGATGTTCGGGGTTCCGGTCGAGGCGCCGCCTCCACCGGACCACTGGCTGGCGCACGGCGAGGGCCTGACCTTTGGTGACATCGAATTCGGCGTGCGCCATGCGCCGGGACACTCGCCTGGCGGGGTGGTGCTGGTCGGTGAGTCGGAGGCCTTCGTGGGCGACTGCGTGTTCGCGGGGTCCATCGGGCGCACGGACCTGCCGGGAGGCGACACGCGGACGCTGCTCCACTCGATCCGGGAGCAGATCCTGACTCTGCCGCCGGCCACTACCCTGTATTCCGGACACGGGCCGGCGACCACCGTTCAGGTCGAAGCCGCGTCGAATCCGTTCCTGAACGAGAACGCGGGTTTGGGTTGATGCGCGGCGAGACCGGACAGGGCTCGGACTAATGCTCGTCGCCGACGATTCCGGTGCGGTCGTACCTACGCCCGAGTCCTCGGACGAGGCGGAGGCCGGACCGATGACCCTGCGGCGTCCGACGGCCGAAGTCACCGAGAAGGTCGCCGAGATGCGGCGGGCCCTCGAGGGGGCCGAGAGAGCACTCGTGCTGACCCACGACAACCCCGACCCGGACGCGATCGCCTCGGCTGCCGGCCTGGCGTTCCTGATCGAGCGGACCTGCGGAATCCCGACCACGTTGGCGTTCGGGGGCATCATCGGCCGGGCCGAAAACCGGGCCGTGATGGAGGAGCTCGATATTCCGTTCGAGCGGATCGAGGGCCTGGAGCTGGAGGGCGGCACCGCCTGCGCCCTGGTTGACACGCAGCCCGGCGCAGGCAACAACTCCCTGCCTCGCGGGTGCGCGGCGACCGTCGTGCTGGATCATCATCCGGCCCGGCCCGAGAGCGAGGATTCGCCGTTCGCGGATATTCAGCCCGAGTACGGGGCTTCGGCATCGATGATCGTCGAGTACATCCGGGCTGCGAAGCTCGAGCCGGAGCGGAAGCTGGCGACGGCTCTGTTCTACGGGATCCAGTCGGAGACGATGGACCTCGGCAGGGAGGCCTCGGAGGCGGACGTCGCGGCGAGCGTGTTTCTGTATCCGCGAACGGATCCGGCGGCGATCTCCCGAATCCGACACGCTCGCGTACCGAGAGGAGTGTACCGCTCGTTCCACGAAGGCCTGGAGCGGGCCTGGAGCCGGGGAGACGTCGTCTTCGTTCCACTCGGCGGCCTGGAGTATCCCGACCTGGTGGCCCAGCTGGCGGACATGTTCCTGAAGGTGCACGGGGTCGACTGGGTGATCGCCGCGGGGCGTTACCAGGAGGATCTTCTCATCTCGGTACGGGCCCATCTGCCGGACGCCCACGCGGGCGATCTCGTGCAGGGTGTCGTGGGAGACCGGGGCTCGGCCGGCGGACACGGAGAGATGGCCGGGGCGCGAATCGGTCTCCAGGACGTGACCGATCGGAACGCAGAGATACTCATCGAAGAGCTGTTCGATGACTTCGCTGCGGCGCTCGAGGTGGCCGATCTTCCCCGCGAATCCCTGATCGATGTGGATTCGGCCGATAGCGGTTCGACGCCGTGATCCGTATCGGACTCACCGGGACCATGGGCGCCGGAAAGAGCACGGTCGGCGCCCTGTTCGAAATGTGGGGAGCGCGGAGAGTGGACGCGGATGTGCTGGCCCGAGAGGTCGTCGAGCCGGGCCAGCCGGCCCTCGAGGCGATCCGTGACACCTTCGGGACAGGCGTGCTTCGGCCGGACGGTTCGCTCGACCGGGCGGCGCTGCGCGGGATCGTGTTCCAGGACGTCGAGGGCGCTCAGACGGCTCGAGGCGATCATTCACCCGGGGTGGACCGTCTGCGCACCGCTCACCTGGAGGCTGCCGAGGCTGAGGGCGTCAGGGTGGTGCTTCGCGGGTTCCCCGCGTGTTCGAGAGGACCTGCAGGCGAGTTCGGCGGCGTGGTCGTGGTGGACGGCCGGATGACGTGCGGCGGCAGCGCGTGTGCGATACCCGCGGCCTTACCCCGGAGGAGTTCTCCGCCATGGACGGCGCGCAATGGTCCGGCGAGCGAAGGCGCGGATCGGCGGAGTACGGGATGTGGAGCGACGACGATCTTCCGAGCTTCGAGTCGGAGGCGCGGGATGTATGGGATGCCGTTACGGCTGCGAGCGTTGAATATGAAGGCCGTGCTGTGGCGCCCGTGCTGTGGCGGGTCGACCTGCACATGCACACCAGCGCGTCGAAAGACTGTCTGAGCACGCCCGCCGACGTGGTACGCCGGGCCAGGGACGTCGGTCTCGACCGGATCGCGATCACCGATCACAATCAGATAGACGGCGCGTTCGAGGCCCGATCCATCGACGGGGAATTGGTGATCGTGGGCGAGGAGGTCCGCACGGCCGAGGGGCTCGATCTCATCGGACTGTTCCTGTCGGAGCACATTCCGCCGGGCGGCACTTTCCGTGAAGTCTCACAGGAAATTCGCCGCCAGGGAGGCGTGGTTTACGCGCCGCATCCGTTCGACTCGCACCGTGGCACGACGGAGGAGTTTCTCGACGGCGTCCGCGACTGTATCGACGCCGTAGAGGGCCTCAACGCACGGATCCACGATCCGCGTCGGAACCAGAGGGCAAAGGACTGGGCCCTTGCCCACGGTCTTCCGCTCGGGGCCGGAAGCGATGCTCACATGCTGCGCGAGATCGGCCGAGCCCGTGTCGCGATGCCGCCGTTCGACGGTTCCGCGGCTTTCCTGTCGGCGCTCAGGGACGGACGCATCGAGGGGCGGGCGTCGACCCACCTCGTGCACCTCGGCTCCACATGGGCGAAATTCGCAAAGAGGCTCGGTGCGGGCCGGTGACCCTCCCCCACACTCGAGAACGCTGGGGTACCCGAATCGGCTTGATCCTGGCCATGGCCGGGAATGCGGTCGGGCTGGGCAACTTCCTGCGCTTCCCCGTGCAGGCCGCCCAGAACGGCGGCGGCACGTTCATGATCCCCTACTTCGTGTCGTTCCTGCTCCTGGGGAACCCCCTCATGTGGATCGAATGGGGGATCGGTCGATGCGGCGGACGATTCGGGCATGGCACGGTGCCGGGCATGTTCGACGTCCTCACCGATCGGCGGAAGAAGTGGGCCAAGTATGCGGGTGTGCTGGGGCTGTTCATGCCGCTGGTGGTGTTCATCTACTACACGTACGTCGTGTCGTGGATGCTGGGCTTCAGCTTCTTCAGCCTGACCGGGGAGTACTTCGGATTGGGCGAAGTCCAGCAGATGCGGGACTTCCTGGGCTCGTACCAGAACCTGTTCGACTCGTCGGTGCACGGCGGCTGGGTCGCCCTGCTGTTCTTCCTCATCACGATGAGCTTCCTGGGCTGGGTCCTGTCCCGGGGGATCAGTGGCGGAATCGAGAAGCTGGCCCTGATCGGCATGCCGATCCTGTTCCTGTTCGCGTTCGTCCTCATGGTGCGCGTCCTGACGCTCCCGCCGGCGGAGGCCAGCCCGATGGCAGGCCTCGACTTCATCTGGAGCCCGGAGTGGAGCAGCCTGGCAGAGCCGAAGGTATGGCTGGCGGCGGCCGGACAGATGTTCTTCACGCTGTCGCTGGGGATGGGGACGATCCACACGTACGCGTCCTACCTGTCCGAGAGGGACGACATCACCCTTACGGGCCTTTCGACCGGTGCGACGAACGAATTCGCCGAGGTCGTACTCGGCGGGACGATCGCGATCCCGGCCGCCGTTGTTTTCTTCGGTGTCGAAGGAGCCCAGGAGATCGCCCGGGGCGGATCGTTCGACCTCGGAATCGTGGCGATGGGTGTCGTGTTCCAGGGATTACCCGGCCCGGAGCTCCTGGCCCGGCTCACGGGTTTCCTGTGGTTCTTCCTGCTCTTCATCGCCGGAATCACGTCGGCGGTGGCCCAGGCGAGCCCCGCGATCTCGTTCCTGCAGGAGGGTTTCGGGTGGCGGCGTCGGCGAGCCGTGCGTGCCCTCATGGCCATTGGGCTGGGGATCGGGCTGCTGCACGTGGTGTTCTACCCGACCGGCTTTCTGGACGAGTGGGACTACTGGGCCGGGACGTTCGGACTCGTGATCTTCGCGGCGATCGAGATCGTGCTGTTCTCGTTCGTATTCGGGATCGACCGGGGGTGGGAGGAGCTGCACCGGGGGGCCGACCTGCAGATTCCGCCGATCTACAAACCGATCATGAAGTGGGTCACGCCGGCGTTCCTGTACACACTGCTCGTCTGGTGGGGTGTAACCGAGGCCGTTCCCCAGTTCCTGATGGAGGGCAAGGACCCGGCGGACATCCCATATCTGTGGCTCAGCCGGGCTGTTATGCTCGTTCTGCTCGTGGCCGGTCTCCTGCTCGTGCGGGAGGCGTGGCGACGAAGGGAAGGAGGGAGCTCGTGAACGGACACGAGATCACACCGTTTGCCCTCGGGTTCATGGTCGTCAGCATGACGAGCGTCACCGTGCTCGTGGTCTACTGCTACGCGCGTATCCTGCGCGGCGGACGCCAACTCCACAGGGAGGCGGACGATTAGATCCATCGACATGGCCCGTCGCTCAGGCCTCAAGCGGATCCTCCAGGAGCTCGAGCCGGGCCGGAAGGTGGTCCTCTCGACCCACCTGAACGCGGATGGGGACGGAGCCGGAAGCCAGGCGGCGGCCGTCCACTGGCTGACGCGTCGGGGACTCGATCCCACGATCGTGAATCCCACCCAGTTCCCGGACATGTTCCGGTTCCTGCTGGCGGACGACGTGGGAGTGTGGACGCCCGCGGATTCCGAAGGCGGTAGAGCGATGCGCGAGGCCGACCTGTTCCTGGTCCTCGACACGGCAGAGCCGTCACGCCTCGGCGCCGTCATCGGACGGACGGGTGGACGCAAGATGCTCGTGATCGACCATCACCCTGCCACGTCGTCCTCCATCGGCGACGTGGTGGTGTGCGATCCGGCGGCCTGCGCTACGGGCGAGCTCGTGTTCGATCTCATCCAGTTGGCCGGTGACGAGGTCACGCTTCCCGAAGCGGATGCCCTCTACGTGGCGATCGCCACGGATACGGGCTCGTTCCGCTACGCCAATACTTCCGCGCGGACACACGAGATCTCAGCCGACCTCCTGAGGGCCGGCGTCGACCCCGAAGCCATGTACATGCGCATCTACGCCCGGTACACACCCGCGGGGCTGGACCTCGTTCGACGGGCGCTCGAACGCCTGCGGGTGGCCGACGACCTTCCCATCGCGTGGATCGCCCTGCGCCAGGCCGACCTGGCACAAACTGGTGCCACCAAAGAAGATCTCGAAGGGATCGTGGAGTACGCGCGGCGCATCCGCGGCGTACGTGTCGCCATCCTGTTCCGCGAGTTGCACGACGGCAGGACCAAGATATCGCTTCGATCCACCGGGGACGCCGACGTCGCGGCGATCGCGCGAGAGTTCGGGGGAGGCGGCCACGTCAAGGCGGCGGGCGCCGTCGTGCCCGAGGGGCTCGAGGCGGCCGAGGTGAGGGTGCTCGGCGCTATCCGGGAGGCCCTTTCCTGAACGGCCGACACGTAATGGAGATGCCACTCGGCGCACACCCCTGTACCCATCAGGGTTCGATGCTTACATTATGGATGTCCTGCCCGTCCACCGCCTTCACCGGCGGAGTGGATTCGTTTCTCCTCTCGGCGAGGGAGTGATGGAACAGGACAGGACGAACGGCCGGGCCGGATCTCGATCCGCGGGCAACGGAGAGGGTGCTGGCGTGGCAGCAGAAGAGGATGTCCGCCTGGAGGTGGCGACACGCCTCCGCGATCTCGGTCAGCGCATCGCTCCGGCCGAGATCAGTGACATCTGGGTGTTTCCTCCCCTTCCACACCTCGAGGGGTCGTCCGAGTTTCTCCTCTTTACGCGCATCCTTCCAGACGAGATGCGGCATCTGTGCGGGGCCGAGTTCAACCCCGGGAACGGAAACGGTTCCTCGGCTGTTGTCACGAACGGGAACGGTAACGGCAACGGTGGCCAGGAGCCCGGCGCTGACCGTGTTCGGAGAATCACCGAATACGGAGCCGTGCCGAAGCACCGGGTGTCCCGGGTCGTGGCCGGTTTCCGCGAGAGACTGGGCGATCACAGAGAACCGCTGCACTTCGAGATCGGCGGGTGTGCCGACAACTGGTCGCAGCTCGTCAACCCGGAGGAGCCGACCGCTGATTGATCGGCCACCCGCTCCGGGTTAGCTTCGGCGCCCGGCCCGAGCCAGGCGCTCGTCGCGTAAGCCGCGACGGGCGCCTTGTCTTTGCGGTGAGCAGGCCGGTTGGGCGAACGCGCTTCGGGTGAGGAAGACTGATGAACGAGATGGAGATTGGAGTTGCCGTAGCGTTCGCCGCGGGTGTGCTGTCGTTCCTGTCGCCGTGCGTTCTTCCCCTGGTTCCCTCCTACCTGTCGTTCGTGAGCGGCGTCGGGATCGAGGAGCTCGAGCAGGGCGGCGGCGATGTGAAGCGCGTGGCGTTCACGCACTCGCTGTTCTTCGTCCTGGGCTTCAGCCTCATCTTCCTCGCGCTCGGCGCCTCGGCCACGTTCGTGGGCCAGCTCCTGCGCGAGTACCAGATATGGATTGCCCGGATCGGCGGACTGATCATCATCTTCTTCGGCCTCTACCTGATCGGTGTGCGGCCGTTCAAGGGGATGGCCCGGGAGCGCCGGATCCACCTGAGGAACAAGCCGCTCGGGTACCTCGGCTCGACCCTGGTCGGGATCACGTTCGGGGCGGGCTGGACGCCGTGCATCGGACCGATCCTCGGCGGAATCCTCACCTTCGCCGCCACCCGCCAGACGCTTACCGACGGACTCGTGCTACTCGGTTTCTACTCACTCGGGCTGGCTGTACCGTTTGTGCTCAGCGCGCTTGCCCTGTCGTGGTTCCTGTCCACGTTCGATCGGTTCAAGCGCTGGATTCCGTGGGTGGAGCGAGTGAGCGGATTGCTGCTCATCGGGGTCGGGATTCTCCTGGCCAGTGGCAGATTCACCACGCTCGCCGGCTGGGCGACGCAGTTCACGCCGTCGTTCATCCTGGAGCGGATCTAGGAGGCTGTTGAAGAACTACAGCAGGTCGCGTTACGAGCGCCGTCCCACCTGCGGCGGGGCCCCGACCAGATCCTAGGCGGCGCGACGACGCGATACCGGGTGTATCTCGGAGGAGCGCCAACGCCGGAGATGGCCCCACGCCGCCGTAACCCTTCGGGCGCAGGGGGGTTGCGGGCTCATACTGCGTCTCTCGTCGTCGACGATGCACACGGCATCGACTCCTCCTCGTTCCTTGTCTGAGCCCGCAAGACCCCTGCGCGCGGCCCACTGTAGTGCTTCAACAGCCTCCTGCTAGCCGACCGCCTCTTCGCGCTCGATCTCATCTTCGAGCAGCTGCCGCTCCAGCAGCCGGGTGTAGACTCCGCGGCGAGACAGGAGCTCAGCGTGCGTCCCCCGCTCGACGATCTCCCCGTCCTCGAGCACCAGGATCAGGTCCGCCCCCGCCACCGCCGTCACCCGGTGAGAAACGATGATCGAAGTCCGATCGTGCATGAACTGGCGAAGTCCCGCCAGGATCGCTTGCTCGGTAAGGGTGTCCACGGCCGACAGGGAATCATCCAGGATCAGGATCGGTGTGTCCCGGTACAGGGCCCGCGCGATGGTCGCGCGCTGTTTCTGTCCGCCGGACAGGTTGATCCCTCGCTCTCCGAGGGCTGTGTCGAGACCCTCGGGCAGCACGTGCAGCGTGGCACGGAGCTGGGCGATATCCAAAGCGCGGTCCAGGCGCTCCGCGCCCTCGAGGCCGGGCTGACCCATCGTGAGGTTTCGACGTAGCGGCATGCTGAACAGAAACGGATCCTGAGGCACCACTCCCACGGAGTCGCGCAAGTCCTCGAGCCGCATCTGCCGGACGTCCACTCCGTCCACTTCCACGCTGCCGGCGCCCACGTCATACAGGCGCGCGATGAGGCGCACCAGCGTGGTCTTGCCGCTCGCCGTGCCGCCGACGACGGCCACCGTCTGCCCCGGCTCTATGTGGAACGACACGTTCTTCAGCACCCAGCGCTCCGTGCCCGGATAGCGGAACGACACGTCACGGAACTCGATCTCCCCGCGGACGGACGGCAGCGCGATCGGCGACGGCGGGTCCTCGATTACGTGGGGCTCTGCGAGGAGCGAGTTGATGCGGCCCATCGAGGCGGCCCCCCGCTGGATCTGGTTCGTGACCCAGCCGACTGCGATCATCGGCCACATCAACAGGACCAGGTAGAACCCGAAGGCGACGAAGTCCCCCACCGTGATGGCGCCCGAGATCACCTCCTGGCCGCCGATCCACAGGACGAGGACGGAGCCGAGCCCGCCCATGAGCGTCAGGACCGGAAAGAACGCGCCCCAGATCTTCGCCAGGTCCATGTTCAGGCGCCGGTACTCGGCGTTCAGGACGCCGAACGCCCGAGAACGATCCGCCTCCCGGCCGTACGCCTTCACGATGCGGATTCCGGCCAGGTTCTCCTGCGCGAAGTTCGAGATCTCCGAGAACTGCTCCTGGATGCGCTCGAACCGCACGTTGATCTTCTTCCCGAGCCAGATCACGAGACCGGGCATCAAGACCATCGGAATCATGGCGATGAGGGTGAGCCTCGGGCTGATCCAAGACATCAGGCCGAGTGCCATGGCGCCGATCGTGATCGTGTTCACGAGGTACATGATCGCGGGCCGGCCACCTGGCGGACCGCCTGCACGTCGTTTGTCGCCCGGCTCATGAGGTCGCCGGTACGCCACCGATCGTAGAACTGCGGTGGAAGCCGGAGCAGATGCGCGAACAGGTCATTGCGCAGGTCCGTCTCGATCTTCCTACTGATCCCGTTGAGGAATTTACGCATCCCGAAACGCGCCGCGCCGGCTACGAGAGCCGCGCCCACGAGAAGGAGCGCGTACTGGATGATGCGCGTGCGGGTCAGATCGGCCGTGAGCCCGTCGATCGCCAGCTTGACGATGAATGGACCGACGATCGTGAATACGTTTGCCACCAGGATGAGGACCATGCCGGCGACGAGCCCACTCCAGTAGGGGAGGTAGTAGGGCAGGAGCGTGCGCAGGTGCCGCATGCGGGTCCTTGTCTCCAGGTCGGTTTCGTGGCGCGAGTCACCGCCTCCTCGGCGGCCGCGGACCTCACGCGCGGCTCTCGCGGTACGAGAGCGCGACGAATATATATAAGATGGCGCGTTCTCCCGGCGAGGCGGACCGGAGCCCGCGTAGGACGTGGCCCCGGATCTGCAGTGTTCAGGGGGGAGACGGCGGCCGGAATCCCGGCGCGGAGACACGAATGGCGCGGCCAGGGTTGTTCAGCGCTGCTAACGAAGGAGAAGACATGCGCAAGAAGTTCAGACCTGCGCTCCTGTTGTTCCTGTCATTCGCGGCACTGACCGCGGCATGCGGGCCCGCTGACGAAGCGGATCCCGTCGATCGCGAGCTGGATCTAGCGATGGCGGATGACTCACTGGCGGCCATCGACGACCAGCCGGTGGAGGACGAGCCCGGGCAGGCCGAAGCTCCTGCGGAGACCCACACGACGGGAAGCCCCGCGGGACGGCGGCCCCGACGGACCACGCCCACGGCGGATCCGGAGCCACCGACTCCGACCTATCGCGAGATGTCGGTGGGAGCAGGCACTCTCCTCAGAGTCAGTCTCGACCGTGAGCTGAGCACGGAGACCAGCAACGTGGGTGACATGTTCACGGTGACGTTGCTCACGCCGGTGACCGACGCGACGCACGTGATCCTGCCGGCCGGGACGAAGATTCGCGGCGAGATCACCGCTCTCGAGACATCCAGTTCGGCGGGGCAGAGGGCCCTGATCCGGGTCGATTTCGGACAACTCCTTCTGGACGGAGAGTCCCACCAGGTGGCGCTTACCCTGACCGAGGCCAACGTGACGACGCGTGGCCGCAGCAGCACCGAGGAGAAGGCCGTGAAGATCGGAGCGGGCGCGGTCGTGGGTGGCATCCTGGGCCGGGTGATCGGCGGCAACGCCACCGGCACGATCATCGGTGGTGTCGCGGGAGCCGCGGCCGGCACCGCGATCGTGCTCAGCACCGAGGACGTCGACGCCGTCCTCGAAGAGGGCTCGGAGATGACGCTGCGCGTCGAAGAGAGGATCACGGTCCGGCGGCCGGCCTGATTCCCTGAGCCGCACCACTCATATCGATGATCAGACGGGCAGCCGCCGCGCGCGGTCGCCCGTCTGATCATTCAGAACCCCAGCGCCCGGCCTCCGCGCCGACGATCCGAGGCCCCGAGCAGGGTTCCTTCGTTCGTGATCTGGATGGATTGCACGTCACCGCTGGTACCGACGCGCTCTTCGAGTATGTGACCGCGCCTCCGCAGCTCGGCGATTACTTCGGCCGGCAGGCCTGAGGGCTCGTAACGCACCATGTCCGGCAGATGCTGGTGGTGAAAACGCGGTGCGTCCACCGAACTCCGGACCGGGATCGCGAAATCGATATGGTTGGACACGATCTGGAAGACTGTGGTGATGATCGTCGCTCCGCCCGGCGTGCCCGTGACGAGATCGGTGCGGCCTTCGGGATCCACCACGATGGTCGGTGTCATGGCCGACAGCATCCGTTTGCCCGGCTCGATGGAGTTGGCCTTGCCCTGGACGAGTCCATAGATGTTGGGTACACCGGGCTTCGACGTGAAGTCATCCATCTCGTTGTTCATGAGGAAGCCGGCTCCTCGAACGACGACCCTGGAACCGAACCAGCTGTTGAGCGTTGTGGTCGAGGCAACGGCGTTGCCATCTCGGTCCACGATCGAGAAGTGTGTGGTCTGTGTGGATTCCTCGGGCACCCGGCTGAACGCCCGCGAGTCGGACGCGAGCCGCATGTTGATCGTGCTGGCTAGCGAGTCCGCGTATGCCTGCGACAGGAGCCTCCCCATGGGGATCTCGACGTAATCCGGGTCGCCCAGGTAGAAGTTGCGGTCTGCGTACGCCCGCCGCATCGCCTCGACCGCGACGTGCACGTGATCGGCCGAAAGCCAGCCGAAGTCAGCGAGATCGAATTTCTCGACGATGTTGAGGATCTGTCCCATCGTGACCCCGCCGGATGACGGAGGCGGCATCGTGATGATCTCGTAGCCTCGATACCCGAGAACCACGGGGTCTCGCCAGATCGCCTCGTATGCCGCCAGGTCCTCGTGCGTGATGATCCCGCCCCCACGCTCCATTTCGGCCACGACCGAGTCGGCGATCCACCCCCTGTAGAAGGCTCCGGCTCCGTCCATGGAAATGGACTCGAGGGCTCGCGCCAGGTCGGGCTGCCGGAACAGCGAGCCTCGCGCCGGGGCCTGTCCGCCAGGCAGAAACACTGCCGCGGTCGTCGGGGATTCCAGCAGGTCCTCGATTCGGTTGCCGACCGCTGCCAGATGCCTGGGCCCGATCACGAAACCGTCGCGAGCCAGGCGAATCGCCGGCTGGAGAAGGTCCGACCAGGGAAGGGACCCGAACCGCTTCCAGGCGGCCTCCATTCCGGCCACGGAACCAGGGACGCCGGCGGCGAGGTAACCGATCACCCCGGCGTCGGTGACGCGTCCCTCCGCATCCAGATACATGTCGGCCGTAGCAGCGAGCGGCGCCTTCTCCCGGAAGTCGAGCGCGGCACGCGTGTCGTCGGCCATGCGAGCCACCAGGAACCCTCCGCCGCCGATGTTCCCGGCCTCGGGATTGACCACGGCGAGCGCGAAGTGCGTGGCGACGGCCGCGTCTACTGCGTTGCCGCCCGCCTGCAGCATGCTCAGGCCGGCCATGCTGGCCAGTGAGTCGGTGCTCACGACCATGCCATGCTGGGCGCGCAGCGGAGGCGCCGCCGGGGGATAGCGCCAACCGGGCGGGAACTCCTGGACCAGGGGGCGCTCGGTGTTGTCGCCCGGTACCGTGCACGCGACGAGAGAGGCGATACAGAGAGCCGTGGCGAACAACGGGCCCCGGAGCGATCGACCGGGTGATTCAGTGCGCTTGTTCATGACGCTAAATGTACCGCGGGGCCGCAGGAATGACAGTCCCAGATGGCACGGTCCGACCCTGACACTCCTTCCAGATAAGCCCCATAACGTCAACCGATCCGGTTCGGGCGCCCTCTCGGGGGCGTCCACGGATCACACGATTCACGCCCGCAGGGGCAAAGTCAGGGCAAAGACAAAATGCTGCCTATCAGCAAGAAGATCGTGGAGTACGAACGCGAGCTACTGGGCGACGAGTCCCGGGCGCATACGCTGGCCGTCGTGCATATCCTGGCCGGCCAGATCTGCGAGCAGGCGCGCCTGGCGGCGGGTGCGTTCGACGGGATGATGATCCTCCCGCTCCTGGTGATCCAGAGCCATTGCGAACGGATCCACGAATACACGCACCAGGAGCTCCAGGCCGTTACCCGCGGCATGGCAATCCCGACGATCGAACGGACGCTGGCCCTTATGGACGACGTGAATCCGGAGGACAGACAGGCAGCGGACGAATTGATCCACCGGGCTGCACAGGATTTCCATTCTAAGGCGTCGGACGGATGAATTACGTGTTCTGTCCGACACGGTTATCGGGGGTGCGGCACGTCGGCTCAACGTGGGGACATATACCAGTGGACGGGGCCAGTACCGGACCGCTCCGCACCCCCCTCGCAATCACTTACAAGGAGAGAACGGTGACAGGAAAATACAGAGGATACCACCTCCCGCGGAGACCCCAGGAGGGGGACGCTGAACGGGCCGCGGCGTTGGCCGAAGAAGAGGCGGCAGAAGCGGCAGAAAAGTACAACCAGAAGCGGGCCTCGAAAGGTGCGAAGTCGCGTGCACGGAGCAAGGCGCTAAAGACGGCCACCCGCGCCGCGCTGGATGCCGCGACCGAGGCGATCTTCGACAGGTACCGCAAGCCCGCGGAACTGGCGGCCATGCACCGGGCCAATGCTGCGAAGCGTCGGCGCTGGACCGAGCTCCATCCGGTAGACCCGAAGATCGCGGAGCGTGCGGAGGCCGACCGACTGGCGGTGCTACAGGCCGAGGCGGACAAGGAAGCCGAACGGCGGGCGCAGTTTGAGGGCCCGGCATACGAGGCAATGAAGGCGGCCAAGGCACTCAAGTCCGACCGGCAGCGTGAGGAGCGGTTACGCCGGGAGCACGGAGCGGAAAGATGACCACCGTGCTGGTGGTGTGTCTGATCCTCGGAGTCGGTGGCGCTGCGTTCCTCGGTGCGGCGATGGGCTTCAAGTGAGTCGGTCATCCGTCTCGGTCAAGCTTCTCCGACCTCCGGGGAGGTTCGCGTCCCGTGCGGCGGTCGAACTCGCTCATGCCCCAGGGCGGATTGGCCCGCTCCGGCCATACCCTCCAGACAACATAGAGAAAGACAACAACGGCGACTGCCGCGGCAATCCCGATGAGAACCATACGAGCAAGATACGCGAGCGCGCAGAATCGCGCACAATGACCGACCGTCAACGCGAAGAACGTGAACGCAAGGAGCGGAAGGAATAACACCCGATACTCTCACGCTCTGTACTACTTACTACTACAACTGGAACACATGGAACAAAGGCAGACTTCTGCGGTGATTCGCAGGATTTTCAAACTGGAACACAACTGGAACATAACTGGAACATGGAACAGGCACCGGAACGCGAAACGGGCGGCCTAGCCCTTCGGTGTGGGGTGCAGGAGTATACACTAAATGAAGAAGCCTGACATCATCCGGTTCACGACCGACCCCGAACTGCTGGGGGGTGAACACACCCGAAACCGAGCGCCTAGAACCCTACCTGACCCGTGGATTACCAGTCCCGCGGTTGCCTTTCCACGCCTGCGGTGGCCAGATTGGACCGTCCTTCAACCTCGGCAGGACCGGTTGAGCGCGCACGGGCCCTATCCAGCGAGTTACCATGAAGAAAGCCCGCTACCTGCCGCTGCTCCTGTTGCTGATCCTGACGCTCGCGCCCGCGGCGCCAGCGCAGGTCACGATCGGAGCTTTTGGAGTCCTGAATTCCGCCGGCCTGAGCGGCGATGCCCCTGACGACTTCTCGTACGGCGGGAAGACGGGCTTCGGATTCGGCGTCATCGGTGAGTTCCACCTCACGGACGATGTGTGGCTGAGCGTGCAGCCGATGATCCTCCCGCGCGGTGCAGCCATCCAATTGAAAGTGGACGACGAAGAAGATCCGGTGAAGGTCGCGGATCTGAACCTCGACTACTTCGCGATTCCCGTCTTGGCCAAGTTCGTGACCGTCGGCGGCAAGGTGTACGTCATCAGCGGGTTCAACTTCTCCTTCCTGACCGGTGCGAATCTGACAGGGGTCGAGGACGGCGACGAAGAAATCGACGCCAAGGACTTGCTGAAGAGCTTCGACGTCTCCGTGGACTTCGGTGTGGGCGGCCAGCTGCCAGTGGGCTCGATCAAGATCATGCTCGAAGCGCGGTACGAGCAGAGCCTGGTGAACATCTCGGAGCAGAGCCTTGACGAGGCTGCACTCAGGGCGCGAGTGCGCTCCAGCGGGCTCCAGCTGCTTGCCGGAATCCTGCTGCCGCTGGGAGGTGGACAATGAGAACCTCGAGAAGGCTCTTTGGGACCTTCCTGATCGTCGTCGCAGCGGTCGCCGCCTCGTCGTCCCAGGTCATGGCCCAGGACTCGGGCGACCGGGAGTGGAAGGCTCCGCACAAGAACGGGCACACGTTCAGCACGACCTCCTTCGTCCCCGACGCCTTCGTGCGCTCGTACATCAGGAACAATCTGGGAATATCGCAGACGGCCGACGTTGACATCCCACTCGGAATCATCGATGGAGACACGTTGTTCGCGTCGCGTGGGGGCCTCATGTTCGCGAACCTTGGACTCGAGTATCAGCAGACGATCAAGGATTGGATCGCCTTCCGGGCGAAGTTCAACGTCAACGGGCGACTGGGCACCGGCACATCGGCGCTGCTGACCACCGGCCTGTCGGCTGCCACAGGGTTCGAGATCGGGTGGTTGATGCGGTTGCTGGAGACGGACAGGGGATACATGTCCCTCAGCTTCGACGTGAAGAACACCAACTTCACGACGGTCAACATCTCGGATTTCGTGGAAGACATCATCGGCGGTGAGGACGCCGAGCTGGTGCGCAACACGCCGTCCATGAGAGCAGGCATGGGGCTTCGCTACACGCATGCCTTCAGCCCCCTGGTGGGCCTGATCAGCTTCGCGGAGACCGGATACGGAGAGTCCGTGGACCGGGACTCGGATGATGAGTGGTTCTTCCGATTCGGCGCGACGGTGGACTTTGATCTCGCCGCCGTGAACTGGCTGCCGATCGGTCTCGCGCTGGGTTACATGCAGGATTCCTTCCCGGAGGGTGGGGCGGACATCACTGACGCGGTTCGCGGGTTCATGTTCCGCATCGGATACACGGGACGCGAAAACCTGGCCCTGGGACTCAATTTTAGTTACTCGACGTTCCCGACGGATCAGCTTGACACCAAGATCAAGACGACGGGTTTGAACTTCGACATCAGGTATTACTTCTGAGTTCGAGCGAGGGTGACGAAGGAGTGAGCGAAAGCAAGGCTTCCACGTCGACCACGGGGCGGACTCGCGCGAGCCGCCATGCGGGGCCGGTTCAGCCTGCTGTTCTGGATGCTCGTGGCGGCGCTCGCGGCGCCCGTGGTCATCCCGGACGGACCCATCGTAGGGAAGATCTTCACCATCCTGGTCTTGTTCGTGATGCTGGCGGGCCTGGCCGCCGTAAGCAGCCAGAAGCGGACATTCCGGTTGGGGGTCCTGCTGGCGGTGCCCGCGCTCATTATGGGCATCGTGGCCCCGATCGTGGACATCCGGGAGCTGTCGGCCGTCGCTACCCTCCTGTTTCTAGTCTTCCTCGTCCACCTGGCCCTGGCGATCCTGCGGCACGTGCTCAAGCTGCATCACGTGGACGCCGAGACCATCTACGGTTCGGTGAGCGTCTACCTTCTGATGGCTCTCATCTGGGCGCAGGCGTACTACATCCTCGCGCTCGTCGAGCCGGAGTCGTTCAACTATCCCGACCGGGACGAGCTGGCCTTGGTGCAGGAGCGGCGCGTCGCGGAATTGGGTCGGGATGAGCCGGAGCTCGCGGACTTCAACTGGCACTCTGTCCAGGAGCATGCCCAGGGCACGATGGTGTACTACAGCCTGGTGACACTGACCACGCTGGGCTACGGCGACATTTACCCGGTCAAGGACGCTGCCCGCATCCTGGCGATGCTCGAGGCCACGCTCGGACAGCTGTACCTGGTGATTCTCGTGGCCCGACTGGTGGGTCTGTACACCGCCGTGGAGATGGAGAAGCGGAGGAAAATAAGCACCTGAGGAGGCGCGGCAGCCGGGCTCCGGCTGCGGGTTCAGGCTGTGGGTCTCGTGTGCTCAGCTCCCCAACCTGCGGACTGCCGGATAGGCGTCGAATCCGGCGTCGAAGCTCATGATGGTGCCAACCTCGTGCCGCTCCATGGTCGCGAGATGCACGGAGTCGCGGGCTGATATTCCTTTCACCCCCAGCAGGATCTCCTTGGCGCGTTGCACGTCGGCCAGCTCGACCGGAAACACCTCATCGACGATCCCCAGCAGAACCTCGAACGCGGGCTGTATCGCCGCGGGGCGTCCGATGGCCGAATAGCGGTGCAGGATCTCCTGCAGTACTTCGGCATCCGTGACGAGCCGCTTCCCTTCCGAGATGGCGCCCTCCAGTAGTCTCAGCGCGTCGAGTTTTCGGGGATGTGACGATCCGACGACGTACATCGGAATGTTGGAATCGATGAAGATCACGGAGACTCGTCCAGGTAGCCCCGCTCGATCTCGCTGAGCATTTTCTCGACATCGCCGGCGGGGAAGGCGTGCTCGCTTCCGGCTCGCAGGGCGGCCAGCTTCTGCTGCCGGCTTCGGGAAGGCGCTGAGCTTCGGGCCACGCGCAAAGCGCGCCTCACCCACTCGGACACCGTAGTCTTCTGCGACCGGGCGATCGCGCGTATCTCGGCCATTTCCTCGTCATCCAGGATGACCTGCAGTCGCTTACTCATGGGATGAGTATGATCGGCTCTCAACGATGAGTCAACTGATTGGAGTTGCGTGGTATCCGCTGGCGGGCGCGGCACCGTCTCGATAGTCTGGAACGCCCGATTGAGTCACGGACGTCAGGAGGAGCGCGTGGAGCAGGAGACGAAAGCCCTCAGACTCTCCGTGGCCATGAACCTGGTGATGGCGGCCCTCGGTCTTGCCTTCGGGTGGTGGTCGGGGTCAAATGCCATCCTGCTCGACGGCTTCTTCTCATTGATCGGCTTCGCGATGGCGCTCGTGACCATCCGCGTCGCCCGCCTGGTGCTCCAGCCGCCCGACGAGCATTTCCATTTCGGATACGCGCAGTTCGAGCCGTTTCTCAACACGATCAAGGGCCTCCTCATGCTCGGTGTGGCCGGGTTCGCGCTGGCGGCAAGCATCGGATCGATCATTCGCGCCGGGCCGTACAGCCCGGCCTCGGCATCGTCTACGCTCTGATCGCGCTGGCGGGCTGCATGGCCGTGGGATCGATGCAGGGCCGCGCCGCGAAACGACTCCGGTCCCCGCTGCTGGAGGTCGATTCGAAGAACTGGGCCATCGACGGGCTTCTGAGCGGTGTGGTGGCCGTGGTGTTCGTCCTCGCCCTCCGGTTGGAGCGCTCGCGCTTCGCGTACGTGGTGCCGTACGTGGACCCGGTGCTCGTGATCGTTCTGATCGTGGCGATCATTGCCGTTCCGATCCGTACGATCCGAGAGGGGCTGCGGGAGATCCTGGCGTTCGCGCCGGAGACGGCGGTTCAGGAGGAAGTGCGGCGACGAGTGGGGAGTGCCATCGAGGATCTGCCACTCGCGAGCTCGCACGTCCGCATGATGAAGGTGGGCGGTTCCTCTACGTGCTGAACCAGCTCGTGGTGAGCCCCGAATTCAAGCTGGGGCGGGTGAGTGATCTCGACGCCGTGCGCGCCCGGATCGCTGACGCCATGCAGGGATTCGAGCCGACGCCCGTCGTGGACACCGTGTTCACGGAGGACGAGAAGTGGACGGAGTGACGTCACTGCTGCGGCTCTGAATTCGGCGACGACGTGTGGACGACGCTGCAGGAGCGGGCGCCCACGGACCCGATCTCGTACACTTCGCGAGAACGCAACGGAAACATACAAGGAGAATGATCATGCGGCGGAGGCAGATTACAGCGACAGGAACGACTCTCCTGGTCGCTTTCGCCCTCGGAGCCTGCACTCCTCAAGGTGGGACGCAGGGGGAGCAGGAGTCCGAGGCGTTCGCGAAATACGGCCAGGAGTTCGAGGGCAAGATCGCGAAGTCCTACGAGGAATCGGAGGAGTGGTGGCCGTCGACGCCGAAGCCGCCGCCCGGAACGCCGAATGTCCTCATCTTCCTTCTCGATGATACCGGGTTCGGACATATCGGGGGCTTCGGCGGCCTGATCGACACGCCGAACATCGACCGACTCGGCGAGAACGGTCTGCGGTACAACAACTTCCACACCACGGCGCTGTGCTCGCCGTCACGGGCCTCGATCATGGCAGGCCGCAACCACCACCGACTTGCCGGACTCCGGCGCGAAAGCGTTGTAGCCGGGGAAGCCCATGGCGGTCAGCGAG